>QMCE01002408.1_pt1 | contig 10288 bp, 9 predicted proteins | sample 1821851 | NCBI WGS metagenome assembly QMCE01 (sample SAMN09453174, study PRJNA476694) | Termite gut metagenome, whole genome shotgun sequencing project. | isolation source: worker | host: Odontotermes sp. | place: South Africa:Pretoria | collected 2016-01-28
AATGAAGATTGGTGACTACGAATATCTTTTAGCGAACAACAAGCTAATTTATCTAAAGTTTAAGAATAATTCGGGAGAAGTGGAAATAAGGGACGCTTGTGTATTGTTTTCCTGTTCATTGAAAAAATTTATAGGAGACACTTGCCCAGAATTTCCAAAATTATCTGGATACGACTATAAAAAATATCGTGAATTTGAACGCGATTTTTCTGAAACGGATAAGGAATATGTTAAAGCTGACGTAAAAGGATTTTCCATTGGCTTATATAGAACTCAGAGAGATTTTATGTCAGAATTTGGATTAGACATTTTAGAAAGTTATACTGCCGGCTCATTTGCTATGAAATACGCGAAACCATTTTTGGAAAACGTTCCACTACCTAAAACACCATTTCAACGCGAGTATTGTATGGGAGGAAGAACATATTTAAATCCACTATATAAGGGAAAGATTGTACAAAACTTAATTAAAATAGACGCAAAATCATTTTATCCGTCTCGGATGGTATTTGATAAACTTCCCATCGGTGGTGGCAAGAGGATGGTTTTGAATAGTGAAAATCTAAAGACGTATTTAAAGGAAAACCCTAATGATTATGTATTTGCCCATTTAACGGAGGGAGTAGCATGGTATGAAGATATGTACTCTCCTATATGTGTATTAGGTAAAAATGGAAGAAGATTGTATCCTACACATTTAGATGGGACGTTTAAAGCTTTTTTAGACGATAACATATTAAGAGATACAAAGTTCAACCATAACGGAATATTTTCCGTTACGGCATTTAAAGGAGTCCATGGGATTTTTGAATATCTTAGAAAGGTTTATTATCTAAAGGGTAAATATAAGTTGGAAGATAGAAAAGCGTTAGAGCTTGCGGTTAAAATTATTCTAAATTCCACATATGGAAAATTCGTTCAACGGGACGAAGTTCAGATACAATACTTTGATGATAATGGTATAATACGCAGAAAATCTTATGTGATAAAGGATAAAACTGGAAAAATAAAAACCGTTTATGAAACAAAGCATCTAGATGGTTGGTTTCTATATCCCCCCTTAGGAGCGGCTATAACCGCCAATGCTAGATATGAACTTACAAAACATATGAATGAACTTGGGGAACGTTTTATATATTGTGATACAGATAGTCTTATTTTCATTTCCAATCTTCCTAAGAAATTAGAGATAAAAGTAAGAAAGAATAAGCAGACGGGAGAAAAATCTTTAATCTACGACATCGTAAAGATGAAGACAAGTTTAATTTCCCAAATCCCACCTACCATAAAAATAGGATTAGAGCTTGGGGAATGGGAAATTGAGGATATTTTATCTCGTGCCGTTTTTTATAGAAAGAAAACATATGTTTCAGAAAAAGCAGATGGAAAATTAGACATAACCTTTTGTGGAATAAACTCGGCGGCGATCAATAAACGTTATCCAAATGGTGTAAACCTTACGGATTTCCATAGGGATATGCTAGAGGGAATCGATTTTGAAGTATTACAGGCCAATATGACGCAGGACGGACCGGTTCTTATTGAGCGCATAAGACGTAAAAAATTTACGGATAGAGATGGAAGCGAAGACACTTGATAAGTATTTTTAAAAAGCTCTTGACAATCTTTAATGACATCTGTATACTTATAATTGTTGATGCAAACCGCTTGACTACCGTAAACTTGTTGGAAACGGCATCTGTTTCTGAATAGTGACTTTACGGCTGAGTTAGGGTCAAGCGGTTGTATCGATTAAAAGGAGGATAAATATGTTAAACAAGGAACATTTGTCAAAATTGGCAACGGCGTTGTCGGGCGAGATTGAGCTTTACAACGATATTGTATCCGTTTCCGATCAGATGGTAACGGAGCGCAAAAAGCTTGAGGAAGAGCTTAGTAGCGCAAAGGAAAAGATTTCCGGCTTAGAGGATACTCGCTCTAAGTTGAATGATCAAATCCAAAACCTTATCTCTAAAGTTCCTATTATGGAAAATATGTCCGGAGGAACGATACGAGACGCTGAAGAAAGATTTAAAAATTTTACAATTTAGGAGGAACTTTATCATGGCAATCGGACTTGTACACGAGAGAGTAAACAAAGAGGTTTACGATCGTCTTACACAGGGTGTTCCTATTCGGGATGGATCACAGCTTTCCGATCTTTTAACCAACGACATCTTTCCAACCATCATCAACAAGGTTGGCGATTATATTCGCCGCCCCGACGTCCCCACACGGAACTATACCCGCTTCAAACGGCCCCTTTCAGAGGTTGGGGCGATTACAGAGTACCTTATGGCAAACATGACAAAGGCGGACGATGCCGTTTCTCTCGTAACAGGCGAAGAAGTTCACGAGTATGTCGTGAACAACCCCGATATTCAGGCACGCTATGCTGTTGACCAAGTTCGCGCAAATTATCCGCTTACGCTTGGAGGTGAAAAATGGCTCGACGCCGTTGATAATATGTCGCTTTCTACAGTAGCAAACTTGACAGGAATTGCCATGCAAAAGCTTTATGACGGAATTGAGCATGACCATGACGCCATGATCCCCGCAATGTTTGGTCCGCTATATGCCGGAAGAACAAGCGCTCAGGTTCGCGAACTTCCGGCGTATACTGGCGAAGACATCGAAACCTATACCAAAACCGTATTTGCCGCTTTAACGCAAGGCGTACGAGATATGACGCAATGGCAACGTCAGGATCTTAACGGAGCCGGTGTTGATATGGTGGACAGCGTTGGGGAGCTGACACTCGTTTCTTTCAGCAACCCGGCAGGAACCACGGGAACGTTTACCGTTTTTGACATCATCGGTTCACAGCTTGCTGTTGGCGCGGTATCGCGTGCAACCGGGTTAGCCAATTATCTTGGCATTGGCGCGGCATATGAAATGCCTTCTCCCGGTCTTATTCCAAATTCCATTGCTCGTGCTTATGGCTTTCCAAATTTCCCCGGCATGCAGACCGCCGATATGAGAGCCGGGGCACAAACACCTCCTTATCCAGAGGTAAAGCTTGCGCTTGTGGGAGTGAATGCTCTTAATGTTGGTTTAAAAAGAACAAGACAGGATTCAAACCGTTCTGCTCGCGCTCATGCCGATTTCCTTTACATATTAAAGGTTATCGAGCTTATGCAAGGACTGGGGCAAGTGTTGTTCTTTACGGTACCGTCACCAACCCCTTAGACGGCGGTCTATTCGACGCCCAGAATAGGGCCGTCTACGATGTACAAGGGCGGAGAGTAATCCCAGCAAGATAGCAAAGGCAGTAACTCGCCGTGAATGGTTGGCCTTGGATTTTCGAGTAGTTCAAGGCCAACCTAAAAGAAAAGAGGTATAGTATGTCAGATATTCCTTCCTACACTATGACACATGACGCAGAATTAATTGACGAAACGATAGATCAAGCCGATACGAATACAGCGGCTATTGCAACTATAACGGATTCTCTTTCAAAAGTAGTTCCTCCAACTGCAAGCGAAAGTAATCCGCTTGCAACAAACGACTTTGTAAACTCGTCAATTGAGCAAATGGCCGCAAATCGTGTAACATCTGATGCAGGAGGAAATCCTTTTCCAACCCGAAATTCCCTCTTGACTTCGTCCGTATTTTTTCATAACGGAGTTCCATATACACCAAGCACACACGATTACGCACTTGTAAGTGCAGATGAGGGCGCGCCGGCTCCGTTCACAAATGGACAGACCCGACACGAATATAGTGGAAGCCAATGGGACTTTGCCTATGGAATAAATAACCAGCCATTTACATCGGCCCAGAATGCCGCTCTTAATAGTGGTATAACCTCAACAGGCGTTGCGAATTTGAACTTAAATACGAGCGCAAGACATACACATGTCAATAAATCGGTTTTGGATACAATTACTTCTGTCCCAGCGCCCGTTGGCTTTAGCGGCAATGATAACGGAGAAATGCATATTACAAGACGAAATGTCATACAACAGGCAGATAGAGATGGGCTTTTGGTTATTAGAAATGGAGGATCTCAACTTTCCCTTACATATGTTAGCGATGACGCCGCAGAGCCAGGATCGGCTGACGTCGATACAGGAAGCTATAAGATCCAAGTGTTATGTGCATTTGACAACTTTTCTTCTCCCGGAAATATTCCCTTTGTGGTATCAAATGCAATTTTAGGATCCGGAAATAAAGCTTTTTCCTTTCCGATACGAAAAGGTCAAAAGTTTTTCTGCTATTGTACAGGCCAAACAGCGGATTATGAATCTTATGGATGGAGGATAGTTAGATAATGGATATTCCAATCTACAAATCTTCCATAGCCGGCGAGATAATGGATGTCGCTGACAATAAAACGCTATCATGTACGGCAGAAGAAGATATTATCGCACTGTCAAACCAAATAACAGAGCAAGCCGGAGAGATTTCGGCGTTAAAAAGTAACGTGTTAGATATTTCCGAAATTGAAGCTGCAACTGAAGCTGCAATCGAAAAACTCGGAAACAACATAGAGGATCATATAAATACCGATGCCTTCAAATGGCAGACAGTTGCCGATCTTCAAGCGCAAGTTATCGCGCTTCAAAATACCATTGAGAATGTGCAGCCTGATGAAGCTCAAGCGGTTGACATTGAAACTGAAGCAAATGGAGATGGATATACCGTTTCTAATTCTCTAGGAGGAATTATAACCTTTGATCTTTATTCTGTACTTCTTGGATTTGGAGAGGTAACTGTTACATATTCCAACGGAACAACCGTTAAAGAAAGCGCACAAGGACTTTCTTTAATAGAGGTTCTTCATAAAACAATGAAAGCACCATACCAATCCGTCATAACGTGCGCAACAGTTGGTGTAGACAACATAACCTTTATACCGAATGTTCCTTTGGAAGGGGAATAAAAATGCGCTTAACCCGAAATAAAATTTATTCCATTTATAAGTGGGAAAATTTACTGCCAAATTCGCCACAAGGGCAGACTCGGAACGATTGGTTATATAAATATGGAGCATTTGCGCTATGTCGCGGAGTGTGGTTTCCGTGCACGGTGAATCTTATCTCTACTATCGGAGAACCAATGGCAATTATGGTAAAGCCGATAGCTACGATGAATACTGGAATATACCCGGCAATGGCAATGCTGGTAAGTGACTGCGACGCATTTTATAGTGTGTTTGCCGATGGTGAATCACTTGAAATGTATATTTTGGAAAATCTTTTACGTCAGAATCAAACCGAACTTATGCTCGACTCCGCAATTCGCCGATCTTTAGATACTGTCATTTATACCGCCCCAAAACAATTTATGCAAGAACTGAAGAAGGCTATCAACACAAGCCGTAAAGGCGAACTATACGTTGTTCCAAATACCCTGACCGAACAAGTAGGAACGCTTACCACAGGAGATACCACAGCCGCCATTCTAGAATATCTATGGAATAGTCACGATTGGAGCCAGCAAGAGATTGCGGAGACCTTAGGGCTTTCCTATAATCCGGGGCAGGGTAAAAAGGAACGGCTGATTATAAAAGAAATAGAGGGAGACCGGCACATTACGGCAATGAATCGACTTCACGTTACAGAAAGGCTAATAAATGCCGCAAACTTGACGGGAGAAACAGTCCAACATATAAGCGATTGGCTAGATGCTCGAGAAAAGGAGGAAACTAAGAATGTTTTGGCCAATGTCGAATCCGGATCTGATACCGTTTAAAACATTTTTATCAGAGAACGAAGCTGTCATAAAGACATACATGAAATGGGACAACTACGGGTTAAATGAAACCGAGTTTATTATAAAGGAAACATTTATAGACGATACGCTCGATTTACTCGGTCGACACTATGCAAATGTTAAAGTAGATACAGACTGCATTTTAGATCAATTCCTTGCCGATATGGGAGTATATTTTCCACAATTGGTTCAGCTTTCCAGCATAACGCGCGTTTTCAGCTATGATAAAGTTCCGGAACGGGATATGGTAACCGAACATGAGACATCCACACAGCAAAGGGACGAGACACTAGATTCTAATCAAAACGCAACAATAAAGCAATCGGGGCAAACAACTGACAATATTGATCAAACTACTACCACGTCCCAACTTACGAACGCGACCGGAGATTCCACAAGTGAAACTGTGTCCGGTGTTGAAGAAACCGGAGGTCGCTCAGTAGCTTTCCAACAGATTATGCCAGAGCAGGCGTTACCGGATACGGGAAACTTCCCCGTAGACGAACAAGGAACACCTATTCTAAATGCGGCTCGCGTTCAATCGGCAAGCACGGGGTTTAACACACAAAACCCGTTGAATAGTAAGGACAATGTAACGCAAACCTCCATACAGGAGACAACAAATGATACGAATACAGACCAAAAGGGAACAAATACGCAAGATACAACAAACGATTCAACAAGTGAAGCTATAGGAAAAGATGTAAGTTCCGGAACGATAACCGGGGCGATAGAACGTTCGACCGAAAGAACCAATCCCTTATTCGCCCAAGAACTTACAAAATTTATGCAGAACGTAAATACTATAAATGCTTTCGAGTGGTTTTTAGGGAAGTTCTATTGGTTACAGGGCGTGATATAAATGGCAAAGAACCCTCCAAAAATAAGACCCGGACAAATAGACGTTCCATTTGTTACCCATCGGAGCACGGGCGAACTTGCTGAACTAGGAACGGCTTATCAAACGAACTTTAGGTTGCCAATAATTCCTAGAGTTCCAAAGATACCAGAAAGAAATCCTCAAGAAGAACGACAGCCGCAGGAGCAACCACAAGAGCAACTAAATCCCCAAGAACAACTTGATCGTGTATTGTCTCCCGACGAGCAATTAACCCCCATTCCAAATGCCCTTCCTAAGCCGTGGCTTCCTACAGGAAATGAAGTTCCTATCTTATTTCCGGGGCTATTTCCGGGCCTTCCTAGATTACCGGGAATGGGAGGGTTCCCCGCACCAATTCCGGGAGGAGCATTAGCTGGCGGTGGGCTTAGTATTTTATCGGCTCTCTCTCTTTATGGGGCGGTATTCAATAAAATAGAAAACATACCCGGAAAATTTGCATATATTGGGGAATATACGTATGCCAATTTTGAAATGAAGAAAGAATCCGGACAAATTCCATCTTTTCTTTCTGTGAAAGCGGCAATCACAATAAATGATTTCTTTTTGGAAAATGTTACGATAAATGAAACGGATTTACTTGTGACAACGTTGAATACCTTAAAATATCCCAACATATCAGTATTCTTAAGCGATCCTAAAATAAACCCGTTAAATCTTACAATTGACCAAAAAATTATGATATATCAAGAATATAAAAGCGGTGTTAGAAAAATCGTATTGCCATATCTTCCATCCGGATATCGTTCGCTTGGAGAAGGTACTATTTATTAGGAGGATAACTATGACCGTAACCATTTACAAATCTACAAATTTTGGCAATAATGAGGCGGTCCTAAATGTTCCGGCTCCGGACTATGATTTTTCCGTTCATTCTCCACTTATTTTTGAGGAAGCGTATAATCGTTTTCCTCTTACCATGGCAACCATTACGGTAGACGGGAATATGACATTCGATACCGCTCTTTATGACTACATGCAAGTTCAAGATGATACGGGAATTATCAAATATTTCTTTATAACGTCCTATTCTCCCATAAGGAACGGGGTTATGTTCGCCCTTACTCCCGACATCATATCAACATATTCTATTCTATCTAGAGCCATATCCGGGGTTATTCTACGGAAGCATGATACGAATCCCAACGAAACGCCTTTTGATTATCCGATCGCCTTAACCGTAGACGGAGTGTACATAGATCAGATATATGATTATCAAAGCTACGGAACGGTTAATACACGTTTCATTGAAAGTGTTGTAGATCTTACGGAAATCCATAATGCAAAAACGATATTAAGCGACACAGACCAGACAATAACTCTTCCAACGCTAGCTAGACCAACGCACAATACGGATTATGTCATTAATACATATGCAGGAAACAGCGTTCGGGACGATAACCGGGCCTTTACACTTTATCTTAACGATCAGGTAGACGAAGCCATTTTAAATGTTGTACGTGGCCTAGCTGGTGACGGCGCTATTTCCGACAGCTATACGATACCGAATGACGCGATTTCCGTTACTTCTAATGGAGCGACTGTTACTGAGGTTACCGGACTATTCCTAAATAGGACCACAAGGATAAAGCTTGAAATATCCTCCGTTCCACAGCCTGAACCGTGGTCTCCTACAGAGGAAGCAGTAAAGGGAATGCTTATGATTGACATAACTTCTCAAGCTACGAAACAAACGATTTCTTTCCCGGCATGGGACTTGCAAAACAGCGTAGACACAGACGGGTTTCTTCAAATTAACATTTGGTGCGATCCAAAACCCTCCGGCTCTCCATTTTGTTGTCCTACACAAGTTCTATCGCTTCACCCCGTTATTGAAAACGAACCGTCAATCATTTTTAATACTCTTGAACAAAAGAGCGTGCCGGGCGGTCAATGGCTTCGTAATCCGCTTGTATATACAACACAGACGGGAGAATTGTTTGCCCGTGTGGAAAGTGACTTACGTCGGCAGCAAATAGATTTTGAACGTGACAGCGCGATACAGGAAAACGCGCTGAACCTTGCAAGGCACAACGTAAGTGTTGAGCAACAACGTTTACAATACAATAATAGTCTTCTTAACATGAATGTAGGCGGAATACAGGGAATCGGAGGGGGATTAGCCGGCATACTATCAGGAGGCATCGGTTCAGGAATTGGAAGCCTATTGTCAACGGGAGCAAGCGCTATATTAAGCTATGGCAATATTCAGAACGTGCAGGCTATTTACGAGCAGACATTGCAAGACAATGCAATTGTTCAAGAACAATTTGCGCGGTCGGCCGACCTTATAAATCGTGCCCGCGACATGAATCTTTCGCATGTAAATATTCAAGAAAAACTGCGTAAGATTCAGCCACCCCAAGTGGTTAACCAAGGGAACGAAAGTCTAGCAGGTTATCAGCAATATAATGGCTTTATTATAACACTGAGACAGGCCGATCTTGCCACTCAAAAGATGTATAACCGGGAATATACAACGTATGGTTATCCAACGTATGAGACTGTTGAGAACTTCGTTATGACCGACCATCTGAGAGTGAACCATACGGTTTACCAGATTGACGCTACTATAACAGATCTTGGCGGGGAAATAGGGAACTATGTACGGTCGATACTTGCGGCGGGGATACGGATACTGTCGAAGCCGTATAGTTCGGAGAACATCGTAAGTAATCCGAAAAGAGGGGTTGTAAATGGATAGGAAATGTGATATAGTGAGTACGGACGAAGAACCTAGAGCACTTGATATACGTATTTGGAATTATAATGATGGAATAAATATTCATCTTCCTAAAGAATCCTGCGGTAAATTCAAGAACTGTTCCTTATTTAATGAGGACGGTTCGACGACTATAACGCATACAGACTTGTACGAGATCTATTGGGCGATCAGAATGTACTTAGAAAGAGGGTAAAGAAATGGCGCAAAGGAATTATAGGAAGGTTGGTAAAGATCTTCCTATCTCCACTACTTCAAAAACTGTTAAGGATTTTCATGAATATTTATGGGGGTATAGCGGTGGTTTTAAAATGACCGATAACAACTACTTTCTTTTTCCCTGCAGATCCCTAAGTCTTGGTGGTGGAAGTGGAGAAGCCACAACTAAAGAACCGCTTTATAGCAATATATGTGGAATATTATACAAAACAAATACCGGATATTCATATAAAGCCTCTAATATAGAATTTAGCTTCAGTACGGATCGTAATGGAGCTTGGATAACAAAAGGATATATTTATAATAATGAAAATTACATAACATTAGGATATGATGTATCTGCTACTACTTCAGAAATGTTTTACAGATGGGTTTACAAATATGATATTCAAACAGATTCTTTTATAACACCATTTCCTATAGCCGTTACTCCTACTTTAGGATCATTTGATTCTGTTCTTATTAATAATATAATGTACGGTAATGACGGAAACACAATTAGATATTTTAACATGGATAACGGAGACAGCGGTATACTATATTATGCTCCCACATTGCGTCTAAAACAAGGAAATAACTCTATGCTTTCAATAAACAACGATATATATATACTACCTAGCGGTTTTAGCAATACTGGAATATATAAATATAACATTTTAACAAATACAATAACACAAATAGATTTGGGAATAAGTTTTCCTAATATTCCAGATTCATTTTATAAAATAAAT
>QMCE01002410.1_pt1 | contig 10287 bp, 9 predicted proteins | sample 1821851 | NCBI WGS metagenome assembly QMCE01 (sample SAMN09453174, study PRJNA476694) | Termite gut metagenome, whole genome shotgun sequencing project. | isolation source: worker | host: Odontotermes sp. | place: South Africa:Pretoria | collected 2016-01-28
AGAGGGAGCGACCCGAGCGGTCGTGACCGATGAGCAACGCAGCCGGACGGCAAAAGCGCAAGCGGGCATTGATGCAACATTACTTGAACCGCTCTAAATCGCTCTATTTGTTGAGAGGTAGGGTCTGTCGTCACGATAACGTTCGTCGCGACAGACTCTATTCCACGCCGAGAAACTCCAGATCGCACTGCCGCTCGGCCAAATTTATGCCGCGCACACGAACCCGCACCACCTGCCCGATGTGAAAGCCGGGATCGCCCGCCAGCTTCGCACGCGCGATCCTTTTCCCGCCCTTCGTCCCCGCAGCAGGCGGAGGCAATTCCTCCCGCGTCGAAAAACCCTTCGACGCAAGTGACGCCTTCGGGATCAATCCCTCGACGAAATACCCGCGAATCTCGACGAAAATGCCGAATTTCTTCACCCCCGTCACCACCGCGTCGAAATCCCGATCATCCGCTTTGGACAACAGCTCCAGACGGCGGAAGTCCTTGACCTCCTCCTCAATCCGCATCGCGCGGCGCTCGCGGCCTGAACAATGATGCCCGAGAGTCTCCAGATTGTCGTCCGTCAAAACAGGCTTGCGCAATTTCTTGGGCAGCTTGTTCGATTTGGCCGCGCCCAGCGCAAACGCCCTGTCCAGCATCTGGTGCAGATACAGATCAGGATAACGGCGGATGGGACTGGTGAAATGCATGTACCGGGGGAAATTCAGGGCGAAATGCCCGACGTCCGACTCGGGGCCGTAGACAGCCTGCTGGAAGCTCTTCAGAATCATCAAATTGATCGCGTGCTCCTCCGGCCTGCCCTTCGCCTTCGCGATGACGTTCATCAGCTTGCGACGCTGGAGCGGCGGCTTGAACGCGTAGCCGCTGGCGTTGAGGTATTCCGCCAACTCCTCGACGCGCTCCTCCTTGGGAGACGGATGCTGGCGGTGGAGCGACGGCAGTCCGTTCGACGCAGCCCATTCCGCGACTGCGCGGTTGGCCGCAAGCATGAACTCCTCCACAAGCTGATGCGAAAAGTCGTGCTCGACCTCCTCCATCGCGACGGCTTTGCCCTCCGCGTCGATGACGACCTTGAATTCACTCAGGTTCAGCTCGATCGCACCGCCGGCGAGACGCCGCTCCCTGAGGCGCATCGCCAGCCCGTGCAGCTGCATGACGCAGTCCAGAAGCTCCCTGTCGGGGAACGCCGCCGCCACCGCCTCGTGCCGCACCAAATCCCGCACCTCCCCGTAAGTGAAACGATGACGGCTCCGGATGACGCTCCGGTGAATCGAATAGCCGATCCGCTCCCCGTCCGGCGTGTATTTCAGCCGCACAGTCTTCGCCGGACGCGTTTCAAGAGGACGGAGGGAGCAGATGTCGTTCGAAATCTCCTCGGGAAGCATCGGGATGACGCGCTCGGGCAGGTAAATGCTCGTCGACCGATCCCGCGCCTCAATGTCCAGAACATCCCCCGCCGTGACGTACCGCGCCACGTCGGCTATGTGGACGTCGACGACGAGATTGCCGTCCGCGTCCTCCCGGATGCCCAGGGCGTCGTCGAAATCCCGCGCGTCCGCCGGATCGATTGTGCAGCAAATCTCTTCCGTGCAGTCCAGCCGCCCCCGCAGCTCCCCGGGCGAAAGCTCCCGCTCCAGACGCTTCGCCGCGTGGCCGACCGCTTCGGGGAAGGGGCCGGGCGCGCCGTTCTCCGCCAGAATCGCCGCAGTCTCGGTGTCGGGATCGCCCGAAGGCCCGAGAATCTCGACAATCGCCGCGCGCGGGCCCTCTGGCGAAAGCGGCCAGTGCAGGACTTCAAGAAGCACCTTCTGGCCGGGAGGGGGAAGCTCGCTGTCCGCCTTGACCGTGAGCCGGACAGAAGCCTTTGTCTCTGGGGCGCCCGCGCGTTCGGCGTTCCGGCGGCGGCGCATCGACTTGGCCGCCTGGGAGGCCGATTTCGCCGGAGCGCCGGGGGAGAATTCAATGGCGAATTCGTAATGGTTGCGCGGATCGTCCACCAGGGCGCGGCTGTTTTGCAGCATCCTGCCGACGATGCGGCTTCTCGCACGCTCCACGACGCGGACGACGCGCCCGGTCAGCCCGCGAGAGCCCCGGCGCTCCGATTCGGTCGCCAGAACCAGCACCGTGTCGCCGTCGAAGGCGTCCTGAAGCCTGTCGGGCGGGATGAAGACGTCCGGCTCTTCCCTGTTCTGCGGGATGACGAAGGCGTGGCCGGCCATCGCGATGTCGATGACGCCGATGATTTCCCGCTCGCGCTCCGGCGTCCGCCACCGGGCGTCGCGGCCGCGAATCACGTCGCCGGCCTGGCGGATTTCCTCAAGGACGCCGCGAAAATCGTGGAATTCCTTTTTCGGTATGTCCAGAAGATGGGCCATGTCGCGCGAGCGCATGGGACGGTATTCGTCGGCCGACAAAAGGGCGCGAAGCCGCTGTTCGTATTGATCGTGCTTGTTCAAAAGTGCAACTTCCTTTGCTGTTTCCGTTTTCTTTCCGCTCTACTTCCGCTCTGTTTCCGCTCTATTTCCGCAACTCTTTGAGGCCGCCCATGTAGGGCTGCAGCATTTCCGGCACGGCGACGGAGCCGTCTTCGCGCTGGTTGTTTTCGATAATCGCAACGATGGTGCGCGGAAGCGCGACGCCGCTGGCGTTGAGGGTATGGGCGATCTGCGCCTTCTTGTTCTCGTCCCGGTAGCGGATGTTGGCGCGGCGCGCCTGGTAGTCGGTGAAAACAGAGCAGGAGCTCGCTTCAAGATATTTGCCCACGCCCGCAGACCACACCTCGAAATCGTAGCACTTCGCCGCGCTGAACGACATGTCGCCCGTCGCCAGATTCACCACGCGGTAGGGCAGGTTCAGGGCCTGGAGAATGTCTTCGACGTCGTTCCGGAGCTTTTCCAGCTCGTTGAAGCTCTCCTCGGCGCGGCAGAACTTGACCAGCTCCACCTTGTTGAACTGGTGCACCCGCAGAAGGCCCCGCGTGTCCTTCCCGGCCGCGCCCGCCTCGCGGCGGAAACAGGCCGAATAGGCGCAGTACTTGAGGGGCAGGTCTTCCAGCGGGAGGATTTCGTCCCTGTGGATGTTCGTGATCGGCACCTCGGCAGTGGGGATGAGGAAGAGATCGTCATCCTTGTCGCAATGGTACATGTCCTCTTCCATCTTCGGAATCTGCCCCGTGCCGATCATGCTCTCGCGGTTCACGAGAAAGGGCGGGAACCATTCGGTGTAGCCGTGGCGATCCGTGTGGAAATCGAGGAAGAAATTGAACAGCGCCCGCTCCAGCCGCGCGCCGATGCCCCGGTAGAGGATAAAGCCGGGGCCGGCGATCTTCACGCCGCGCCTGAGATCAAGCATGCCCAGCTCTTCGCAGATTTCCCAGTGCGGGCGCGGCTTGAAAGCAAACGTCGGCCTGTCGCCCCATTCGGCGACGACCTTGTTCGCCGTCTCGTCCCCGACAGGCGCGTCGGCCGCCGGGTGGTTCGGGATGCGGAGCATGAGCGAGTGGAGCTCCTCACCGACGGCGCGCTCCTCGTTTTCGAGCTCGGAGACGCGCGCGCCGACTTTCCGCATTTCCTCCTGCGCCGGGGCTGTGTCGCCGCCGGACTTCTTCGCGGCGGCGATTTCCTTCGAGACGCGGTTCCGTTCATTCTGGAGCGATTCCTTTTCCTGAAGCAGATCGCGGCGGCGGGCGTCCAGGGAGACGGCCCTGTCGACGTCCACATCGACGAACTTCAGCCGCGCCGCCTCGCGCACATATTCGGGATTGTCCTTCAAGAGACGCATGTCCAGCATTGTCGCATTCCTTTTTCGCAGTTCATTCCTGCACAGTGACAAGAGGCAGGGTGAAGTGGGATTCGCTCCCCCGCCCAGGTTCGGATTCGTGGCCGATCGCCCCCCCCATCGCGGAGACGAGGCGGCGGCAGATCGCCAGCCCCGCAGCGATCCCCCGGCGGCGGCGATCCCGGCTCCGGGCCGGGCCGCTTTCGGCGCGTTCGATCCCGGTTTCGGGATCAATGTCCGGGTCGGCGTCCGGATCGACCCCGGGGCCGGTGTCGGAGACCATGAAGCGGAGCCGCCGGCCGGCGACGTCGACGGAAAGGGTGACGCCCCCCTTTTCGGTGAACGCGACGGCGTTGTCCGCCAGATGCGCCAGCGCGCGCATGAGGAGGCGCGGATCAAGCATGGCCTGCCCAGGCACGTCGGGCGCGACGGCGACGCGGAGCTCCAGACCCTTTTCTCCGGCGCGGAGGGCGAAGAGCCCGGCCACGCCCTGCGCCAGATCGCGCACATCGACAGGCTCGGCAGACGGCTCGGGAAGCGCGCCGTCCCGAACCGGGCCGGCGGCGTCGATCAGATCGCCCAGCATGCGCGCGAGCGAGACGGCGGACGCATGGATGGCTCCGGCCGGTTCTGACGGGCGATCGTCCGGGCCCGCGTCCATGAGCGTCCGGGACAGATCCGCGATCCTGCCGAGAGGGGCGCGGAATTCCCGCGACGCCGCTTCCAGGAGCAGGGAATGGGACTTTTCCGCTTCCGCAGCCGACTGTTCCGCGTCGCGGAGCCGGACGGCGAGGGCGAGTTCGGGGCCTGCGTCGAGGACAAGGAGGAAATGGCCCCTGGACGCGCCGTTTTCGTCCCGCCAGTCGCTGGCGACGACGCGGCAGGGATGGAGCGCCCCGTCGCGGGCGACAAGCTCGATGATCTCCCCCGCCACAGAGGCGCGGCTGTCGCGGCCGACAATCCGGTTGAAGGCGGGGAGCTTGCCGACATAGACGAAATTGGTGAAATTGACGCCCGGAAGCTCGGCCGCGCCGTAGCCGAGCATGCCGGCGAGGGTCTGGTTGGCGCTGGCCACGCGGAGGTTCAGATCGGTCAGGGCGAAGCCGATGGCGGCGTTTTCGAGAAGGGCGCGGAGATCGGCCTCGCCCCGCGTGAGCACGGCGTTTGCCGCGCGGAGCTTTTCAAGCTGGCTGCGCGAGGCGGCCTCCAGTTCGAGGCAGCGCTGCGCGAGGCGGCGGTTCTCCTCGATAAGCTGCTGGCTGCGGTCTTTCCGGCTGTCCGGGTCGGGCGATGCGTCCTGCACGGCTATCTCCAAATGCGCTCGTTCTCCTCCACGAGAGTATACCGATATTCGCGCGGAAACAGCTATGGAAAAGATCGCCGGGGAGGCGGGGGCCGCGCGCGCGGAATTCTTTTTTTGAAATTTCCCGCTGTTTGTGGTACGGTGAACCGCAGCAAAACAGCCCGGATTGTCTGGAGAACGCCATGTCCACTCAGGAAACGATGACGATGCCCGTGGGCGGGATGCATTGCCGGAACTGCGTCAATTCCGTCCGGACCGCGCTTTCCGCGCTCCCCGGCGTGTCTGAGGTCGAGGTGAATCTGGAAGCGGGACAGGCGACTGTCCGGGGCGGCGGCCTCGACGCGGGCGCGCTGCGATCCGCAATCGAGGATTTGGGGTTCGACGCGGGCGAACCTGTCTGAAACAGGCTCTCAATGGAGGCGCGCGTGGACAAGGCGGATTCCGGCGGGGAAGACGACGACGCCGTGGAGGTGGCAGGCGAACCGGTGAGCCGGGGCGAGGCCCGGAGACTCGGGTTCAGCCAGTTCGACGTCACATGGGACGCCAAGGGGGCGACCGCCGTGTTCCGTCTGGATCAGCTGCCCTCGGACATCTCCGGCGACCTGTCGGCCAAGCTGGAGCGCGCCTGGCAATTTCTCAAGCGAAACGAAATAGACGAAGCCTTCACCCTCGCCCACGAGGTCGTGTGGGAATACCCCTCCCTTGTGGCGGCGAAGGTCATCATCTCCCGCTGCCTCATCAACAGGAAGGAATACGGCAAGGCGCTCAACATCCTGCAGGCCGTGCCCGACTTCGACAGGAACGCCGAGGTTCTGTATTACATCGCGCTGTCCAAAAGCAGGCAGGGAAAAATCCGGGAAGCCCTCGACGCGCTCAAGCAGGCCAGAAGCCTCCCGGCCGAAATCCTCATCCGGAAACGCATAAGCGATCTGCTCGCGCACCTCCAGGGCGAACGGACCGCATGCCCGTCCTGCGGAAAACAGGTCGCGTACGACGCCATGGTCGACGCGGGGGATCAGACGCTCTGCGCCGAATGCGCCGGGAGCCTGCCAGACGCCGGCGCGGCGCGGGCCGCGCGGGACGAACGGGCCGCAGAGACTGCGGACGCGGCGCCGCAGCCGCCGTTCAACGCGCATATCTGGCTGCTTCTCGCCGCGCTCCTCGCGGGCGCGATTCTTCTCGGCCTGAACATACTCGCCGTCGTCTCGCCCGAACGGTATGCGGAAGCGCGTTCGCGCCTGCCCGCCGGATGGACCTTTCTGCCGCATCCCGGCGGAACGGAGTAGAAACGGTTGCATACTCGCTTCATAAGAGCATTTTTCCGGTAAAGGTTGAAAAGGGGCGCGGGGAAACGTATACTCCTGTGGCGGGGAGAGTGCGTCTCCCGACGAGGAACCTGCGGAATGCCCCTGCCAGTCCACAGAACAGTCTTTGTGCAGCCGGGGTTTCTCTGCCTCCCCAGCCTGCCGACGCGCCTCTGCGCCGTCATCGCCAGCGGCGTGGCGGTGACGGTGTACGACAAGCGGCAATGCCTCGGCGGCGTGGGCCATTACTCCCACCCGTTCCGCGTCGGAGGAGCGTCGACGCCCGATTTCGCCGCGCCCGCGCTGGTCGGCCTGATCCGCATGTTCACCAGGGCCGGGTCGGACCCCAGGCATCTGGAAATCTATCTGTACGGCGGAGCCGACAATCCGGACGTTCCGGAGTGCGTCTCCTGCCGCGGCTTCCACAATCTGCAAACAGGCTACGAGATTCTGGGAAAGCTGGGCGTGCGCGTCGCAGGCAGCGACGTGGGCGGCCGCTTCGCCCGCAAGCTTGTTTTTTACACAGACACCGGCGAAAGCATGCTGGCCAAGGTCACCGATGCCGACGAGGTGGAATGGTACCCCAGGCCAAGGATCTGAATGAACTCCTCCAATTCGGCAAAACCGGGAGCGCATGGGGACGGCGCGCCTTCTTCCGCTCCCGGCGATCCGGCCGGGCAGCCCGGCCTGGGCAGCCTTCGGCCCCGCAAGGTCCGCGACACCGTGGTCATGACCCCGGCGGGCGCATTCGACGGGCTGAGCATCCAGACCATTCCCGCAGCCGAATTCGAGGAGCTGGCGCGGCTCATCTCCGCCCATTTCGGCATCCGGATCGGGGAAAACAAGCGCGCCCTCGTCACAGGCCGCATCCATCCCATGCTGGAAAAATACGGCTTCGCCACCCACCGCGAATGCCTCGACGCCATCCACCGCGATTCCAGCGGGCAGCTTCTGTCCGAACTCGCCAACCGCATGTCCACCAACCATACCGCGTTTTTCCGCGAGGAAGCGCATTTCGATCTCCTGCGGGAACGGATTCTCCCCGGAATTGTCGAAAAAAAGCGCGAACAGGGCAACCCCGATCTCCGCGTCTGGTGCGCGGCTTGCGCGACGGGGGAGGAGGCGTATACTATCCTTTTCACCCTGCTGCGCTTCTTCGGCGACGAGTACGGCCGGTGGCGGGCCGGCGTGCTCGCGACAGACATTTCCGCCGACGCGCTGGCGATCGCCCGGCGCGGCGTGTACAACGCCCTCCGCCTCGAACCCGTGCCGAAGGACGCGGTTTGCCGGCATTTCAACAGGGTGGGCGCGGACGCCTACGAGGTGAAGCCGGAACTGCGGAAAGAGGTGACGTTCCGCAGACTCAACCTCGTCACGGGGTCGTATCCGTTCAAGCGGCGGTTCGACGTCATTTTCTGCCGCAACGTGATGATCTATTTCCACCGGGACGTCCGCACGGAGCTTTTGTCCGGCCTCCGCGACTGGCTTGAGCCGGGCGGCTGCCTTTTTGTGGGTCATTCCGAATCGATTGTGGGGACGCACGCGGGATACGAATACGTCGCCCCGTCCGTGTACCGCAGAACCGAGTGACGATTTTTGGAGGCGGGGAATGGACAAAGACGTCGTTGTTCACCTGTTTTCAACGTTTGAGCAGGCCAAAAAAACCGATGCCGACACAGGGATGGAATTCTGGCTTGCGCGGGAATTGCAGGAGTTGCTCGACTATGCCAAGTGGGAGAATTTTTTCAAGGTTGTCGAGAAGGCGCGAACAGCATGCAAGTCCTCCGGGCACAATCCTCAGGACCATTTTCCCGACGTCAGGAAAATGGTGGATATTGGGTCAGGCGGAAAACGAGAAATTGATGATATTATATTGACACGCTATGCATGCTACCTTATTGCCCAGAACGGCGATCCCCTTAAAAAGCAAATTGCGTTCGCGCAAACGTATTTTGCCGTTCAGACGCGGCGGATGGAACTGGTTGAGCAGCGCCTCGCGGAAATGGAGCGTCTTGACGCCCGCGAGAAGCTGAAGCTGTCCGAGAAAGAGCTTTCCGCCGTTATTTACGAGCGCCTTGACGACGAAGCCAGCTTTGGCCGCATCCGCAGCAGGGGAGACGCGGCCCTCTTCGGCGGCAGGAGCACGCAGGATATGAAAACGCGGCTTGGCGTTCCGGACAAGCGGGCGCTGGCGGATTTTCTCCCAACCATTACCATCAAGGCCAAGGATTTCGCCAATGAAATCACCAACTTCACCATCAGGCGCGAAAACCTGGCAACAGAGCCGGCCATAACCAGGGAGCATGTCAAAAACAACACGGATGTCCGCCAGGTGCTGCTGGATCGCGATATCCATCCCGAAAACCTGCCGCCGGCCGAGGATGTGAAGAAAATCGAACGCCGGGTGCAGTCCGAACACAGGAAAATCCCGAAAAAAGACAATTCCGGGAAGGGAAAAGATGGCTGACATCATTCGCGTTCTCATCGTGGACGATTCCGCGCTGGTTCGGGACATTCTCTCCGTCGGCCTGTCGCGCGACCCGGAGATCGAGGTTGCGGGAACGGCGGCCGACCCCTTCGAGGCGGGCGAGAAAATCCCCCAGCTGCGCCCCGACGTGATGACCCTCGACGTGGAAATGCCCCGCATGAACGGGCTGGAATTCCTGCGCCGCCTCATGCCCCAGTATCCGCTGCCGGTGGTGATGGTGAGCGCGCTGACCGAAAAGGGGAAACAGCTGACCCTGGACGCCCTGGCGCTGGGCGCGGTGGATTTCGTCGCCAAGCCGAAGGCGGATTTCGCGCAGGGCATGGAACTCCTGATGAGCGAATTGACGCTGAAAATCAAGATCGCGGCCAAGGCGAAGCTGCTGCGGTACAAGTCGAAAAGCGTCCGCCATTCGAACACCGCGCGCGAAGCGGCGGATATGCGCAAGGACGTCGTGGTCGGCCACGCAGAGCCGTCGGCCAGGGTGATCGTGATCGGCGCGGCGACGGGCGGGACAGAGGCGATCCGGGAGATTGTGACGCGCTTCCCCGAAAAGACGCCGGGCGTCGTGGCGGCGCAGCACATGCCGGGCGGGTTTACACGCCTGTTCGCCAACAGGCTGGACTCGGAGACCGCGATGAAGGTCAAGGAGGCCGACGACGGGGACAGGATCATCAACGGCCGGATTCTCGTGGCTCCCGGAGGAAAACAGATTCAGCTGCGGAAAGACCCGTCCGGAGGCTATTCCGTCGCCCTGGCCCCGGAAGCCGATCCCAAGGCGATCGCCCCGTCGGTGGACATCCTGATGCTGTCCGCCGCGGAGACGGTCGGCGCGGACGGCATAGGCGTCGTGCTGACGGGAATGGGCGACGACGGCGCGGCGGGATTGAAAGCCATGCGGAACGCCGGGGCGCGCTGCCTGGCGCAGGACGAGGCGACGTCGGTCGTGTTCGACATGCCGCGCGAGGCCCATGCATGCGGCGGCGCGGAGCGGCTGGTTCCGATAGGCGATATGGCGGCGACGATTATGAGCATGCTGCGCCAGTCTTGAACTGGGTTCTGTCTGAAGTATTTATTTGTCTGCAAAACATAACTCAGACAGAACCTAAACAGCATTGCGTTTTTGCCCGGATCGTTTCATACTGTGTTTTCTTGCTTGACGACGCGTGTGCGTTTCCCTCTGTCCACCCTTTCAAGGAAAGGATCGGTTCCCATGCGCAAGCCCTTCATTTGCGGCAACTGGAAGATGTACAAAACCATCGCCGAAGCCGTCGCCTTTGTCCAGGAAGCCAAACCGCTTGTCGCCGGAGCGGCCGACGTCGACGTCGGCATAGGCGCTCCCGCCACGGCGCTCAAGTCCCTGGCAGACGCGGCCAAAGGCTCCGGCATCCTCATCGGCGGCGAGAACTGCCA
>QMCE01002411.1_pt1 | contig 10286 bp, 8 predicted proteins | sample 1821851 | NCBI WGS metagenome assembly QMCE01 (sample SAMN09453174, study PRJNA476694) | Termite gut metagenome, whole genome shotgun sequencing project. | isolation source: worker | host: Odontotermes sp. | place: South Africa:Pretoria | collected 2016-01-28
AATACCGCAGGCCGCATGTAAGCGGCGGGCGATTATTAATCGCCCCTACGGCGTTGCGAAATAAAGGAGCCCCATGCCGGAAAACGACAGGCTGATAACGTCATCCCTCCGAATGGAGGACGTCGAAAGCGAATATAGCTTGCGGCCTAAATTTCTGCGCGAATATATCGGACAAAGCGCCGTGAAGGAAAATATGCGCATCTTTCTCGAGGCGGCGAAGCTTAGAGGCGAGCCGCTCGACCATGCGCTTTTATACGGGCCGCCGGGCCTCGGGAAAACCACCTTCGCGAATATAATCGCCAACGAGATGGGCGTAAATATCCGCACGACGAGCGGCCCCGCGCTTACGCACGCGGGGGATTTGGCGTCGATCCTCTCGGACCTCGCGGCGGGCGACGTTTTGTTCATCGACGAGATACACCGGCTGAATCCGGCGGTGGAAGAAACGCTCTACCCCGCGATGGAGGACTTCACCATCGACATAATTATCGGCAAGGGGCCTGGGGCGCGCTCGATACGGCTGGAGCTGCCGCACTTTACGCTGGTCGGCGCGACGACGCGCGCAGGCATGCTCACCTCGCCGCTTAGGGATCGTTTCGGCGTTATCGAACGGCTCGAGCTGTATAATCCCTCCGATCTGAAGGAGATAATCACGCGCTCTGCCGGTATCTTGCAGATACAGATCGACGGCGAAGGCGCTAAAGAGATTGCCAAGCGCTCGCGCGGGACTCCGCGCATAGCGAACCGCCTCTTAAAGCGCGCGCGCGACTACGCCCAGGTTTTGGGCGACGGTATCATAACCGTACAGGCCGCGCGAGAGGCGCTGAACCGGCTGGGCGTAGACGAGCTCGGCCTGGACTCCGTGGACAGGCGCGTGCTTGTGGCCATTATCGAAAAGTTTTCGGGCGGGCCCGTGGGCCTCGATACGCTCGCGGCATCCACGGGCGAGGAAGCGACGACTATCGAAGACGTCGTGGAGCCGTTCCTGCTGCAATTGGGCTTCGTCGCAAGGACGCAGCGCGGGCGGGTGGCGACGAAGCACGCCTACGCGCATTTGGGCATAGAGGCTATCGCCGGCGACTCTCAGCTATCGCTGCTGGATGGGATAGGATAAACTAAAAATAATCAATATTCCGTCGCGGGGCGTCGGGGACGCCGCCCCCTACAAGATTAGAATTGTTTTAGGGTCACGGCGCGCCGAGGGCGTCGCGCCCTACCGGATTAAAAATCAAAGGAGTGCTGATAATGGGCAGGCATGAAAAAGAACGTGAATTGATGGTTTCGCTTCATCAGGAGCAATTGGCCTCGCGGGATCAAGAGCTTGCCCGTATGAAGCAGGAGAACGAGCGCTTGCTCAAGGAATCCGAAGCGCTCCTGAAGCGCGTGGACGCGTATGAAAAGCAGGAGGCCGTCGTTTTGGACGCGATCATTCAGGCGCGCAAGACGGCTTCCGAGACGGTCGCCGCAGCACAGGAAAAGGCGCAGGAGATATACGACAGCGCGCTGGACGTAACGGCCCAAGCGCGCGAAATCTCCGAAAACGCCCGCTCCATTATCGTCCAGGCGGAGGAAAAGGCTGCGGAAATCGCGGCGAACGCCCAGACGGAGGCGGCCGTTGTCGTTGGCAAGGCCAACGAGCGCGCGGCGTTTATCCTAAGCGAAGCGCGCGAAATGAGCGACGATCATCAAAGCCTTCTCGATAGCGTGCGCTCCCGCTTGCATACGCTTTTAAGCGTGAGCATAGAAAATATTCGCGACTTTGCGGCAAAAATGGCTATATTATATGCAGACGGCATGCCGGAGGACATCGAGCCGCTTTTACGGGATTCCCTCCGCGATATAGAGCTGCACCTTCGGCAGATCGGAGCGCCGCCCAAGGCGGACAACGCGCCCGCGCTCGGCTATACGGACGCGCACGAGCTCGTAAAGGCGCTGCAGCGGCTTCAGGGCATGTCGGGCGCGAGCCAGGGTTCCTCGGCTGCTCCCTCAGCGGACGGCGAAGAGCGGGTCTGGACGGTCGACGAGGTGATGGCGCGCTCGGAAAAGGCAGAGGAGTTCGAGCCTTTGTCTCCCACGCTCGAACGCGTGGGCGGCGAACCGCCGCTTCCGCCGCAGCCCGAACAGGCCGCGCCCCCGCCCGAAGCCGAACAAGCGGCGCAAAGCATCGAAGAAGCGCCGCGCGCGCCGCATTTGCCGCCGATTTCGACGGAAGCGCTCGACTCCGACGCGGACGAAGGACTTGTTGGATAGATAATTTAGTTATATACTAATTTCTAATTTCTATTTTCTATTTTTGACGGAGGAAAAAAACTATTTATGGCCGGTAAGGACGAATTCGTAACCCATATCGCGAAGCGCGACGAGGATTTCCCCCAGTGGTACACGGACGTGATCCGCAAGACCGATCTGGTGGATTATTCGGACGTGAAGGGCTTCATGGTGCTAAAGCCGTACGGCTACGGCATCTGGGAGCTGATACAGGCGGAGATGGACGCCCGATTTAAGGCAACGGGGCATAAAAACGCGTATTTTCCGCTCTTAATTCCCGAAAGCCTCTTGAAAAAAGAGGAGGAGCACGTCGAGGGCTTCGCGCCGGAGGTGGCGTGGGTTACGCAGGGCGGCAACGAGCCGCTGGCCGAGCGGCTTTGCATAAGGCCGACGTCCGAGACTATTATTTGCTCAATGTACGCGCGCTGGATACAGTCCTGGCGCGATTTGCCGGTTTTGATGAACCAGTGGTGCAGCGTCGTGCGCTGGGAAAAGAGCACGCGCCCGTTCCTGCGTACGAGCGAATTCCTCTGGCAAGAGGGGCATACGGCGCACGCCACGCCCGAAGAGGCCCAGGAGGAGACGCTCAAAATGCTCGAGGTCTATAGGGACTTCGCTGAAAACGTGCTGGCGATTCCCGTCATAACGGGGCGCAAGAGCGAAAAGGAGAAATTCGCGGGCGCGCAGGCGACGTATTCCATGGAGGCCATCATGCAGGACGGCAAGGCGCTGCAGATGGGCACGAGCCACAACCTGGGCGACCATTTCGCCAAGGTGTTCGATATGCAGTACCTCGGCAAGGACGGAAAGCAGGAATACTGCCATACGACGAGCTGGGGCACGTCCACGCGCATGATAGGCGGGCTTATCATGGTACACGGCGACGACAGGGGCCTCGTATTGCCGCCGAAGGTCGCGCCGGTACAGGTCGCCGTATTGCCGATAGCGATGCACAAGGGCGGCGTTCTGGAGGTCGCCCAGAAAATTTCGGAAGAGCTCAAAGCCGAGGGCATCCGCGTGGAATTGGACGACCGCGATACGCAGTCCGCCGGCTGGAAGTTCAACGAGTGGGAGATGAAGGGCGTGCCTTTGCGCCTCGAGGTCGGCCCGAAGGACATAGAAAAGGGCCAGGTCGTGCTCGTACGGCGCGATTCGCTCGAAAAGCTGTTCGTGCCGATGGAGGGCTTGGCAAAAGCCGTATCCCAATTGCTCGTAGATATCCACAAGGGCTTGCTCGCAAAGGCGCTGAGCTTCCGCGAGGCCATGACGACGACCTGCACCGATTTTGAAAGCTTTTCGGAGGGCGTAAACGGCGGCTGCGTACGCGCGATGTGGTGCGGCGAGCGCTCCTGCGAGGACGAGATAAAGGCCAAAACCGCCGCCACGACGCGCAACATGCCGTTTGAACAGGAACAGATTTCCGGCGTATGCGTGCATTGCGGCAAGCCCGCCAGGCATATGGTCGTATTCGCAAAGGCATACTAAAAGGGCTGTTAATTTAGAACAGATGTAGGGGCGGGGTTCCATCCCCGCCCGCAATACACCGCATTACCTTAAGGGGCGCGATACATCGCGTCCGCGACCCTAAATAGAGGCATTCATTATGTCACGGACGCCATATATGGCGTCCCTACAGGCAGGCGATATAAAGGGGCAATTATGCTAAACAATAAAATCGACAATAAAACGATCGTAATATCCGGCCTGTTGGGCGCGGTTATCTGCGCGCTGACGGTATTCGTGCGCATCCCCTTGCCGCTGGCATCGGGGGCGTATGTAAACGCGGGCGACGCGGGGGTATACCTCGCGGCGGCGCTCATAGGCGGCCTCCCCGGCGCGCTCGCGGCGGCGATCGGCAGCGCTTTAGCCGATCTATTGGTCGGCGCGGCGGTCTATATCGCGCCTACGTTTATAATCAAGGGCGCGATGGCGCTGCTTGCGGCGAAATTGCTTGCAGGTAAGCGCGGCCTGATTTCCCAGTCGCTCGCATTCGTTGCGGCGGGGCTTTTGATGACCGCCGGCTATTTCGCCTTCGAATGGATCGTCTTCGGCTTCGCCATGGCCGTCGCCGGGCTGCCGTTCAACCTGATCCAGGCCGCCGGCGGCGCGATTTTGGGCGTTTTTGCCTGCCAAGCCGTGCAAAGGCTAAGATTGAATACGCTGGGATAAACTATTAACGGCAACACTGTCGGGACTGTGTTCGCCCGTAAGATAACAAACAGCATGTAGGGACGCGATACATCGCGTGCGTGACCCTAAATCGCGTCCGTGACCCTAAATCGGGTTCATGACCCTAAATCGGGTTCATGACCCTAAATCGGGTTCATGACCCTAAATCGGGTTCATGACCCTAAATCGGGTTCATGAACCGAAAACGGGGCGTTCGATAGATCACGGACGCCATATATGGCGTCCCTACATGCATCTGTATATCGGAGGAACCCACATGCAACTAACCGTCCTTGGCCGTTACGGCCCCTTCCCCGCCCCCGGCGGCGCGTGCTCGGGCTATCTGTTGACGGCCGGGGGGCGCGGCTATCTTGTCGACTGCGGCGCTGGCGTTTTAAGCCGCCTGCAGGCTTTCATGCCGCTCAGCTCGATAGCGGCGATATTCTTAAGCCACTTGCACTTCGACCATATCTCCGATCTGTTCGTCCTGCGCTACGCGCTGCAAATGCTATACGCGTCCGGCGAAGTACTCAAGCCCACGCTAAAGGTCTTCGCGCCGCCGGAACCCGAGCGCGAGTTCGGCATGCTCAGCCAGATGGGCGCATTCGAGATGATAAAATTGCAGAAGGGCATGAAAATCAGCCAGGACGGGCTGGATATAACTTTTGAAGAGATGAGCCATCCGTTTCCGAGCTTCGCTATGCGCTTCGAGCACGGCGGCAAAAAGCTCGTATACTCCGGCGATACGAATTGCAACGAACGCCTGGCGCCTTTCGCCAAGGATGCGGACCTGCTGCTGGCCGACTGCGCGTTTTTGCACAAGGACAAAGCGTCCGCCTCTCCGCATATGTCGGCGCGCGAGGCTGCGGAAATAGCGGCCGAGGCACAGGCAAAGCGCTTGCTCTGCTCTCACTTTTCGCCCTTCAGCGACCCGAAGCACGTTACGGCTGAGGCGTACAATATCTTTCGCGGCGCGGCGGAGGCGGAGGAGATGCGCACGTACGAGGTATAAACTTCTATTCTAATCTTGTAGGGGCGCGCATTGCGCGTCCGCATTTGTAATATATTTTGGAATATGCTTGAAATATGCGCGATTGTCTGGTATAAACAATATATCACATTTTTGGAGCGTGCAAATGGGAATCCACTCTATAAGCGATCTGAACGATATGCACGTCAGCGTATTGAGCGAAATCGGCAACATCGGCTGCGGCAACGCCGCGACGGCGCTCGCGCAAATGCTAGACCGCCCCGTCGATATGTCCACGCCGGAGGTGGGCATCACAAGCTACAACGAAGCCTACGAAAAGCTCGGCGGCCCGGAGACGGTCATGGTCGGCCTTGTTTTGACGCTCAACGGCGATATGAGCGGCATGCTTATGTTCCTGTTGCCCGGGGATACCGCCTGCGAGATCATTAATATGATGGCGTATACCGATTTAAAGGATTGGACGGAAATCGACGAGATGGGCTTCTCCGCGATAAGCGAAATGGCCAATATCTTGTCCGCGTCGTTTGCGAACGCCATAGCCGATATGGCGGGCATGACCATCGATATCTCCCCGCCAGCCTTCGCCGTCGATATGCTGGGCGCGCTTTTGAGCCTGCCCGCGAGCTACTACGCGCGGATCGGCGATCTGTTCATGTATATAAAAAACGAGCTCGAGATATCCGGCAAGAAGACGCCCGCGAATATATTGCTATTACCCGATGTGGAGTCGCTCAATAAATTGATGGCGGCGCTGGGGATCGAGTAGGAATAGTTTATAACAAAAATACCCGCAGCGCGGGTATTTTTGTTATACTATTATGTTTTACACCCCGAGCTTATTCACCCTCGCCTGCTCCAAGGGCGTGAAGTTGTGCTTCGCAACATGCCCCTTAAGCGGCAGAATGCGCTCGTGCACGGCGTCCACGATCCAGGACGGCTGCGGGAAGAAATGGTTCTCCATCTCGTGCGCGGGCGTAATCCAGTTTTTCGCGCCAACGACCGTGACCGGCGCGTCGAGGTAGTCGAACGCCAGCGACGTAATGACTTCCGCCATCTCCTTAAGATGGGAGCCGCGTTCGCAGGCGTCTCCCGCGAGGACGATACGGCCGGTCTTCTTTACGGACTCGATTACGAGGTCGTAATTGAACGGCACGAGCGAACGCGCGTCGATTACCTCCGTGGATACGCCGTACTGCTCCTCCAATATCTTCGCGGCTTCGAGCGCCCTATAGAGCGTCGCGCCGATGGAAAGAATCGTCAGGTCCTTGCCGGGCTTCTTGATATCCGGCTCGCCAAACGGTACTTCATACGCGCCTTCCGGCACGCCGCCCTCGTGGAACTGCTCGCCGATATCGTAAATGCGCTGGCTTTCGAGGAATATGACCGGGTCGGTGCCGTTAAGCGCCGCCGTCATGAGGCCCTTCGCGTCGTAGGGCGTCGCCGGGAAGACGACCTTCAATCCCGGAATATGCGTCATGAGCGCCGACCAGTCCTGCGAATGCTGCGCGCCGTACTTACTGCCGACGGACAGGCGGATAACCAGCGGCATCTTCAACACGCCCGCGCTCATGGACTGCCACTTGGACACCTGGTTGAAGACTTCGTCGCCCGCTCGGCCCAGGAAGTCGCAGTACATGAGCTCCACAACGGCCCTGCCGCCGCACAGCGCAAAGCCAACGCCGCTGCCGACTATAGCGCCCTCGGCGATAGGCGCGTTGAACAGCCTATGGTATGGGATGGCCTCCGTCAGCCCGCGGTATACGGCGAACGCGCCGCCCCAATCTCTGTTCTCCTCGCCGTAGGCGACGAGCGTCGGATCCTCGTAGAATTTATCGTTGATCGCCTCGAAAATGCCGTCGCGCAATACAAAGAGCTTATTCTTCGAAACGGGCTTGCCGTCCTTAATAGCGAAGCGCTCCTTGGTCTTAAGCTGCTGTACGCGCGGATTTTCTTCCTTGGCTAAAAGCACGTCCGGCTTGCGGCCCGGCTCCATGGTCGGTACGTGGTTGTTGCTGAACATCAGGTCTTCTATAGCGCGTGGGTTCTTGTCCAAGTCGATGCGCGGCGATATGGCGTCGTCCGTCGCGAGTAAAAACGCCGCTTCGATCAGCTTCTTCACGTTCGCGAGGATTTCGTCGCACTCGGCTTGCGTCGCCACGCCCGCCTCGACGAGCTGCTGCGGGTACGTTATGAGCGAATCGACCGCCTGCCACGCCGCGAGTTCCTCCTTCGTGCGATACGAGCCCGCGTCGGAGGGGGAATGCCCGCTAAATCTGTACGTCACGATATCGAGCAGCGCAGGCCCCTCTTTGTTTTCGATGACTGCCCGCTTGCGCCGGTACGCGTCGATAACGGCGAGCGGGTTGTACCCGTCCACGCGCTCGGCGTGCATCTGGTCGGGGTTGACGCCCGCGCCGATGCGCGCAAGCATGCCGTAGCCCATCGTTTCGCCGAAGGTCTGCCCGCCCATGCCGTACTGGTTGTTGAATATGTTCATTATCAGCGGCAGGCCGCCCCTGTGCGCCTCGTCCCAAAGCGTCTTGTACTGATCCATGTTCGCGAGCATCAGCCCTTCCCATACGGGGCCGCAGGCCATCGAGCCGTCGCCGATATTACACACGACCAAGCCTTTTTTCAGGTTTATCTTCTTGAACATCGCCGCGCCCACCGAGATATCCCCGCTGCCGCCGACAATCGCGTTGTTCGGATAGATACCAAAGGGCGTAAAGAACGCGTGCATAGAGCCGCCCAGGCCCTTGTTGAAGCCGGTTTCCCGCGCAAAGATTTCGGCGAGAGTGCCGTAGATCAGGAATTCCAGCGCCTTCTGGCGCGTCGCCTGGCCCTTGTCCACGACCTTCAGCGTGCTGCCGCCGAAGAATTCCTTCATGATCTTTTCGAGCTCTTCCTCCGGCAATATCTCGACGGAGCGCAGGCCCTTGGCCAATATTTCGCCGTGGCTGCGGTGCGAGCCGAAAACGAAGTCGTCGATATCGAGCGTATACGCCTGGCCGACGTAGGCCGCCTCCTGCCCGATACCGAGATGCGCCGGGCCGGGATGCTCGTACGCCTTGCCCGCGTATTCGCCCGTCGTCTTGATAAGCTGGAGCATCGTTTCGAATTCGCGTACGACGCACATATCACGGTAGATGTTTAATAAATCCTTCTTCGAGAAATTGTCCTTCTCATCCTTCACCTGCTTTTGGTAGACGCAGACGGGAATCGGCTTAAACGTTATTTCTCCCGGCGAACGCATTTGCGCCGGATCGACGTATTGGCTTCTTGGCATTTTTGCAGCTCCTTCGATTAATTATTTCTGGGGTATAACCCCGTTTTATTAATTATGCCTTGTGGCCTTTTCCCTCGCGCCCGGCTGCGCCGGGCGCGAGGGATTTTTTTTGCAAAGGGGCTGCGCCCCTTTGCAATCCCTGCTAATACTGAAAAACCCCTTCGCGTATGATCTCGCACACGGTCGGATGCGGGAAGACGAGGCGCTTTATGTCGTCCACGCGCATGCACTTTTCCACCATCATGCCCGCCGAGATTATGAACTCGGAAGCATAGTTAGAAATGATGTGCGCGCCGATTATGGTTTCGCGCGCTTTATCGAAGACGAGCTTGCAGATGCCGTCGCCGCCCTCATTTTCGGCGACGTAGCGGCCCGAGTATTTCATAGTCAGCTTGACTTCCTCGGCACTGATCCCCTTCGCTTTCGCGCCCTCAAGCGTTTCGCCGACGGTTCCGACCTCCGGGTTTGTGTATATAACGCCCGGAATGGCGGCGTAGCTCATCCTGTCCTTCAAGCCGAGCATATGGTTTACGGCGACCTCCGCCTCGCGCGACGCCGTATGCGCGAGCATGGACTTGCCGTTTATATCGCCCGCCGCGTATACGCCCGGAATATTCGTGCGCAGCGTCTCGTCCGTGACAATCGCACCGCGCTCGAGCATGACGCCGATGGATTCGAGGCCCAGATTAGCCGTACTCGGCCTGCGCCCGATGGACACGAGCGCCTTGTCCGCCTTTAGCGTTTCTACTTTTCCATCCAGCGAATAGACGATTTCGCCTCTCTTTACTGCCGTTACGCGCGCGCCCAAAACGAACTCTATGCCCTTTTTCGCGAGGTTCTTCTGTAATAGGCCCGCGATTTCGGCGTCGATAGGCCCGCCGACCTGATTCAGCATCTCGACGACCGTGACCTTTGACCCCGCCGAAGCGAAGTAGGACGCCATTTCAAGGCCGATTACGCCGCCGCCTATGACGGCAAGCGTATCCGGAACCACGTTCATAGCCAAAATCTCACGGTTTGTCATAGCAAAACCCGCGTTAAACGAATCCGCCAAGCCGTCGATGGGCGGCATAGCCGCCTCGGAGCCCGCGCAAATAAGCAAGCGCTTGGCCTCGTATACTTCTTCCCCGGCCTGAACGCGATACCCGTTTTCGCCGCGCCCGAGAATTTTCGCCTCGCCTTCGACGATAGTCGCGCCGGAGCCCTTTACGCCCGCCTGTACGCCCGCGACGAGCGTACGCACGACCTTGTCCTTGCGCTTCATGGCGGCGGCGTGGTCGAGTATCACGTTTTCCGCAGAAACGCCGTATTTCGCGCCGCCCTTGGCGTTATCGCACAGCTTCGCGGAATAAAGCAGCGCTTTCGTCGGAATGCAGCCCTCGTTCAGGCAGACGCCGCCGAGCTTGCGCTTTTCGATCAACAGCGTCTTGAGCCCCGCGTGCGCCGCGCGCTCCGCCCCGACGTATCCGGCGGGCCCGCCGCCGATTATCAATAAATCGTAGAGCATATAATATCCTCCTGTAGGGGCGAACTGTGTTCGCCCGTGATATACACGAATGCCAGTTTTTACGG
>QMCE01003042.1_pt1 | contig 10286 bp, 6 predicted proteins | sample 1821851 | NCBI WGS metagenome assembly QMCE01 (sample SAMN09453174, study PRJNA476694) | Termite gut metagenome, whole genome shotgun sequencing project. | isolation source: worker | host: Odontotermes sp. | place: South Africa:Pretoria | collected 2016-01-28
CGGTACCGGAAATGGTTCCTCGTGGGCTAATGCCTCCAATTTGGAATGCATTGTTGGCCATGATGCCGGTGCCCGTAGGGGCGAGGCATGCCTCGCCCCTACAACCAATGCCCAAATTTGGGTACAAAAGGGTACGTATTACCCTTCTGCCATGTTGTTTATTCCCAATTCCGTTAAAATGTACGGTGGTTTCGAGGGCACCGAATCGAATTTGTCGCAACGTGATTCGTTGTCTAATGCCACGATTATCGATGCGCAGCAACAATTCGGTTCTGTTGTTCGTGTGGGTGTTTCTGCCGAACTCAATGGGTTTGTCATTCAAAACGGTTATGCCAATGACAATCCACACGTCAATGGTGGCGGCGTCTTTGCTGATGATAATTCGGTTATTGCCAATTGTCTTGTCATCAATAATGCTGCGTCTGTTAATGGTGGCGGTGTGTATTCCAAAGGGCCTGTGAATATTATCGGAAGTACAATTAAGGATAATATTTCCGGAGGTAATGGAGCTAATATATTTGGCAATTGCTTCGCTGTGTCGGCAAGTTCAGGGCTTTCCGACAAGGTTTCTTCTTCTGTTCAGGAATCGCCCGAATGTACATCTCCTGTTATTTCGTATCATCCTTCTACTACTGCGCAGGGTAAAGAAACCAATGCCGCTTTTTCCGCTTTGTCTGTTTCTGTTATGGGTACTCCTCCTTTTACGTATCGTTGGTATTCCAATGAGACCAATAGTAATTCCAATGGCACCTTGGTTGGTGTAACGGCGTCTTATACTCCGCCCTCGACCACTGTCGGTTCTTTGTATTATTATTGCGTTGTTTCTAATGCTTGTGGTTCTGCTACGTCCAATATCAGTGGTGTTCATACCGTTGGTGGTTGTGCTCCGGGTTCGATTGATTTGGGCACGGTTGGCTTTGCCACTTCTCAAACGTGGACTGTTGGTTCTCAAACGTGGTCTGATGTTGTTGTTGCCTCAAATTGTAATAAAACGGGCTATTGTCGCAATGCTACTAATGGTTTCAACGGTCATTATTTTTCGTGGTGTGCGGTTGTCAAGTACGCCTCAACGTTATGTCCGGGAGATTGGCGAGTGCCGACCAAAGATGATTTTGTGGCTTTGGATATTGCGATGGGTGGTAATGGTGCCAATCGTTCTGCAAGTCCGTATAGCACATATTGCCACGCAAGTTCCGGCAGTGGTACTTCTTGCACCAATGCTGGAGGTACTTGGGGTGGTTCGCGGTTTACGGCGTACTCTCACGATTGCGCGCTCGTACTATTGGTCGTTGTCGGAGTACAGTGCCACGACTGCGTATAACCTGGGCTTCGATGGCAGCTCCGTCGGCCCTCAGAACAACAGCAACAAGGGTAACGGGTTCGCCCTGCGCTGTGTGCGTTAGGTAAATGCGGCTTCGCCGCAAGGGTAAACGGTAAAGGGTAAAGGGTAAAGGGTGCTTCGCCCAATTGCAAAGGAAATACACATAGAAATAAGGCGCAGCACCGTTCACCATTAACCTTTTACCGTTCACCTTTTACCGTTTACCCTTAAAATCTGCGTTCAGTAGCGCCTTTTGCCAAATAAAAAATCCGCCCCAAATATTGGATTTGTCTATTTCAATTTTTTTTCGTATCTTTGCAAGTTAATATCATCAAATATTATGGGAAAAGTTATTTCTATTATTAACCAAAAGGGTGGCGTGGGAAAAACCACATCGGCCATCAATTTAGCGGCAAGTTTGGCGGTTCTGGAAAAGAAAACGCTGTTGATTGATGCGGATCCGCAGGCTAATGCTACGTCCGGACTTGGGTTTGATCCGAACAATATCACTACCAGCATTTACGAATGTATGGTGGATGGCGTTGATCCTCGCCAAATCATTCTTAAAACAGCTACACCGAATTTGGATTTGATACCTTCGCATATCGACTTGGTTGGCGTTGAAATAGAGTTGGTCGGAAAGCCTAATCGTGAAAAAGTTATGCGTCAAGTGGTGAATAAAATTCAAGATGATTACGATTTTATCATTATTGATTGCTCGCCGTCGTTAGGATTAATCACGCTGAATGCGATGACCGCTTCGGATTCGGTGATTATCACTGTGCAATGCGAATATTTTGCGCTTGAAGGTCTTGGAAAATTATTGCATACGATAAAAATTGTTCAGTCGAGATTCAACGAAAGTTTGGATATTGAAGGTATTTTGCTGACCATGTTTGACTCACGTCTGCGCTTAGCCAAACAAGTGGTTGAGGAGGTTCAAGAGCATTTCAAAGAATTGGTTTTTGATACGCTGATTTATCGCAATACCAAGTTGGGCGAATCTCCAAGTCATGGCAAAACTATTTTGGAATACGACGCCTCATCAACAGGTGCGCTTAACTATCTCAATTTAGCCCGTGAAATCCTACAAAACAACGATTTGACCAATATTAAAAACGCTGAAAAAACACCTTCCGAACATGAGTAAAACACCGGCAATGGGACGAGGCCTCTCGTCTTTAATGGGAAATCTTGAGGCGACAAAGCCGAGCAAACATCATTCCGAAATTCCGGAAACGGATATTGTTGGAAGCATTGCGGAAATTTCGATTGAAGACATCGATCCGAATCCGGAAAATCCGAGAAAAGATTTTTCGGAAACGTATATCCAAGAATTGGCTGCATCTATCCAAACGATGGGCATTATTCAACCGATTACCGTTCGTAAAACCAACGGTCGATACCAGATTATTTCGGGTGGAAGTCGTTTTCGTGCGGCTCAACTTGCGGGTTTGAAAAGCCTGCCTGTGTATATTCGTGTGGCTACTGACGTGGAAACGTTGGAAATGGCCGTAACGGAAAATATTCAGCGAAAAGATTTGAATCCAATCGAAATTGCGATTACTTACAAAGCCTTGCTGGATGCGAAAAATCTGACGCAAGACGAACTGAGTAAACGTTTAGGGAAAAGCCGTCCTGCTGTGGCTAATCAATTACGATTGCTCAAACTTCCTGCTGAAATTCAGTTGGCGTTGCAAAATGAGCAAATTTCGATGGGACACGCGAAACCGTTGATAGCATTAGATGACGATAAAAAACGCATTGATGTTTTGCATCAAATTTTGAAAAAAGGATTGTCGGTTCGTCAAGTGGAAGACCTTTGTCAAGCGCCGGAAACACTTGAAAAAACGAAGAAACCAAGCAAGGCAACCATTTCCGATAAATTGGAACAAACGCATGACGACTTGTCCCGGAAATTTGAAGCGCCGGTGAAATTCAAAATTTCAAAAAAAGGCAAAGGACATATCGTTATTGAATTTAATTCCGAAGACGAATTTCATCGTATTGTTTCGATGTTAAAATAAGCATTTTGAAGCATTCTATTCACATAACATTAAGTCTCGTTGTTTTTTTGTGTGCGTTGAATTTTGCGGGCTTTTCGCAAGATACAACAATACATACGGAGCCTGTTCCCATAGTTCTGAAAGAACCAAAATTAAATGAGCCGAAACAGTCATTTTCAAAATCCAAACCGTTCAGATTACCCAAAGAAAAAAATCCGAGAGTGGCAACGTGGCTTTCTGTTGCTTTGCCGGGCGCAGGACAAATTTATAACGGACAATGGTACAAAGTGCCTATTATTTATGGCGGTGCAGCTGCGTTGATTTATTTTCACAAGATTAATAAAAACGAACTCGGTATTTATCAAACTGAGTATCGTGGGCGGCTTTCCGGAGATACAATCAATTTTATTCGCAATCCGGATTTGAGACTGTATGACAATAATAATCTACGTTCTCTTCGAGATTATTATCAACGAAACATTGAACTAATCTATGTTCTATCGGGCTTGTTGTATATTTTGAACATCGTTGATGCGTGTGTGTTTGCGCATTTGTCAACGTTTGACGTGAGCGACAACCTGTCTATGCGCATACAACCGTTCGCATCGCCGGACTTATCAAATCACGCACTTACCAATCAACAACTGCCTATGCAGGGAGGGATAAAATTTACGTTTACGCTGAAATAATTTAATTAAGAATTGAGAATTGAGAATTGAGAATTAAGAGATAAAAGGTAAAGGGTAAAGGGTGAACGGTGCTTCGCCTAATTGCAAGGTGCGTACGTAGAAATAAGGCGAAGCACCGTTCACCCTTAACCGTTCACCGTTTACCGTTTATCTACGAAACGAAGTGAAATATTAACTTTACAAACTTAAACAACTAAACGATTAAACAATTAAACAATGAACATAGCACTTTTAGGATATGGAAAAATGGGTCAAATCATTGAACAAATTGCTTTGAAAAAAGGCCATGTCATCGTTGCAAAAATAGATTGTGATGATGATTGGAAACGCTTGGAAAATGAGATGAAACAAGCCGATGTAGCCATCGAATTTTCAACACCGCAAACGGTTGTAAGTAATATTTTTCATTGCTTTGATTTGAATCTTCCGATTGTGGTTGGCACAACAGGTTGGAATAACCAAAAAGACGAAATTTTTTCGTATTGCAAACAACATCAAAAAACGCTGTTTCATGCGTCAAACTTTAGCATTGGCGTCAATCTTTTTTTTGAATTGAACAAACAATTAGCACGAAAGATGCAAAATTATTCAGACTATAAGGTGCATATCGAAGAAGTTCATCACTTGCAAAAGTTAGATAAACCAAGCGGTACGGCGATTTCTTTGGCAGAAGATTTGATGGCGAACTATCCGGCCAAAACATCTTGGGTTTGTGATGCAACATCGCCGGAACCTGTGGAAGCCTTGAATATAAAGACGTTTAGAGAAGAAGAGGTGTTTGGCATTCACGAGATTTTTTATGAATCGGAAGAGGATATCATCGAAATCAAACATGAAGCCAAATCCCGGCAAGGATTCGCCAAAGGTGCCGTTGTGGCGGCAGAATGGCTGATTGGAAAAACCGGGGTTTTCACGATGTCTAATTTATTAAACACAAATAATTAATCTATAAATCACAGTAAGAGATTGTCTCAAAAGAACGCGGATGACGCGAATAACGCAGATTCCCGCAGATAAAGAAATTAATTACCAATATATAAAATCCGTGTAAATCCGCGCTATCTGCGTTATCTGCGTTCAGAAAATTCGCTACAAATTAAAATACAAAAATCATGTTACAAATTTTATTTTTCTTAATCATTGTTGCTCCGGTCATTGCGAGCCTTTACGTTATTTTTGAACAACAAGGCCGAAAAGGTTGGGAAGCCATCGTTCCTGTTTGGAATTTGTGGTTGCTGATTCAAATCACAAATAAAGCGTGGTGGTGGATGGTGTTGCTTTGTATTCCGTTTATCAATTTCTTTGTGCTGATGTTGCTTTTTGTCGAACTGTCGGTGGGTTTCAAGCGCAACGGAATTTTGGAATATTTTGCAGCAGCCGTATTGCCATTTTTGTATTTTCCGTTTTTGATTTGGGTGAAAAAAGAAACGTTTGTTCAACCGAAAGATTTACCGGTGTTCAAAAAAGCCGTGTGGCGTGATTGGTTCGATACCATTGTTTTTTCGGTGCTTGCAGCGGCTATTGTTCGAATGTTTTTCTTTGAAAATTATACGATTCCAACGTCTTCGATGGAGAAATCCATGTTGATTGGCGATTATGTCTATGTCAGCAAAATGGCGTATGGCGCGAGAATGCCGCAAACACCGATAGCATTTCCGCTGGTTCATCACACCTTGCCGTTGACGAAAAATACTAAATCGTATATTGATGGCGTGCAATTAAAATACCGTCGATTCTTTCAACGAAAAACCATTCAGCGTGGCGATGCTGTGGTGTTCAATTTCCCTGTGGGAGACACGGTTTCAACGGCTTTTCAAAGTTCGAAAGATTATTATTCGCTTTGTCGTGAATATGGCAGAGACCGCATTTGGAGCGATAAAGCCAATTTCGGCGATATTGTTGTTCGTCCGGTAGATAAACGTGAAAACTTTGTGAAACGCTGTGTTGGCGTGGCCGGCGATACGTTACAAATCATTGATCAAACCATTTACATCAATGGAAAAGCGGTGGATTTTCCGGAGAATAGTCAATTTAATTATCAAATTTTGCCAAGTCCATTGATAGTTCCGAAAACAAAATGGCGTGAGATAGGCGTTTCAAATGAAGATGTAAGTATATTATTTTCCTACGGAGTTGTGCCTTTTACGAATGAGATGGCCGAAAAAGTTAAAGCGTTTCCGAATGTTGAAGACGTGAAAAAAATAATTTTTCCGGCAGGGGATTTTAACAACAGTATTTTTCCGTTTGATGAGCGTTTCCCTTGGAATGTGGACAATTACGGACCGATTTACATTCCTCAGAAAGGCCGGACGATCGAAATTACAACTGAAAATTTGCCTCTGTACGATCGAATTATTACCGCTTACGAAGGTCATCAGTTAGACGTGAAAGGCGATCAAATTTTTATTGACGGACAAGCGACAAGCACTTACACGTTTGAAATGGACTACTATTGGATGATGGGCGACAATCGCCATAATTCCGCCGATTCACGCTATTGGGGATTTGTTCCGGAAGATCATATTGTCGGAGAACCTAAATTTACGTGGCTTTCGTTGGATAAAGATAAATCATTTCCCAAAAATATCCGTTGGCGACGGATGTTTCGTGGCGTGGAATAGTTGAATTAGTTATCTTTTTTCTGATTTTTTTTCTTTCGAGAAAATAAGGATCGGAGCGAATCAAACTCCCGTTTATAAACGACGCCGATGCCGTATGAATAACCGGGTTGCGTACGCAATAAATCCACGTCGCGATCGTTCGAACGGTTGAATGCTTTGGCACTTAATCGATCGGTAATCCGGTATTCTGCGCTAAATTCGCCAACAACATTTTGCTGTTCCGAGCCTTCCACCACGTCTTTCGACAAGCCGCCGCTACTTACTTGGCCGTCGAGAGTCAATCGATCATCAAGAAATTGTGTACTTAGCGAAAGTTGCGTTTGCTCGGTGCTGAGGAGATCTTCAGGTTTGTAATTAAATCCGACGGAAAAATTATTGCTTACATTTTGCAAAATACCGTTGAGTTGATTGGACAACATTTCGGTGGCCATCGTCGTTGCATTGATAGATGAAGTATTGCTTCCGGAAGCGGCCGTATTGCTGCTGTTTGTCGTTGATGTAAAACTGCCGAAAAGCAACAGATAAAAGGTTTGCCGGCTCACTTCATTTTCATCTTCGGGATTGATTAAACTAAAAAATTGGGTGCGTGTGTCATCATCTACATTCGGCAACCGGAATTCAAATTTAATATCGGGCTGAGATAAGCGTCCTTCCATGCTGATTACGCTTTGCACGCTCGCTTTTCGTCTGATATTTTCATTGGTAACCCCTTCTACATAATTAGCGGAAAGCACAGGAAACAAGCTTGCCCGTGTTGAATAAATAGCCGAAATGTCCATAATCATATTGCTTGGATCGCCCGTCCATTGCAGATTTCCGCCACGTTCGATGTAAAACCTTCGGCTGATTAGTTGTCCCAAAGATTTTTCCTCGAAAGAGAAATCATAATAACCGTCTTCCAAAACATAATCGCCAAACATGGTAAATTGGTTATTTCTCGACTCGTAATTCAGCTGCAAATTACCGTTTCCGGAAGCACTGATCAGACCGACAGTAGGCGGAATATTCATATCGAAAAAGAACAGCGCATCGGGCGTTGCCTCAATGTTCAATTTGATAGCGATATTGGTTGAATTTTCGTCAATGGGCAGTTCGTTGATAATGGTATCAACTTGTTTTTGGGGCGTAACGAAATGAATAAACTGATTACTTCCGGAAACATTGACTTTTGAGCTGTAATTAACCTTAACTTCGGTTCCTTTTTCCATGCGTCCTTGAACATCAACCGAAACATCTTCCGGCGTTCCTTTGAGGTGAGCAACGCCGGTAGAAAAAGCCGTTCCGAAAAAATCTTCGTTCAATAGTTGATTGGTATTAAGCACAAAAAAGCGATCCATTTGAAGGTTCAAATCAAATCGAATATCTTTAAATCTGTTGTGATAAACGCCCCCCAATAAAGTGCCTTGCGTCTTATGAAGCGTGTCTTCCAATTTAGCCGAAATGAACACGATGCTGTCTAAACTGAATGCAATTTTTTCACACGATAACGCATAAAATGTATTCAAATAATCTATTTTCAAAACAATATTACGAGGAAACAAATCGCCATAAAAATTAGGCTTTCTGAATGTTCCGTCAAGCGTTAGATCGCCGCTGATTTTTCCGATTAAAGAAGACGAAAACGATTCCACATAATTTTTCAAAAACGACAAGTCTAATTCGGGCGTAGAAATGCGGATATTGAAATTTTTATCGGTACGGTTCGGGAAAAAATCGCCTTTTGCCGAGAGATATGTTTTTGCATCATCTTTAATATCAAATGTAACAAAACTTTCAGTGGTTTTTTCGTTTGACGTGATTTGCAAAGCCGCTGTACCGTAGTCGAAATCATTGATCGCGAAATCTTCGATTTTCAAATCGGTATCGAAACGAGATTGTTTGTATAAATTGAAAATGTTGACTTCGCCGGAAATAGCGCCGTCAAAATTTAATCCGATTGTTTCGATAAACGGCGCCCAAGTACCCAACTGATAGCGGTTAAAAGCGAGATTTAACCGGCTGTTCGGATTTCTCGAAATATCGCCATTCAAACTCATATATTCTTCAATATTGCTTTGATTGAAAAAACGCACATTTTGAAAATGAATACCCATCGAATCAATCGTAATCGCATTATTCGAATCGAATTGCCATACTTGATCAACAAAAAATAATTTAGAATCATGAATGTTGACCGATAATTTATCTTTACTCAAAACATCAATACCACCTTCAAAACTTCCGTCTAAATGGGCTTTTTGATCAGGCATTCCATGCCATTCAAGTTCCCAAGAAATGACATTATTTTTGAGATTGGACGTGATAAAAACTTCTTTCATATAGCGATTTCCGCCGTAATGTAAATTTTCAGCATTCAAATTAACCATGAAAGCACGATCTTCTGTACTTCCTTTCAAATCTAAATGCGAAACGGAAATATCGAATGCCGACGCATTTTTTGTCGAAATATTCAGAGAAAGATGTTGCTGATTTTTTCCATTATAGCCGAGTTCAATGTTGGCGCCATCAGGCAAATGAACATCGGGTAAAATATAGGATAACAACCCACCTGTGTTGAAAATATCTAAGGTTAAATCCAGCGATGTGGAATGTGATATTTTTTTTGTTGTGTCCTGATTTTGGTGTGTTTGCACATGGTTTGGCATGATTAAGGACTCAACTTCGTCGATAGATTGCGCAAGAGCCGATAAATACCTGCTTTGAACATCGTTCCAAATAGCGTTAACGTCGGAAAATCGGTAATTGCCCCAAACATCGGCGTTGAAATAATCGCAATGTACTTTGGTCGAAATGCCTTGCGGCAAGATCTGTTGAGAAATTTCCAAATTATTCAGATGATAAATACTATCTTTCACTTCAACTTCCAAGTTTGAAAAATTCACAACACCGGTCAACGAATCTAAATCGAAATTGTCGATAATTGCCGAAAACTCTGAACTTAGCAAAGGCTGGTTGGTATCATTCCAAAATTTAAGCCGGTGCAAATCAACATCACTAAAAAATCCGCTCACATTCAGATATGGATTTTTTTTATCCAAAAATAATTCTCCCGAAAATTCAAGAATACCGTCATTATCATCAATAGCAACTGAACCGGAAATAAGTTGATTGATCCAATCGCCTTTTATAGCCACTTCATCAATGAATTTATTTTGATATTCGACATTTTTGCAAATGAGATCTGCCGAAAGATTAAATGCGTCTTTTGACGAAAAACGATAGTTGAAAGAACCGTTTACATTCACATCATTGCCCAATGTTTTTTCATTCAACAAATCTCCCAAAACCAACTGCGATTGATAGACATCGCCTGATAAATTAAACGTTTTTGTCGCCGTATCGAGGAAAAAAATAAGATTGGTTTCCACACTTCCCACATCGGAAGTTAAATTTATGGAAGCGCTTATATCATCGGGATAACCGGCTATCTGGCCTGTTACAGACGTTAGACCTAATTTATCTAATTCGTGATGTAACGCAATCTTTCCGGCCTTCGGCAATAGAAAATCACGAATATCTTCGGAACTTGTCGTTAGATTATTGATAAAAAAACTAAAAAACGCAGTCTTATGATCCGGCAATCCGGAAATAAGGACATCGCCGTCAAACTTAGTGTTTCGGCCATACGACACGTTGAAATTTTTGGATT
>QMCE01002412.1_pt1 | contig 10285 bp, 9 predicted proteins | sample 1821851 | NCBI WGS metagenome assembly QMCE01 (sample SAMN09453174, study PRJNA476694) | Termite gut metagenome, whole genome shotgun sequencing project. | isolation source: worker | host: Odontotermes sp. | place: South Africa:Pretoria | collected 2016-01-28
TCTCTATGATTTGAACCTGACCAGCCGCAGAATTTCCCCGATCAGGAATACCGGGGAGGTGGCGACGATGACGATACCCCAGTCCGCCCATCGCAACGGTACCACGTTGAACATCTCGCCGCCGAGGGTTACGATCAACCATTGCCCCGCCAGAATAACGACGGCAATGAGAAGGAAACCGCTCGATCTACTGATAGATGCAAAGGCCGACTTTCCGCTCATAAACGCTTTGGCATTGAACATATTCCAGAACTGGAGCAACACGAATATAGTGAAGAACAGAGACAATTCGTAGGCGGACAAACCGTTGCCCGCTCCGAAATCGAAGAAGCTGCGTCCGAAACCGGCAAAATCGAACTGCGTGAGCGAGGTAATGTCGGCGTGCTTGAAATATTGCACCAGCCCGAAAAGCAGGACGACAAAGAAAATCCCGACCCCCAGGATGCGCCCGGCCATCGAACGGGTGATGATATGGTCGCCCGTTTTGCGCGGCGAGTCTTTCATCACTTTTTCGTTCGGCGGAAGCGATGCCAGCGCGAGAGCGGCGAAGGTGTCCATGATGAGGTTCACCCAAAGCATCTGTGTGACGGTCAGCGGCGACTCGGTGCCGAGGAAAGCCCCGATAAGCACGATCAGACACGCCGCCACGTTGATGGTCATCTGGAACAGGACGAAGCGTTGGATGTTCTGATAAAGCGACCTGCCCCACATCACGGCGCGCGAGATGCTGCTGAACGAATTATCGAGGATCGTGATATCGCTTGCTTCCTTCGCCACGGAAGTGCCGTCGCCCATCGAGAGACCCACCTGTGCAGCGTTCAGAGCCGGAGCGTCGTTCGTGCCGTCGCCGGTTACGGCCACCACCTGATCCTTCTGTTGCAACAGTTGCACCAACCGCTGTTTGTCCATCGGGCGGGCACGCGACATGATCTTCAAATCGAGGATGCGTTCCAACAGGGTTTTGTCGTCCATTTCGGCAAACTCGGTTCCCGTCATGTGATGCGCGTCGGGTTCATCCTTACCCCACAGACCGATCTGGCGTCCTATCTCTTTCGCCGTTCCGGGGGTGTCGCCGGTAACGATCTTTACGCCGATGCCCGCCCGCAGGCAACTTTCCACGGCACCCGGAACGTCATCGCGGATGGGGTCGGAGATGGCCACGATGCCGAGGAACGTCAGGTTGGCATTATGCAAGCGACCTTCGCGGATATAATATGTTTCGTTCGTCTCCTCCAACACCTGATACGCAAAACCCAACGTGCGCATAGCTTTGTTTTGATACTCCAGCAGTTGGGCGTGAACCTGCTCTTTGACCACAGGTGAGGTTTTACACAGATCGAGTACGATCTCCGGCGCGCCTTTTACATACAATACTTTTTTACCTAAAAGGGGAGAGCGGACGATCGTCGCCATATATTTACGCTCGGTGGAGAAGGTAAGCTGTTCGACGATCTGTGCCTCCTCGCGCAAAGGCAAATAGTTGATGCCGTTATCGTGCAGCCACAGCAACAGCGCGCCTTCGGTGGGATTGCCCAACGCCTCTATCTTTTCCGGCTTCGAATAGTCGAGGTAAGCGGTCGAGTTGGCGGCTATGCCCTCCTTGATGATGTCGGTGATGCCGTCCGCGCCATAGAAATTCGCCTCGTAAACCTTCATCTGGTTTTGGGTGAGTGTGCCCGTTTTGTCGGTGCAGATGACTGTTGCCGCACCCATAGTTTCGCAGGCGTGCATCTTGCGCACGAGGTTGTTGGTCGATAGCATCCGCTTCATGCTCATCGCCAGCGAAAGCGTCACGCTCATCGGCAACCCTTCGGGAACGGCTACCACGATGACCGTCACGGCGATCATCACCGTGTTCAGCAGGAATCCCCCGAACCGAATCCAGTCGTCGACAACCAAGCCTCCCGCACCGATGAAATATCCGGCCAATCGCCCCGCGATAATCAGACCCGCAATGGCGTAGCTCGCTTTTGTGATGAGGTCTGCCAGCCGGTTCAACTGCCGGTTAAGGGGCGTTTCCACACTGCTGTCTATCTGCGCACCCTCGTACACCTTGCCGTATTCGGTGGCATCACCCACTTTCCCGACACGCATGATCCCGTGCCCGTCGGCCACGGTCGTACCTTTCAGGGCGTGGTTCGAGGGATAGGTGGCATCCTTCTCGAAGCAGTCGGGATCTGTCGTCTTTTTTATGACCGGCTCCCCGGTGAGGGTCGATTCGTTGATGAGTAGCGAGATCGCCTCCAACAGCTCACCGTCGGCGGGAACCTCCTCGCCTGCTTCCAGGATCACGACATCGCCGACAACGACCTCTCTTTTCGGTATCCGGCAGACGTTCCCGTTGCGAATGACCTTGACGAGCGTGTCATCGTTGACTTTGTTGAGCACCTCGAATTTCTTGTTGGCACTCAACTCGAAGAGAAACCCGACCACCGTGGCAAGCAACACGGCAATCAAAATACCGGCCGGCTCGAAAAAGACACTTCGACCGGCGTGACCCGAGAAAAATTCATAGCACGCCACACCGACCGACAGCGCCAGCGCAACGAGCAGTATAATGATGATCGGGTCGGTGAATTTCTCCAGAAAAAGTTTCCACAGCGGCTCTTTTTCGGGCGGGGTCAGGATATTCTCGCCGTGTTTTTTACGGCTTTCAAGCACCTGATCTTCGGTCAGCCCCGTATAATGATGGCTGGATTGCATACGACTCAACAGATTTAGAAATTCATTAAACGGGAATGTGTTTTATTTAGTATAATAGTGGCTGATCGAGGAAAATTTCATTACTCGATTTAATGTCTTCTGATCGCAAAAATCAACTCGTCCATATACGCCCCGTTTTTGTAGAGCGCATCCCGCAGCCGCGCTTCGAGCGTGAAACCCGCCTTTTCGAGCACCCTGTGCGAGGCCGGATTGGTCGAGAACGGACGGGCGAAAATGCGGGTCACATCGGGGAAAGTCGCAAACCCGTACTCTGCCATTTCGCTCACCGCACGGGTCATTATCCCGCGTCCCCAAAACGGTTCGGCGAGGAAATAACCCATCTCGGCATTCCGCTCGTGGATGTCCGTCTGCGGGAAAACCCCGATCGAACCGACTGACTCTCCGTCCACGTCGATAGCGCGCAAACCCGAATTCCCGATCGCCGTTTTCAGGAATTCCCGCCCGTCCTGTTCGGTATAGGGATGCGGAAAGGCGTTGGTCATAAACTGTGCGATGCGCGGGTTGTCGGCATATTCCACAAGGCTCGCCAAATCCGTTTCGCGCCACGCGCGGAGGGTGAAATCAGTGGCCATATCGAATTACAGTGTAAAACTTCCGGTTTTCAGATTGCAGTAATATCTGCCGCTCGTGGCGGTGAATTTCAGGATGCAATAGTCAGGATCGGTCACCCCGCCCGGGTAGTAAACCTTGTCGCCCATGCTCCACATTTCGCGCTTCGTGGCCTCGTCTTCGAGAACCTCCATCGTTCCGATGAGCATCACGCCCTGATACCAGAACGGCACTTTGCGGTAGAAATAGATGCACGCCTTCGGATTCTCGCGGTATTGCTGTACACGCATCGACGAGGTGTTGGTGCTGAAATAAAACGTGTGCATCCCTTCCATTTTTCGCGGTGGCAGCATCGCTTTGAGGTTCGGGAATCCCGCCCCGTCCACCGAAGCGATGAACGCCACCCTGCGGTGCGCGACGAAGCGTTGGATTTTTGTAAGGTTTATCATATTTTCAATAGTATTTCTCAATTCCGCCATATCCGGCGATCAGTTTGTTGTTGGTTATTGTTCCGCTTGGGCTATTTGCCGATGCAGAAACGATAGGGTGTTTTGGTTCAGCATATTGATGGTTAATCGGGGGATATGGGGTGAAATGCAAGTTTATTTGAGGTTTAATGTTATGGTGTATTTCGGATTAACCAATTCATTGTAGTCGCTATTAGCAAGTGACGACCCTGCAAATGTGACTTCGGGATGGTCAATTTCAGATTTTCTAAAACTGACCGCCCTGCCAAACTTAACACCATGAAAATGTACTAAGAGCAATTCTGTATAGTCAAAATATACATTATCTACAACCAGTTCAATGTCTCTTGTTCCTGAGAAATTGATACTTCGCAAGAATATACTGTTGATATCTTTCATTTCGTTTACAAAAATCGAATCTGTTTTCTCAAATTTTCGGAATAACAGATTTATGATCGTTTGAATCTCGTTATGTGGATACTTCTCACGATCCTCCTCTGTTTGAAATTTCCTTTTGCTCGCAATCGTGCGTAAATGAGCGCAAAGAATCTCACAGACAGGCGTTATATATTCGGGATAATCTCGCGCAAGAAAATAGAGGTTGTACGCACCACCTATTCGAGTAGATTCGTGAGGATTACCCAATAATTCTACTCCCGAAGCAAATCGAGCATCGCGTTGTTGTTTTTGTTGAAGCTCCGTCTGTTCTCTGAATTGTTTTTCCTGCTTTGTGATACGTCTCTGTGTTTGAAATATGCCAACAACGACTGCTACGACACCACTAAGTGCAATACATGAGGTTATGGCATCTTTGCGCTCTAATCCAGACGGGCACCATATTAGCCAGCAAAGGACGCAAAAGAGCACAACCCCCAGAATCCACCACCAAACGGGTTTAATTTGTTTTTTATCAGCCATATCTAATTCTATTTCAGGGAGTATCTTCTTCCTCTTCTTCGATCATACCACAAGATGCGAAGCCCTCAAAATCTGATATCCATCCCTTCTCCTTGAATGCTTTTACTATTATTAAGTATAACAAATAAAGAAGTACTCCTCCTGCTACACCAATAAGATAACGATATACGAAGTCAGCATCAATAAATACCATGATTGTCGGCAAAATAAAATTCAGAGCCATAACTCCCAACGTTGCTTTAAGGCTTTTGGAAGAATAGTCTTTGTATTTGCGTATAAAATAGAACGCTATAAATCCGACAAGTGCTCCAAAAAGATAAGGTGCTAATATTTTTTCCATGATTTATCGAATATCCGTTTGTTACAAAGATAACCTTATTTTTAATACGGCAACCTTTTAAGCCAGATGGCCATCAGGCGGTCGTAAACGATATAACCGTCCTGCGAGCGGTAGATTAGTTCCTTTTCGAGGAGCTTGCGCAGCGAGGCGTTCACGCTGCTGGCGGCTTTGAGGCGGTGGCGCGAGATGAACTCGCCGGAGTTGATCTCGCGTACCACGCCCTCTTTCGCAATCGCCTTCAGCAGACGGATGCTGCCCGACGGATAGGCCGCAAGGAGCGATTCGTAATTATAGACGTTTTCGGCGATGAGCTGTTCTATCGCTCGATGAGCCTGCGACATATCGGGTTTTTCGCGATAGCTGTACATCCGGTTCAGCGTGGCCTGAATGTACCAGGTGTGCCCCGCGAACGTGTCATAGATGAACGAAAAGACCTCTTCCGGCAGTTCGTCTTTGAAAAACGCGGCCGCAAAATCGTAGTACTTCCCCTTGTCGATGGGGCCGATCACGAGCGGCTGGGTACTCTGATAGAACGGGCGTTTGGCCGAGAAAAACATCTCCTGCATCAGGTGCTGGCGACTGCCGGAGAAGATAAAATGAACATTATGGATATGCTGAATATAGGTGCGCAACAACGCCTCAAGCCCCTTTTCGGGATATTCGGCGATTTGCTGGAACTCGTCGATCGCAATGTAGCACGGACGGTCGGCGGAAGCGATATATTCGAAAATCTCGCCGAGCGATGTCCGTTCATTGGCGGCGGTTATGTCTACCGTCATTTTCGGCGCACCGGAAAACTCATCCAAAGTAATAACAGGACGGATACTTTTGATGAACTTCGCGATACGCGACATCGCCTTCTGCGGCGCGGAATCGAGTTGCCCGAGCACTGTGCTGGCGAACAGTTGGATAAATTCGCGCATATTTTGCGTTGGGAAAATATCCATATAGAGCGTAACCGTGTCGGGATTCTGCTCGCGGAGTTTGTGGAATGCATTCTTGATGAGCCCCGTTTTACCCATACGGCGCGGGGACATAAGCGTCAGATTCCTGCCGTTCTCCAGAGCTGTGATGATGTTTGCAGTCTCCTTCTCGCGGTCGCAGAAGTACTTCGGACCGGCGTAGCCCTGATCCAGGAATGGATTTTCGATCTCATTTTTCATATTGCGCAAATTGCGTTACGTTAATTGCGTTACGCAAATTACGCAATAATTATTCCGATTTCCAAATAATTTACCTTAATTTGCTCCCAACCGCCGAATATAAGCAATCTCATTCTCAAGTTACTTTCCGATGCAGAACTTCGAGAAAATTGTGCCGAGGATTTCGTCGGTCGTGATCTCGCCCGTGATGGTGCCCAGGTGGTGCAACACCTCGCGGATGTCTTCGGCAAGCAGATCCGACGACATACCCGATGAAAGGCCGTCCGAAACACGTCTCACGGCTTCTCCGGCACGAGTCAACGCTTCGTAGTGGCGCGCCGAAGAGACTACCGCCGATCCGGCTTCGAGCGCATTTACATCGACCGCCCCGGCAAGCCAGGCTGTCAGAGCATCGAGGTTTTCGCCTGTTTTGGCAGAAAGGGCGATTAATTGATAATTGATAATTGATAATTGATAATTATCCGTCTTGTCTATTTTATTGATGATCACGCACAATCGCTGGTTTGGATGCAGGCTGAGTCCGGCGATTTGTGCCGCGACGTCCCTCTCGTCTAAACCGGCGGCGTCCACCATCAACAAAACGATACGGGCTTTCTTCACAGCCTCCAGCGCACGGTCGATGCCCATACGTTCCAGCACATCGTCGGTCGTGCGCAGTCCCGCCGTGTCGATGAAGCGGAATCCCACGCCGCCGATGTTGACCTTCTCCTCGATGCGGTCGCGCGTCGTACCCGCTATTTCCGACACCATCGCGCGGTCATCTCCCGCAAGTGCGTTCAACAGGGTCGACTTGCCCGCATTGGGTCTTCCGACTATTGCCACGGGCACCCCCTCGCGGATCGCGTTTCCGAGTGAGAACGACCCGGCGAGCCTGTCGAGTTCGGCGGCTATCTTTCCCGCAAGCGCACGCAGTCCCTCCCGCGAGGCGAATTCGACATCCTCCTCCGAGAAATCGAGTTCCAACTCCAACAGCGACGCGAGCGCGACGAGTTCGCCCCTCAATGACGCGAGCGCCGACGAAATCCTGCCCTTCATCTGATTCATTGCCATCGAATGCTGTGCGCGGTCGGTCGAGGCGATCAGGTCGGCGACGGCTTCGGCCTCGGTGAGGTCGAGTTTTCCGGCAAGAAAAGCCCTGACGGTAAATTCTCCCGGCCCGGCAGCCCGTGCCCCTGCCGCGATCAGCAGTTGCATTATGCGGCCCTCGATGTATGGCGAGGCGTGACACGAAATTTCGACCGAGTCTTCGCCGGTGTATGAGTGGGGGGCGCGGAAGATGGTTACCAGAACCTCGTCTGTAATTTCAGTCCCGTCATGTATCTCGCCGAAATGGACTGTATAGCCGGCGGCTTCCGACAGGGGGCGGCTATTGCGGGCGGCAAAAACGCGGTCGACGACGGCAATGGCATCCCCTCCGCTGACCCTGATGACAGCGATGGCCCCGCCCCTGCCCGTCGCGACTGCGGCTATGGTATCGTTACCGCTGGATTTCAAGCCGTTGCCCGATGGAGAGTTTGTGGGAGTTTTTGAGATTGTTCCACCTCATTATCTGTTTCACCGTCACACCGTATTTGATCGCGATGTGGCCGAGGGTTTCGCCGCTTTTGACGCGGTGTACGGTTGCGGTGGATTTCAGCAGGGCGCGGGTGGCGTCGATATTGGCAGGCTTTAGATATTCGGCGAGATAGAGCGAATCCTTGCCGTGTATCTCCTCCTCGCGTCCGACGAAACGGGTCGTGTGATCCTGCGGCAGCACGATGGAGTAGGTTTTGTCGAGCGCCGGAACTATATCCTTGATATATTGCGGATTGAGCGCACGGAGAGTTTCAAGGGACACATCGAGCGTGGTTGCGATCTGGTCGAGGTGAACGAGGCGGCTTACGGCCACCGTATCGACCGCAAGGGGCAGTGAGCGTTCGGATATTTCGATGCCATGCTGCTTGTGAAAAGTGTACGCGTAGGTGGCGGCGATGAACGAGGGGATATATCCGCGTGTTTCGGCAGGCAGGAACGTATAGATGTCCCAATAGGTCTTCGCTCCTTCACCGGCTCTTTTCAGCGCCCTGTTCACATTGCCCGGACCGCAGTTATATGCCGCCAATGCCAAATGCCAATCGCCGTACATACGATAGAGGTCGGCCAGATAGCGGCACGCCGCACGGGTCGAGGCGACCGGGTCGCACCTCTGGTCGACGAAAGTGGTTATCTCCAATCCGCAGGCTTTCCCTGTGCCGTACATGAACTGCCACAGTCCCGTCGCACCGGCGCGCGATTTTGCCGAGGGCAGCAGGGCCGATTCTATGACGGGCAGCATGCGCAGTTCCAGCGGCAGTCCGGCGTTCGCGAGTTCCTGCTCGATGAGCGGGAAATAGTATTGCGAGCGCGACAGTATATTGGCCATCGTGGTGCGGCGCGCAGAGGTGTAGTTTATAATGTACTGTTTGACAATGCTGTTCCACGGCATTCCGATCGGCGACAGGATCGAACGCAGGCGCCGCTGATAGACCGAATCAGGGATGTCGCTCGTAAGTGTCCGTGTGGTGTCGAGACGGATAAAGTCGTCGAAAAATTTCTCGAATGCGGCTACGGAGCTTTCGCCCCTCATCACCGTCAGCAGCGAGTCGAGCGACTCGGGCGATTGCCATGTCGCGTATTCCGTTTCGGGGCCGGTCTCTTCCTCCCCTTCTCCCTCCGTGGGAAAGATCGGTGCGGCCGTTGCGCCAAGGGACGACACGGTAAAAAACGCGGCAAGAAGAAAAAGTATGTTTTTTTTCATGATGTCAAAATCGCTTGTTCAGGGAGAACCCGAAGACCTGGACGCTGCCGCCGACGCGGTGCGAATAGAACTGATCTATCATCGGCTCGAAGCGTACGCTGGTAAGGTCGTCCGACACGTCGTAGGTCTTCATGTGCGCCGTCGCGTGAGCGTCGACCAACTGCACGACGTAGAAAAGTCCCGTCAGGATGATACACAGGTCGCGGTTACGCCGGTAACTGTTTTTGAGTGTCATCAGGTAGTTGGCATCGTACTGCCCACCGAACTCGTCGACCGTCTCGTCGATACCGTCGGAGACGGCATTATAGGCCCTCAGGAATCGCTGGTATCCGCGGTTGTTCCAGTTTATACAATATATTAGCGCCGCACCGCCGCCTATGACTATGGGCAGTTTCCAATAAGTTTTGTTGTACACCTGTCCCGCCCCGGGGAAGACCGTCGCGAGGGTCGTGGCCTTTTTGACATCCGTAACGGTGCCGGGATAGTTGAGGGTGCCGTCGACCAACGAAAACAGGTAAGATGCTATCGTGAATCCCAACGCCAACTGCCGGTATGTGTTGTGCCGTATCATATTGTCCTGCAACTCGGTCATGGTGGCTTTATACTCCTTGTAGCCATCATATCCGCTCGAAATGGGACGCAAAATGTGGTAGTCGTAGAGTTTTTTATACGGTCTGTACTCGTTGGTTTGCCACGCCCACAGCCCGATACCCAGACCCATGGCGCCGTAAACCACGGGTATTTTCCACGCTTGCTTGTTGTAGAGCTGCGAAAAACCGGGGACGGCCATAGAGATGGCTATCATCGGGGAGATTTTGATCGAGTCGCGAAATATCTTGCTGTGCCTGTATGCGGTGGTGTCGAGCCGTGCAAGACGCCGTTTTTCGCGTTTGGAGAGTGTGTCGAGCGCGGCGAATTTCGGGATCAGAGTATCGGCTCCACCGTCTATGTAGCGCAGGGTGAAGTCGCGGTCATCCATAAACCGCCTCACGGTGGTCGAGTTGAGGGTAAGCTGTTTGCGCCTGATAATAAGTTCGGCCACATCCTCCTCATCGAGGGTGTCGCCCGTGGGCGAAGAGCGGTCGATGAGCGACGTGACGAGCGAATCTATCCGGGTACGGTCGAAACGCACCCCGTCGCTACGAAGCGAATCTATCGCCGCCATGTATCTGTACAGCGAGTCGGGGGTCATCTCCCCGAGGTTGACCATCGCTCTGTTCTCGACGGCGATCTCGGCGATACCTCCCTTCACGAAAATGCGCTCGCCGGGACGCGGAACGACGTTCTGGGCGCAGCCCCGCCGCCGACCGCGCGTTTTTCAGCTTTTGACCTATATCCAACTGCAAGC
>QMCE01769700.1_pt1 | contig 10281 bp, 7 predicted proteins | sample 1821851 | NCBI WGS metagenome assembly QMCE01 (sample SAMN09453174, study PRJNA476694) | Termite gut metagenome, whole genome shotgun sequencing project. | isolation source: worker | host: Odontotermes sp. | place: South Africa:Pretoria | collected 2016-01-28
AAGCGATGCCAATATTTTTAGAAAACGGCGCGATTATTCCGCGCCGTAATAATTTCCAGAATAGGAGGCGATATAACCCGCAAAGCATGAACAAAACCTCAAAGAACCAATTTCATCAGCAGCGGTGCGGGTTAGCAGCGTTTTGTTCACAGCAAGCGAAAATAAACAAAATCACATAATGAACAAGACGATTTCTTCCTCCATGAACAAAACTACGCTACTTTTTTAGCCGCGGGTTTTGTTCATTCTGTTCTTTGGAAGAGGCCGGGGGCGCGGGGGCGGAGCCACCGCAAAAGCTCCGATTATCGCCAGCCAGCGGAGCCGGTTTTGCCGTAGAATGGTGTTGCCGACAGCGGGGGCAGGATGAAATCCTGTTCCCCGTTGTCGGCAGCGCCATGACACGGCAAAAATCCTGACAGTCAAGGGTTTAAGGGTGGAGATTTTTTCTGTGTTGCGCCTGCGGCAGAAAAAATACTACCCGGCCCTTGACTGGCAGGATAGCCGGAGCGGTTATTGAAGCGGAATCTGCTCGTTTACGTCTCGTTGAACTTCGCTCCCGTCGTTTTTCGGAGCCCTGAATTCTTGCTCGACGCCTTCGGGCAGAACAAAAATCATTGTCTTATTATCGAGCTGGTAGCCTGTAACCTTATATCGTTTATTATCGTGCCAAGCACCCTTCATCATCTCGCGGATGGGCTCTAAAATGTTCTTATTATTGCAACTAAGCGTAGTGTTTTGCTCGGCACGAGGTTTTGAAAACGGTTGAGCGCCTTTATCTATCCCGCGGCATGACTTAATAGCGAACACCTTATTATTCGTATCCGTGGAATACTGGATGTGTGCGGGATAGTTCAAATCTTCCAAAACCCGCTTGGTAAAAGTAATACCTGTCGAGTTAACAAACATGTCCGGGAACATGTTCATGCTGGCGTCGATAATCTGGAGGTTTAAGCTTGCAAGGTCAAATTTCGGTGCGTTCATTGATGAAGAAAACTCCTTAAACATTATTTTGGGGAGATACGATGTTTTGCAGGAAATACTCCCGCTGGGCGCGAGTCCAATTACAATCGAGGAGGTAATGACCTTTCAAAACGCCGCTCTTTATGCGGATGAAGTGGAACGTGGTTTTCAGCCTCATTGCCTTAAAAGCGGATCGATCCGGTTTGTGCGTTTGTCTGTCGCGCAATAACTCCTGCACTTTATCCCAATCATGCTGGCTGATAATCGCAGGATGATGGTTTTCCGCCATAATCATGGGGATGATATCGTTTTTCTCCGTCTTGTGATTGAGGTAATTTTTCACGATATATTTCTGCTGCAAAGCGTTCCCGGTATATTTCTCGTTCGATAGTATTCCGAGAATAGTTCCCGTTCTCCAAATATATCGGCCCATAGGCGTTGTAACCTCTTGGCACGTTAAAGAATACGCGATATCAACCGGCGCGACGCCCTCTAAAAAGCTTTCATAGATGAATCTTACGATTTCCGCTTCGGCTTCATCCACCTTGATTCTGCCGTAAAAATCACGGTAATAGCCAAGAGTGTTACGCACGGTGAACTTGAAAATCCCCAATCTCATGCGATCCCGTATGCCTCGCCTGATGGATTCGCTTCTCTGCTGTGCTTCAAGTTGCGCGAGTGCGGACAGTATCATAATCAATAGGTTGTTTTTCGGGTCGAGCGAATTAAAGCCTGGAGACTCAAAGATAACACCTACAGGCGGCTTCAGGTTGGCAAGAATCTCGAGATTTTCAAGAATCTCACGGCAATTTCGCCCGAAACGGCTCATGTCCTTAGTGACAATAAGGTCGATTTCATGATTCCGTGCTGCATCGATCATCCTTTGAAAGCCCTTGCGTGCCGCGACGGATGTTCCGCTGATACCTTCGTCGGAGAATATGCCGCCAAATTCCCATTCGGGATTGCCCTGAATTAACCCGGTTAAATGTTGAATTTGGTTTTCAAAGCTCTCCGCCTGCGCTTCCTCCTGTGTGCTTACGCGGGCGTAGCCCGCAGTAATCAGTTTTTTGGCGGGTTCAATATCGGTACGTACTTTTGGCGGAATCTCATATGTACGCGGGTGATCCCTATGTTCTTGAACCGCATTTCGAAATTCCTGAACACGCCGCTCGCGCGCCTCGTTGCCCTTTGGGCGTTTCTGGCGATTTGCTTCGATAGCCTTTGTGTCTAGCTTTCTAGCCATTTCCGCACCTCGCCGTTGTTATTGTCGCCCTCGGCGGGCGTCTGCATTTTATTGCCCCTCCCCGAATGAGCGGATAAAACTATACCATAAAATCACTGATTAGGCACCGTGAAATTCGCGGCCCCCACCGGGCAAAACTTCGCCATTTTACAGTATCTCACAGGAAAACAGCAGACTGTTTTTCGTTTTATATATGGCATATGATAGTGATATCGAATCGCCGAAGATAATCTGGCTTGGAGGCTAAAAGCGTGGGCGACATCGTATCATTAGTAAAACAGGAAAATAGCAGCCGTAATAACTATCGCTACGGCCTCTACGGTCACAAGCTGATCGCTGCCAATGGCGAGGTTTATACACGCCACTTCATTGTAGTTAAGAACAACTTCGGGGTAATTGTTCGCTTCACCAATTTACACAACTACGCCGGGATTTATGAAGGCAAAATATTTGTTCCGATAACGTCGGACGCCGAATCCAAGCTACGTTATATTTGCATGATGCTCAATTATATTCTGATACGGCACTACGGCGATTTTCATATTGATCATATTTTTAAGATCAGCCGCGAAGCGCTGGAGCGTTTCTTTCGCGATTATGCGGCGGAACGCCTACCGAACGGCAGCTTTCGCGGCGCACAGAGCGTTAAGAAATGCGTTTATGCGGTGATAATGTTTTTCAGAAAATTACGCCGAAAATTTGGAGATCACGTTTTGCTGCGTGAAGCTGATCTCGTATCGAAAAAGACTGTGTTCAGCAGGCACGGGAAGTTAGTCACAAAGACTGTCCCCGCTTTTCAAGTTCGTGGCATTCCGAAACGCGATGAAGCATTTCGTGAGCTGCCTTCAAAAGCATTCAAGATTCTGTTGAACCTAGCGTTCAGATACGCGCCGGATATTGCTTTTGCAATCTGTTTACAGGCGTTCGCCGGCTTGCGCGCCGGCGAAGTATGTAATGTGCGGCAAGAAGGCGGTCCATCCGGCAATGGGTTGATTTTTACACGTATAGAGGGGCGAGTTACAAAGATAGAAATTGATCTTCTAAGAGAGTTGCCCATGCGCGGCGACGGCGTAATCTGCGGAAAAATCAAGAAAGAACGGATACAATGCGTCTACCCGCCGTTTCTGGAAGCGACTTCAGCCGCTTATGAACTTCATAAGAAATACCTTGCGGTGCAAAGGTTTGAGCCGGATTACTGCCCGATGTTCGTAAACAGACGAGGGCTTGCCATGACCTACGACGATTATGCCCGGCGCTTTGCAGCTTTGATAGATGATCACTTTCGCGCCGTGCTCTTGGAGTGCGACGATCCAGAGCTGCGCATTTACGGCCAGCTTTTATATGAAAACAACCTGACCTCCCATGCTTTGCGTCATTGGTTTTCAGTACAGCTCGTACTTCGCGGAGAGGATATCGCCCAGATACAATTTTGGCGCGGCGACAAGAATCCCGAAAGCGCTTTTGCGTATTTGCAGGATAAAGGAGATTTAGTCAGAGAACTGGAATCCGCAAATGAATATTTGGCAGACACTTTATTAAAGCAGGGGGAAATTAAGATAGATGTCCGATGCGAATAATGAATCTTTGTTCGCGATAGCGGCAGGGATGGCTCGGGAATTGGATTCGCTATATAAAAACAATCGATTTGGAAGATCGGATTTATTAGATTTTATGGATGCCAACAGGTGGTTCGGCATGGAAGAAGATTTTGATTTCGAGCGTTTTAGAGCACCGCTGACTTTGTGGCTTTCAGCGTATAGGAAGCCGGGGCGCGAGAAAATCGCGCTGATGTTAGAGCATTTCAGCGGTATATACCCCATCACCTGTCGCATTTTAAGTACATATATAGAGGACAGCCACTTGGAGGATTCTCCTACTGCATGGAAACTGCTTGATTTTTTGCTTTCAGAAATCGACCGGGAAATTACGCTTTACAGTGAAGCAGAGCTGGAAGAGTTAGCAAGATGTGCGGATAATCATTTACCATTAGGGGTTGTGCGATTATTAGCTAACTTTCTGCGAGAAGCAACACATAACGGTAAGTCACTTACTCAATGGGTGTATGATTTTAATTCCCGCGATAGCCCGGAACTCATAAAGGACGCCTACTCTATTGACGGTTTTTCAGTTATGGCCTATTGCGTATTTAATGAAGATATGTGGAAACGGCAGAGACTAATTGAAAAAGCGGTGCGCCACCGAGCTTACGCGGATATGTGGCTCTATACTGCGCTGCATTTTATATGCGCGCTTCGGGCTGGAGATATGAGAAGACTGCCCGCGCCAGCGCTGCCATACGATCATGCTACAATCTTAAAAAACGTATTAGAAGGCACATTTAATCAACGCGAAGCAGTTGCTCTGTCGGAGGAGCTTGTTACGAGATTAAAGCTCAAGCCCATAAAGCCATCCAAAACATCCACGCACAAAAACGTACCAGATGTGAAGCTGTTCATACCGGAAGGGTTGAAGGCGCCGCTGGGCGTTATTATGGCGATTGCACTAGCGCACCACCCGGAAGTAAAACCGGGTGACAGGTTTGTTAGTTCATCGGATCAGAAATGCAATCGTAACTTACACGCTATAAGGAGTTTTTTCGGAGAACATTTTTTAAGCGAATTGGCGGGGAATCCTTTATCTTCACGCCGATGCAATAAATCTTATCTTCAGGGAATTGAAGCCACCATTCCTAGAACGCCGGGTAAGCCGAAGGGATATATGCTCGCTGCTCTGGCTAGGAGCCATAAAAGCGGTATTTCCAGCCTTGCGAAGACCACTGATATTTATCTCAGGGACGCCCAGTTTAGCGGATACAGTCCAGAGTTTATAATACGTGAAATGTTTGAGCGCGGGATATTCAGCTTTATCCCCGCTGTTTTACTTGAAATGTATACCGACTTCTCATACAAACGGCTTCCGGTTAAGACGCAAACCGTTTTAATAAAGGAACTTGGTCTTGGTGCATATCAAATCGAACAGATAACAAAGACCGTAAACCGCATGCTTGCGAAAAGCAGAGAAGCGGTTTATAACATTTTTCGTAATACAGGCAAAACACGGGAAGGAATCGCTACTACACTGCAAAATATCGCTTCTGGCAATGCTCCCAGCCGGCAGGCGGAAATACTTTGCCTAATGACGGCGGCGGGTATACCGTGCGCTTTTTCAGACAGAAACGCATGTATCGGGTGCCGCTACGAAATTTTTACCAAAGGCGTGATGCATACGCTTGTGGAGGAGTATACAAGGCTTTTGGCGATGAAGAACGCAGTCGGCGCTCCTGACGCGTCTCGCTACCAACTGATCTTGGAGCAGGCCGTGTTTCCGGCTATAGCTGAAATGCTTGCCGCGGCTAAATTTCTCTACCAAGAAGATGGTTTGAAGGAGTTACTTGATATAGTGGAAAGGGGGATTGACTGTATTGCTTGCGACGGCGTATGAAAAGATTGATGATCGCTATGGGCGCTGGACTGTTGTGAGGGAATTTGACGACGCTACTATCCTTAAGGCGCGTGAAATCTTTGCGTTCTATAAACAGCAAGGTGTAATCGTAAACGAAAGCTTTGATGACGCAGTTTGGAGTCTCTCTAATCAGACACGGAATGTTGGACTGACGATGATCCCTTTTGAGGGACACTATTACATGAATGCAATAGAATGGATCGGATGTAGCTACCATAGCTACCGAGACTGTATAAAAACATATATCGCCCTAAATCTCGGAGAAATTGGATTATCGACTTTACAAGAGCTTTCCAAAAAATTTGTTTCTCTTGCGGATAAAACCGCTGCGGAAGCAATGGCTTCCAACGAATATGTGAATCATATTCTGGCGCTGTTGCAGCTGATTCCCGGCGGATGTGAGGAACGGGATAGCGTTGTCGAGGCTTTGGAGGATAAGAGTGGACGAAGCCTTAATAATCGCAAAGGAAAACAACGTCGTCTTGCCGATTTTAATGCTTATTTGAGATTTAATAAGATTCTGACGGACTTTTGGGAGAAGGCAACGAGAAAGCAAAAGCTGTTCTATTTCCCGTTATATTTCTGGTGGAACCTCACTTCTATTTTACCGCTACGGCCAACCGAATTTTTGCTAACACCGCGCGATTGTCTGTATATTGACGATGACAGTGAATGCTTGCTTACCATACGCCGTACTAAGCTGAAGGGCTCTTCACGGAAGATTGCGTATCGTATTGAGGAGGATTATGAACGTAAAAAATACGTTATACCGGGTCATCTGGCTTATGAGATCAAGTCATATCTGAAAATGACCCAAAGAATGCCCCGAACGGAAATCGGTACGTTGTTTTTGCAGCAACCGCATTTCAATTATATGGGGATGTCCGGTCATTCGGCATGTAGGTATTATTCTTATTCATGCCTTAACACATGTTTGCGATATTTTTATAACGAGGCAATTCAAGGTGACCAGGCTGATATTGCTCGTATCCGATTAGGCGACACCCGGCATATCGCTATGGCCAGCCTGATTATTTCGGGTGGTTCACCTGTGATTTGCAGAGAACTTGCCGGTCAGGCCGATATTGACGTCAGTTCTCACTATTATTCCAATATTTCAAACCTTGTAGAGTGTATGACGCTTAATCAATACAAAAAAATGAAAGGCAATGATCCAAGCATTATTGGAACGCAAAAATATCCAGTTGCTCTCCCGAAAATCAAGGACAGGGTTACGGATGGTTGGTGCGATGTGTCTGCGGTGACGGCAGGCGATGTCAGAGAATGCCTAAAGGCGGTCAATCCAGATGGACAAATCGGAGTATGCTCGTACTGCAAACATTTTTGGCCTGATGATCCCGGCATTCGTTTGAATCTTTTCGATGAAGCCAGAGGTAAGCAGCAGGTGGATCACGATTGCCGCTATCTACTTGGAATGATTGAGCAAGTGCGCAGAGGCTTGGGCTACCATGAGGACATTGGCGTTGCGTTACTGCGCTTACAGTGCAGCAGTAACCATTATAGCAAATGTTTGTTGGATAAATACGAAAAGAAAGGCAGCATATGATGGCTAGGCCAAAGCAAACCGAAACCAATACCATGCTCCGGATTTTAGATTCCTATTTTGAAAGTGTCGGTGATCCGAGCAAACTAAAATGCAGTTTACTTGAGGAATATGCAGCTTCCATTGGAATTTACATTAAGGCCTATGCTTTCCGGCGCGATACCGCCGTCAGACAACGTATGGAAGAACTGCGCGACGTCTTTCACATAAGCTCGGAATATGGAGCTCTCGCTTATAAAAGCTTGGATGTTGACGCGATGCTGAATCGCTGTCGCACTAAAACGATGCTCCGCAATTGTATTCTTGAGATGGATGAAACATGGCGCAGGATTTATGAGCGTGCTAAGCACTTGTCTGCGGAAAATAATGAGTTGAAAGCGGCGGCTATGAAATCAACAAAGGATTATGATCAGCTATCGAATGATAATACTGATTTGTCCGAACATCTGAAGCAGATAAAAAAAGCGAATAAAGAAATAGCGTTGGAAAACCGTTACCTTAAGAAGATGCTTAAAACATATCTCTATCCTGCTATAGCCAATGAGATACTTATACGCGAGAATGTTTTATTACAGGCCGACACCGCAGCTACAACAACCGCAATGGGGCAACTGGTCGATGAGGATGTTCCATCGCCCCTAAGTGGAGCTGTTACAAAAGATATTGAGACGCTTTCGCGCGAGGCGTCCCTCTTGAACCGTATGCGTAATCAAATTGAAAAGGGATAATGATGATGGCACGTAAAATTCATGTGAATGAATGTCCGGAGCTTTTACGTGAGTGGGATTACGATAAAAACGTCGGTTTGCGTCCGGAGGACTTTACGATCGGTTCCGATCAGAAAATATGGTGGAAATGCGAACTAAATCATAGTTGGCTAACGGCGATTAAATATCGCACGCTTGGAACTAATTGCCCTTATTGCGCAGGGAAAAAGGTATGGCCGGGCTTTAACGATCTTCTCACAACACATCCACATATCGCCTCTCAGTGGCATTTTGAACGGAATGGTAACCTGCTTCCTTCAGCCGTTACTGCCGCATCTAACAAGAAAGTGTGGTGGATTTGCCCGACTGGGCATGATTGGAGCGCCCCGGTTAATCAACGAAAGCGTGGTAACGGCTGCCCGTACTGCGCCGGAAAGATGGTATGGCGTGGATTTAACGACCTTGTTACTACACAGCCTCGGCTTGCTTCTGAATGGGATTTTGAGAAAAACGAAAACTTGTATCCAGAACAGTTTTCTGCGGGTTCTAAAGAAAAAGTGTGGTGGAAATGCAAAAACGGGCATCATTGGCAAGCCGCTATTTACAGCCGAAAAGTTCATGGTTGTCCTTATTGTTATGGAAGAAATATATTAGTTCCTGGCGTTAATGATCTGTTGACGGTCAACCCCAAATTGGCTTCAGAATGGGATTTTGAAAAGAATGCAGACTTGCGTCCCGAAAACATATCGGCTAATGCTAGTATCAAGGTGTGGTGGCTATGCGCTAAAGGGCATAGTTGGCGGGCTAAAGTTCCTAATCGAAACAACGGTAACGGTTGCCCTTACTGTTCAAATCGTATTGCTCTAAAGGGATATAACGATTTAACGACGGTAGCCCCGGAATTATGCCTGGAATGGGATTATGCGCGAAACGCGCCCTTGAAACCCGATGAAGTCACAGCGGGGACATCGAGGTCGGTATGGTGGCGGTGCGCCAAAGGGCACTCATGGAAAACAATGATTGTAACTCGGCACAAAGGTTCAGGCTGTCCTGTCTGCGCAGGGAGAGTCGTAATCGCCGGTGATAATGATTTGAAAACGCTACGCCCGAATATTTCCGCTGAGTGGGATTATGTGAAGAATGGCGATTTACGACCGGAGCATGTTACAGTCCAATCAACAGCAAAGGTCTGGTGGCGTTGCAAAGAAGGACACAGTTTCATATCGCGGGTATATAATCGCTTCAACGGCAACGGTTGCCCATACTGCGCCGGGAATCTCCCCATCCCCGGTAAGACTGACTTCGCTACCCATCATCCCGAGCTTTTGATGGAATGGGATCATCTAAAAAACGGTTCCAAAAAGCCTGAACAGTATACTTGCCGAAGTAACATAAAAGTATGGTGGATTTGCGAGAAGGGTCATAGCTGGCGGACTGCGATTGATGATCGTCATCTCGGAAGCCGTTGCCCCTATTGCTCCGGTAGGCTGGCTATTCCCGGTCTTACAGATGCGGCGACTCTGTATCCGGAGCTTCTCGAAGAATGGGATTTCGCAAGAAATCAAGAGCTATCGCTACAAAATCTGCTTCCTAATTCAAGTAAAAAAGTTTGGTGGAAATGCAGACGTGGGCACCGTTGGAGAACATCTGTGCAGGCGCGCGTTTATGGTACGGGTTGTCCGTTTTGCAAAGGCAAAACGCCAGTTAAAACACGCTTGGTTAAATAATCGGGGAATAAAACTGAATTTACGACCTCTCACAAAGGCAGTTTCTTACTGAAACTGCCTTTGTGATTTTGAAAGGATTATTAAATGTCTAAAAGTCGCTCATCTATTAGAGCTCCTCCTTTGACTGGTATCGCTGGCAGCTTTGTATCTGCGACAAATTTATGAAAGGAAAACCGGAAAGATGGGCGCTGTCAGTGAACAAAACTCAAGCTTATTGTTTTGCTGGTTATTGTTGCAGAACATGCAAAATGAACATAATTTGCCCAGGAAAATTTTTCCGGTTACGTGATTCACTATGCCCTTTGTTCCCGTGCCGAGGGATTTATCGAAAATTCGCACGAAAATAGCTTTTAATCTCAGTAAGCGCCAGTTGATTTGCTTTTCGCTGGCGGCGGCCGTAGGCGTGCCGACCTACTTGTTTACGAGGCAATCGCTCGGAAACACCGGGGCGGTTTTACTCATGATTGGGCTCATGCTTCCGTTCTTCTTTTTCGCCATGTACGAGAAGGACGAGCAAGCTGCGGAGAAAATCCTGCGCAATATCGTTCGGGCCAAATGGTTCCCGGCGCGCAGGCCGTACAGAACCGAAAACCTGTATCAATACTTAGAAACGGAGGG
>QMCE01002414.1_pt1 | contig 10276 bp, 5 predicted proteins | sample 1821851 | NCBI WGS metagenome assembly QMCE01 (sample SAMN09453174, study PRJNA476694) | Termite gut metagenome, whole genome shotgun sequencing project. | isolation source: worker | host: Odontotermes sp. | place: South Africa:Pretoria | collected 2016-01-28
TTTAGTAGTTCCACGAATTTTTGGGGTTCTTCAAGGTATTTCGAGGCAAAATAATCGATCATGCTGAGTTCTTTCGTGTCGTCGGGATTCTTCACCGGCATAATCACTCGCAGCCCCAAGTCATACTTAGCGACCAAATCGAGCAATCCCTTGATCCTTGCCAGACAAGGACCGCAGAAAGTGCTGAACACAAACGTGATTATGTGTTCCGAGTCGTTGGGATTGTACATCAGTTGGCTGACTTCCGACATATCATATTCGGCATCGTCCATCAGTACTTTGCGAACTGCAGCCTGGTGCCGGAACCGAGTGAAAACACTATCTTTGTGTTCGTAGCTAACAGCATAATTTATTAGCGGCTCGAGGACGAACATCAGGCTCGTCATCAAAAGGCCGATAACGCACAGTACCAATATCGAATACGGATCGAATCCCAACGCAGAATGGTTGTGGGCCACTATTGTGACTGCCAGTTGCGCGAGAAAAACCCCTTGCACGATAAGACACAGTGGGCACCATTTGCGAACCACGCGCCATTGATACCACAGCGAATAAAACACATAAGGCACCGATATCACCGAAATAATCCCGATAATCGCGCCCGATCTTTCGAGCCCCGATATCAATAAATAGATAAATGCCGTCGCAAAATATACCACTCCGACTTCGCTCCACGATATCAGGCCAAATAATTTCCCTCCTTTCGACCCCATAACGGCGTTGCAGTTCGTCGATTCACCGCCGCTCTGACAAATAGAATCGGCCAGTTTTATCTGCACACCCAACTCTTTGGCCAAAAGCATGATCGACGCGGCAAGCCCCACACCGAACAACGAGGCATACACGATCTTGAAGACATTCAACGGCGTCGGCAGAACAATCAACGCCAATATCGCAATCGCTGCAACCACCGGCAAAACATAGCGCGAGAACCTGATTATCAGCCACTTGGCAAAACTCTGTTTGTCGATTGCCAAAGGCGAGCCATCCGCCACAAAGGCTATGCAATTCCCCGAAAAATGCTCGTCGAATTCATGCCTCGATATTTCGTGGATCGTCTCTCCCGAGGCAAGAACCACTTTATCGCGGTCGATCTTGTCGACAATCGCAAACGGCGCCGCACCTCCGTTATCCTCGAAATGAACGATCGCCGGCAGGGGTATCTCCGTCGCAAATGTATCGGGCGAGACGTGCACCCCGATGTTCTCCACGCCCATCCACGAAAGAATATAGCGATACCCGGCCAGCGTGTTCTCGCTCTGAGGGTGCTTCTTCAACTGCTCATAAACATATTCCGGCGCAAACGACGAATGCCCCAGGCGCTGCATCAACGCGTGTATCAGATTTCTTTGTACGTTGCTCATTATTGTTGTCTCCTCTCTCGCTATATGCGATCCAGAACCGCCCTGAGCGGCTGGATAAATTGTTCGATCAAACGCATGTCTTTGGTAATAATATCCGCCGTGCCCGTCATGTTATAAACATAGTTGACCGGAATACCATACGACGAGGTGAGTCCCTCCGGAAAATCTATGTCCACAACATAACCCTCCTGCTCGGGGATCGGCGATATAGAATACACCCGGCCTTTGATCGTCCCGAACTCCATGTGAGGATAATTATCCAGGCGAACATTGACCGATTGCCCCACCTCGATTTTCGAGTACCCCGCAAATGGCACCGCCATACGGCCTTTCACATCGGCCTCCTCGTGGGGCATCACCGTAGCAACGCGTTGCGACATCATAACATTCTGATTCACACTCCACACGTTCGACAAAAAGACCCTCCCTTCGATCGGACTGGTCAGTATATTCTCCCGCCGCCATGTCTCTATTTGCGACGTCAGCTGACGGTGCAAGCGATCCATTTCGATGTAATAACTCTTCAACTGCGACTCGTCCTGTATCGCGTTATCAACCATACTGCTGCGCATCGACAGCAGCGTCGCCTCGGTAGAGCCGATCGACGAATTATGATTGATCACCGCCAATTCCTTCTGCAAAAGCGATTGTTGGGCACGCTCATAATCCGCCTGAGAAAGACCCTCGACGCTAAACATGATCGAATCGCGAGAGAAATTCTTCTTCGCCAATTCATAATCGCTCATAATTATCGACAACTGATCACGTTGGTATTTCAGCAGCTTTTCCTGCTTGGTGATTTGCTCACCCAACAATCGATCGCGGTTTACATTCAATTCCGAGCTGATATATTCGCGCACAGCCGCGCACTCCTTCTGGAATTGCAAAAACAGCGATTGCAAGTCGCCCAGAGAATAGTGGCGATAAATAGTCTCGTCAAAAACCCATTCGTTCCATTTCAGATCGACTCTCAGTAACGAATCGATGTAAAAAACATCGTTATAATCGGCCGTGCTTTCGAGCACAAGAATATTGTCCCCCGCCGACACCGAATCGCCCTCAGAGACGAACAACCGCGCTATCCGCCCCGAACGCATAGAGATCAACTCTACCGGCGGATTGTAAGCCGTAAGCTGGATCATCCCCGTCACCTTCTGCGGATATTTGATAAAATAGCAGCCAACAGCCACCCCGATGAAAATTATCGCAAGGAGCCACAATCCCCAGCGCAACATCCACCCGGGGATACGACCCATCATCTGTTGCAACTCATCGCTATGATTTGAAAATACAGGCATAATTAGTCGTGTGTTTAGGACCCCAATTCGAGCTGATCCTTTATCAAGTTAAAATATAATCCACGCTGTTCGATCAGCTCGTCATGCGTACCCAACTCCGCAACGGCCCCCTTGTCGAGCACCACGATCTGATCGGCATTCTTCACCGTACTCAACCGGTGCGCAACAATGATCACCGTCTTCCCCTCGAAAAACTTGCCCATATTCTCCATGATCGTCTTCTCGTTACTCGCATCGAGCGAGTTCGTCGCTTCATCGAAAATAATATATTCCGGCTCTTTATACACCGCACGGGCGATCAGTATCCTCTGCTTCTGACCCGAACTCAACCCGTTGCCCGTTGCCCCGATCGCGGTATCATATTGCAACGGCAGCGACTCGATAAAGTCGTCGATATTCGCAATGCGGCTCGCCTCCAAGAGCTTATCTTTGTCCGGTATTTCATCAACAACTCCGATATTGCCCGCAATAGTGTCAGAAAAAATGTAGCCATCCTGCATCACAATGCCACAGCTCCGCCGCCAACTTTTCTCGCTATATTGGTTTAAAGATTTCCCCGACAGCTGGATCTTCCCCTCTTTGGGAGGATAAAACCCCAACAGCAACTTTAGCAGCGTAGTCTTGCCGCTTCCGCTCGACCCCACCACCGCCGTAATCTTGCCCGCCGGAATAGAAAGATCGACATTATTGAGCACCACCTCGTTGTTGTTATAAGAAAAAGAGACCCCCTCGAACTCTATATCGGCACATCGCGGTATATCTTTTATCTTATTCGAATTTACCGGCTCCTCGTCCTCGCGGTCATATATTTCGCCGATTCGCTCGAGGCTGATCTTAGCATCCTGGGCCTGCTGAATAAACGTCAGGAACTGGCCGATAGGCGCACCCAACTGCCCTAAAATATACTGCATAGCCATCATCATACCGAGCGTCATGTCGCCCTCGATAACCAACTTTGCCGCCAGATACGAAATAAAAACCCCCTTCGCCTGCTCTATGAAAAGACCCCCGATCTGCTGCGTCTGGCCGATATTCATCGACCTTATACTGATCTTGTACAACCGCGCCTGGATGCGCTCCCACTCCCAACGCTTCTGTTTCTCGCAGTTGTTAAGCTTGATCTCCTGCATTCCGGTCACAAGCTGCACCAGATTGCTCTGGTTCGACGACGACTCTTCGAAGCGCTCATAGTCCAGTTTCCGGCGATAGCGCAAAAATGCAACGATCCAAAGCACATACAGCGTACTGCCCAACATAAACACACCCAGTATCGCCAGATTATACGCCGCCATGATACCCGCATACACGATAAAAGTGATCACCCCTATCGCAATACTAAGCAGCGAACCGGTCAAAAAAGACTGTATACGTGTGTTGTCGCCAATGCGCTGCATGATATCGCCGACATTCTTCGAGTCGAAATACGAGATCGGCAAACGCATCAATTTACTCAGAAAATCCGAAATAAACGAGATACTGATACGAGTCGTAACATGCAACATCAACCAGCCACGGATCAAATTGTTCGCCGTCTGCCCCAAAGTCAGCGCCACCTGCGCGATCAGGATCATCAGCACAAAATTCAGATTCCCGTTATTGATACCATAATCGACCACCGATTGGGTCAGGAACGGAAACAACATACTGATGATACTGCCGACGATCATCGCCAGAAATATCTGAATAATTGACTGTTTATAGGGATAAATATAATTCAAAAAATACCCCAACCGCAGCTTCTTAGGCTTTTCGCCCTCCTGATTGAAAAACTCCGGAGTAGGCTCCAACATCATCGCCAACCCCACATCATGATCGCCGATGGTGGTCGAAATCCAATTCTTCTTGAACTCCTCCGGCGAATATTCAATCAACCCCCGGGCCGGATCGGCCACCTTCACCGTCCCGTCTTTACGTATGTCATAAACAACCACAAAGTGGTTCTTATGCCAATGAACAATACACGGCAAGGGCATTTCGTCGCGAAACTGCTCCCACGTTATCTTGACCCCCTTAGTACGGAATCCGATCGATTCGGCAGCCTCGCTTATGCTGAGCATGCTCACCCCGGTCTTCGAGATGTTGCACTTGTCGTGCATGAATTGCTGCGAAAAAGTCTTCCCGTAGAACTTCGAGATCATTCGCAAGCACGTAGGCCCGCAATCGCTGCTATCGTACTGCTTATATGACGGAAATTTGCTCATTTCACTCCATAATTTTCTCGTGCCACATACGATGCATAATATTTATTCATGAAATAGTAAACAACCATCTCACACTGCCTGTTCCTGCTGCGGAACAACCGGTTTATCGTCATGTGTGTATAACTCGGCAATAGCTCATCCAAAGAGTGCCCCCCGCTCAGCCTCAGCCTGTCGAAGATGCCCGACAAACGCTCCTTGCGCGCATTCAGGATATCTTCATATTGCTCATATATGCCCGTGTGGCCCATCGTGCTCTCGAGATTTTTCCTATGGTCGCGATATTTCGAATTCAATGGTTTCGCATGATTCGACGAAGTGATCATGAACTCCTTACGGAAAGCCCCATCCACCATCTCGATAAACTGCATCTTGGCCGCCATGTCGAAACCGGCCGCCGAAAGCGTATCGTCGACCAGATTCATGCCCAACAGCCAGCGCGACTCGTCGGAATCGCCCGTCGCACGCAAACGCGCAACAATATCGGCTATCGCAACACTGTCTGCCGAAAAAACCTCCTCCGAAAGCTCCATCGAATTCTCGCCATAACGCTCAACCTCTCTCTTATAGCAATCCATCACCACGTTAATCACCAACCCGTTCTCAACCAAAGGATGAAATGCCCGATGGAACGCACGCATAACATCGTCGAACGACCCCTCTTTCGCAATCTTCATCCTGAACCGCAAATGAAACCGCGGATCCATATAACGTATAAAAAACCATTCGTCGATAGCCTTATTCTTTAAAAGCATGTCCGTAAGCGGACGTATCGTATCGGCAAGAATAATGTCGGCACTCTTCATTCCCGTATACAGCTTGAAGTATAGCCATTCGCTCCCGGGTATCAATACTCTGTCTATCATAATCATTATTCTTTACGGCATATAAAAATAAACTCATTACAGTATCTCCCTCCGGAATTATCATTCACCGGAGAATCTCCCTCGTCGAACAAAAACTCCTTGACAAGGATCGATTTCCGCTTGCCCATCATATCCCTGAACAGTGCCACGCCCTGCTCGTCGTTAAAATCTATATATTGCTCGTTGTCGCCATCGGCAATAATAACGCGACTCGGGATACGCTTCTCCTCCAGAAAAGAGGCAACATCCTCATATTTATCAGGAAACGATTTCTTGTCGATATGCCATTTCGCACGCGAAAGTACCACATTCTTATACTCCACCCGGGGGTAATGCTCCTGGTCGGCAAACTGATCGCCCTTGCTGAAAAAAAGCCCTTTATGCATATTCTGAGCCTGTAATTCGCATAAAAAACGATAAACCGGAAGAACATTCGAACTATAATTATGCGCCGAGGTCAATCTCGGAACTATCTCTTTCCCAAGGCGCTTCGAGCGCAAAATAACCCTGTTGCCCCTAACCGACACCATCAGATCCGATAGCGATATCCGAAATTCTTCGCCAACACTGGGCCGCGCAAGGTAATGAAGCTCATAATCGCGCAATGAGGGCCTGAACAAAATGTTACCCGTTCGCGATTCGGGCCAATGAACAATTTCGGCAAGTATAACATCGGAGTTAAGCTCCTGGTCCATCCCCGTGATCTCTTTCGACAGATTCTCGATCGACCGGTCGATATGCCCGAAACGCCCCAGAAGATTCGCTCCGCAAGAGCCTCCGCACGATTTCAACAACATTTTATCCCCGATAACGCTACAAATCATGTGCATCGTGGCGGGCACCGAATCATGATCGTGTTTCCCACGCGAAAAATCGGTGTCTTCGAGAACGATCTTGTCCGCCCCCGTGCGAATATATTCGAGGTATTTCTTAAACATGACCGACTCCACCACCGATTTGGGCTTCGGCAACGACGGACCTTGCGGCGCAACATCGATCTTGCCACCCAACCCTTTTAGCAATTCGTTCGGCTCGTCCATAGTGCCGTTTGCCGCAAAACCGATCCCCAACTCGCTATCCAACAACTGAAGCAGAGGCATCTCACGCTCTTCGTAATACTCCTTAAAGGTATGGCGAAAATTATCCAACACGCTCGACGATTGACGGGGTGTTATCCTGACCAACAAGTCAATCAAAGACGCCAAATCGTCCTTTATCCCCGCCGACAATGTCCCGCAAGCCACCGGCTTATACATATCGCACTGGAACAAATACTTCGGCTCGAAATCGACACCTATCTCTTTGACTATCGAAACTATGGCCCGATAGTGGTCCTGCGTCGCCCCACCCAAAGGCGTAGCCTCGATCGCATTCAACAGCCTGCGGATTTCAGACAACTTGCCGACTATCTCCGAGCCGTCGTCGATCGATTGAAGCTGCTTTATCAACTCATCCAGCGCATCGTTCCCCGTAACCGACAGGCCCAACTCGCTTTTAAGAAGTTGCGCAGCGATCAACTCCTCGACATACTCCCGGGCATCGGCCGCATCGATCTCGTCATCGGTCAGATGTTCGACTATTTCATGAATATATTTCCCCGAACCGACAAATTCGAGTACACCGGTCAAATATTCATCCCGATCGACGCTCGAGATTTTATGGATACGCTGTTTCTTGCGGTACTCATATTCCACATATCGCAATTTCCCCCCCAGATCGTAGATGCTGTCGTTGGCGTAATACTTTATTTTCTCGCGTATTTCGGGCCGAGTCTCAAGATTCTCGACAAGGGAACACAGATAGTCCATGTCCAGACGAAGGGCCCTCCTGTAAGACTCCCTGTCAACCAGCGTTATTGCACTCTCCCCCTCGCCAAAACTACCCGTCGAACACCCCGCAAAAAGCCCGAACGGTGTGCAGCGAGTTGTCGCACGGGTCAGATATTTATAGAGCGATTGCTCCATCTTGGCATCCGACTTCCCCGATGCAACCATTTTATTCCGCTCGCGATACAATTCCGGAGATGCCAAAAACAGACCCTCGTCGAACGCATTGTCCTCTATATTGCTTTTCAGATGCGCCCTATCGTAGCTGTAAAGCGGCGTTCGAAAAACAAATTTGTCAAAAAAAACGTACTTTTTATTCATCGTTTATTCTAATTTCGGGAAAATCTTAAATAGGTTAGTTTATTATTTTGTCGAAGTCGGCAGAAATATTCCGCTCCTCGATAAAATCGTATAGCGTAAGTTTGCGAATCTCGAAATAAGAGCTCCACAATACACCCAGTTGCGTTACATATTGATTGGCCGTGGTCTTCTGCTCATTTTGCGCAATATTCAGCTCCAATGCCGTTATAGACCCATTCGCAAACAATTGATAGGCGATTTTATAGCGCTCGTCGGCAACCTCCATCGCCATGCGCGAAATCTCGCATTGCTCCCTCTGGTTGTTGAACCTCAATACTTTTGTCAGTAGATCGCGAGAAAATCTGAACTCGTCCTGCTCCACCTCGGTTTGCACCAGACGCTCCTGGGCCTGCGCCATTTTTACCCGCCCGCGGCTCATACCCCAGTCGAATATCGGCATGGAAAGAGTGACGCTCATAACCTCCTGATCCTTCAGATCCCGATAGGCCATCCCGAATTTATCCGACGATTGAGAAAGGCCCAGATTCGCACTGAACGTCACCTGGGGCCCACGTTGCGATTTCGCCTGGGCAACCTGCTTCAGGGCGTTCAACCTCCGCAATTCATGCTCTAAAAGCAACGACGAATTCTCGAGCGCAAGGTCGAGCACTTGCTCGTAATCCAATTTTCTGTCCGGTATATCGCCCGGCGGAATAAGTTCGAGCGACATAATATCGTGCAGCCCGAGCGACATACAAAGATTATTGATCGCCATATCATAAGCCACCTTGCTATCGTTGACCGCAAGATCGCTCTGGTGCATCGATAGCTCCATTTGCAGAAGATCGCTCTTCGTTATCGAGCCGATACTGTAACGGTGTTGCGCAATCTCATACAATTTCTGATTATCTTCTGCCGACAATACCGCCTTGTCGTAATCGACCTGCAATCTGAGAGACTCGAAAAAAAACGTCGTGACGTTCATCGTAATATTCTCGATCGACTCCAACAGATTGCGCTTCGCCTGCTCATACTCCCGGGGTGCCGTTCGTTTCAACCATTTCAACTCATTATAAGTACGCAAAGGCTGAACATAATTGATCGTCATCGGACGTGAGTTGTAAAGAACCGTCTTCCCCGTAAACTGATCCAACCGATAAAGATCCGTATTCAACGACAAAGTACCCCCCGTAAAAGGAATATTCTGAGTCAAAGACAGCCCCAATGAATTCGACATCGTATTATTACGGAAATATTTTATATCCCCGGTGTAATAATCCTGAACCTGCACCAACGAACGATTATAATTCCCAACTGTGCCATTAAGCGAAAAAGAGGGCAACAACTCCGCCTTATAAGACCGATAATTCCAATAACGCGACATAAACAACAACTCCGACACCTGAACATCGGGCGACCCCTCGCGAGCCAGTTCAATCGCCTCCCACAAAGTCAAAACACGCTGACAATCAACAGAAAATATCGAAAAAATAGAAAAAACAACCAAAAATATCCTCTTCATCTACACATCCCCCTAACTCAAAAGCAAAATTTCGTCCCAATCGGATAATCGCTCATCATCCCGAGACGCGATCAGCGATAATCCTATGCCGGCAATACCCTCCAGAAAATCAAACACATCGTTCCATTCCTTCGTAGAGACCGAATAGTTCTTAAACCCTGCCGTCGCACTACCCTCCCATCTCGCCATTTTCAAGGTCTCGTCTATCCAGAAATCACTCGTCGACAGATACTTTTCATCCCCCGTATTGTAATACATCCGTCTGAATATTTGAGCAATGCCCGCCGTGCCGTGACATATACACGCATCTGCAATCAGATTCGACTCCAGATCACGCCGACCGACGGCGAAGTCCATCACCTCGACAGCCTTTGACTTCCACTGGGCGTTATTTAACGTAACCCCCGCCTTCCACAATGCCGGAGCTATGCCCAAATCGCCGTAACACCACGCCATCCGGCTCTTGATCGGTGCATCGGTTTCCAAAGACGAGTATGGAAAATACGACCCGTATTCTTCATGATCCATCTCCTGCTGCAATATATATCCGATGGTCTCTCTGAGTAACCTGCTGCTCGTTTCGGGCTCTATATTTTTCTCGATGCATTTTGCCAGGAATATCGCCACACTCGACATCCCATGCGACATCGAGATATTATAGCTGGTTTTTTCGATTTCGTTAACATCGAACTTCCATTTCGCCGTACCATTCCCACGTTCGGCAACACGGTCGAGCAACTTCACATAATCGGCCGCACTCTCCAAGTCCAATCCCTGGCCGTACTGCGCCAGGTATATGGCTATTCCGGTGCCCTCGTGCAAAAAATCGAACTGCCCCTTTTCAGAATACTTCTTCAGATTCGACCTCAGAAGTTTAGAGTAGCCTTCATGTACCTCTGTCA
>QMCE01002415.1_pt1 | contig 10274 bp, 7 predicted proteins | sample 1821851 | NCBI WGS metagenome assembly QMCE01 (sample SAMN09453174, study PRJNA476694) | Termite gut metagenome, whole genome shotgun sequencing project. | isolation source: worker | host: Odontotermes sp. | place: South Africa:Pretoria | collected 2016-01-28
CAAAACCTTTCAGTTCCGCCCGCTTGAGCAGTTTGTCGATACGCATTTCGATGCGTGTCAGTTCGGAACCCTCTTCGACCGTGACAAAAGTGTAGGCCACGCCTTCCCGGCCCATCCGGCCCGTCCGACCGACGCGGTGAACATAATCGTCGCAAAAAGCGGGAATGTCGTAATTGATGATGTGCGAAATGCCGGACACGTCAATGCCGCGGCCCACCACGTCCGTGGCCACGAGATAACGTAACTTACCGGAACGGAAACTGGCCATCACCCGGTCGCGTTCGCCTTGCCCCAGATCGCCGTGAATCGCGGCCAAACTGTCCATGCGTTTCGATAACAAGCGAGCCAGCCGGTCCACGCCGCGTTTGGTGCGTGCGAAAATGATGGCCTGATTCGGCTGCTGTTCTTCCAGCAGAAAAAGCAGCGCGTCGAATTTTCGTTCAGGATCGACCGTCACGTAATACTGCTCTATCGTATCGACGGACATGTTTTTGTTCGAGAAGTCGAGCACTTCGGGCGACTTCATGTAACGCTCCGCCAAACGCACCACGGGGGCGGGCAGCGTCGCGCTGAAAAGCAGTGTTTGCCGTTCGGCGGGCGTGCGTTTCAAAATCTTTTCGATGTCCGGTCTGAAACCGATGTCCAGCATTCGATCCGCTTCATCGAGCACGACCCAGCGTAGCGCATCCAGTTTCAAGGCACTGCGATTCATCAAATCAAGTACCCGGCCTGGCGTGCCGACAACGATGTCCACGCCCTCACGCAAACGCGATATTTGTTTTGCAATGGGCTTGCCGCCGTAACACGCCGACACGCGAACATCCCGCCCGTAACACAAACGCTGTGCCTCGTCGCGCACTTGCACGGCCAGTTCACGAGTCGGCACGAGAATAAGCGCAACCGGATCGTTTCCGGGAGGACAGTCTTCAATGCCCTCGATGATGGGAATGGAAAACGCCGCCGTTTTGCCCGTGCCCGTCTGCGCCTGTCCCATGACATCCTTGCCCGCTTGGACTTGTTGAAACACACCCGCCTGAATCGGCGTCGGCTCGATAAAGCGTATCATTTTCAACGCTTCGAGCATTGTTTCAGAAATTCCCAGTGGGGCGAAACCCGTCGCTTCCGCTTCGATGTCCGCCGGGTTGGGATTGCGGGTCTTGACGGGCGGGGGCGTGACATCTCCACGCTGCGGAGCGGAAGAACGCATGGCCGGCCGATTTTCCCGATCAGGGCGGCGTTCTTTGCGTGTTTCCATCGGTTTCTCAATCGCTTGTTCCTCAACGCTCCTCACCGATTCCGGGGCCGATTTTTTGCTGCGTTTTCTCGCCTTCTTTTGTGGAGCGTCGTCGGTGGGGGGTTCGACACGCTTTTCCGGTGCGGGTTTTGCCGACTTTTTCGTATCAGAATCGCTTTTCCGGGCGTTGGACGGTTCCGAGGCGGGCGTTCTGGATTCTGAATGCTCTTCTCGCCGTTTGACAGAAGCGGTTTTTTTGGCGACTGTGGATTCCGAGGGACGTTTTTCGGCACGCCGTTCCGCTTGTTCTTCAGGCCGGGCGCGGCGGCTCTGTCGCGCGGGTCGCGGCTTGGGTTCTGGGACCACCAGCGGCACGTATTCCCGCTTTTCCGGGTCCCAAACCATCTGCTCTCGCTTTGGGCGGCCCGATTTTTCCCTTTCCGGTTCAACACTGTCCGATTCAACAACACCCGACTTCACAACGTCAATTTCCGCGACATTTTTTGAAGCCGGAGCCGTTTTGGCGGCTTGCCGGGGGTGACGCTGCTGCGCGGGAGTTTTTGAACGCTTTTGCCGGGGCGTGGGCAATTCGTCGTCGGTGGGAATCGGCGTGCGTCCGTAGCTGGGCAAGTTCAGATCGTCGTCGTCCAACGGCGGAGCGATGGGCGGCTCTGCCGCCGGCGTCGTTTTTTTGGGCGTCGTTTTAGGCGATCCTGCGCTGTGCCAATTGCGATTCTCCTTCGCCGGTTGCCGTTTCGGAGCATACTCATCCGCTCCGGCGTCCACGTCGTCTTCGGCTCCTTCAACAAATCCCCAGCGGAAAGAATCGACAACATTGTCCCGGCGATTACCGAATCGGCGTCCTTTGTTGCTGGAATGGTTATTTCGACGGCGTTGACCGTCCTCGTTCGGTTTCTGTTCTCTTGACAAAATAGTAATCCTTCAATTATTTGTTCGCAAAATTTTCGGAGCACGAAGCCCCGACACTCGCTTACGCTTCGTGCTCTGAATCGCTATCGTCGTCCCAATCGAAACAATCCCAGTCGGGCACGGTGATTTCGATTTTGGCGAGATATTCCCGCTCTTTTACACGCATTTCAGCGCGATCTTCGTCCGCTATGTCGTCCAAACCGACGGCGTGCAACAGGCCGTGAACCACGTAGAGCACAAGCTCGTCCTCCGGTGACCAGCCGAATTCCGAGGCACGCCGCTGGGCCACGCCGGTACAGGCCAAAATTTCCGCCTCCAAATACCCCTCGTCCAGTCGCCGCTCCATCGGAAAACTAATCACGTCGGTGGCGAAATCATGTTGCAAAAAATCGCGGTTGTACTGCTGAATCGTGTCGTCATCGACCAACACGACGCCAATCCGACCGGTACGAATGCCGTAATCCTCCATGATCAGGTCACAAAGCGTGCGGATTTTCTCCGTGTCCACCGTGAACAAATCTTGCTCGTCGAGAATTTCCACGAGGCATGTTTCGTGGTCAGGACTCATAGTTCACTCCTGTTTCATGGTTTCGGCATCGTCGTTATACGCGGTCTGGGCTTTGATGACGCAATTCGGCAAGGCGGAACGCAGGTTCTCCACGCCCGCCGATGTTACCTGGGTGTTCGTAATGGACACCTCTTTCAGCGAAGTAAGTCGGGCCAAACCTTCCAGCCCCACATCGGTCAACGCCGTTCGGCCCAGATGCAGCCATTCCAAGTTTTTGAGCGGCTCCAGTTTTGAAATTGCCGCATCCGTCACGGAGCACCTGTCCAAATTCAGCCACACCAGCGTTTCTGCCGACCTGAAATTTTTCAGCGAGTCGAGTGAAACGTCCTTCACTTTCGTCGAATACAGGTTGAGCCGCTTGAGTTTGGGCAAACGTGCCAATCGTCCAATATCATCGACGGCACTTTGACTCAAGTCAATATCTTCCAGCGATTCCATTTTTGCCAAAATTTCGAGGGCCTTGGCCGAAATCGCGGAATTGCTGACACGAATTTTTTTCAGTTTTCCTAGTTTTGTCAACGATTCATCCAAATCGCCAATTTTTGTACTGCCCAGTGTCAGTTCACGCAATTCGGGATTTTTTGCGGCGATTTCCGCCAAATCCGCGTCCGCCGTTTCCGTATGATCGAGCCTAAGTTGTCGGATCGGGGCCTCGGCATCCACACGCTCCAGTCCCTGCCGCGAATCGGAACAAGCATTTTTAGGTCGGCGGATAAAATTTGACCCGCTGTTCGGATTTCCTCCGTCGTGGGCCGCAGCTTCTTTCGCTTCGTCGCACTGCGTCCGGTCACCGCTCCGGGCCAACATTTTCCAGCAGGCCAGTAATGCAAGGCAGCAAGCGAGAAAAACGCCACATTTCAGCACATGAGAACAAAACCGTCGCTGTTGCATTTTTCGTTTCACTGTTCGTTGCTCGCTCTTTCGTCCGGGACGTTTATTTTCGTTGTCACGGTTTTAATCGCCAACTCATCCAGCTGCTTTTCCGCCACCGGGCTGGGCGCACCGGTCATCAAGTCGGCGGCTTTGGCCGTCTTCGGGAACGCAATGCAGTCGCGGATGTTGTCCAAGCCCGCGAAAAGCATGACAAGCCGGTCAAGCCCCAGCGCGATGCCGCCGTGCGGCGGCGATCCGAATTGCAGGGCGTCGAGCAAAAAGCCGAACTGCTCTTGAGCGGTTTCCAACGACATGCCCAGCAGATCAAAAACCTTCGACTGCACGGCGGAATCGTGAATCCGAATCGTGCCGCCGCCGATTTCAAAGCCGTTGAGCACAAGATCATAAGCCTGCGCACGGATTTGGCCGGGGTTCGTGTCAAGCAGCGGCAAATCCTCCGTCAGCGGGGCCGTGAACGGATGGTGCATGGCAGCCCAGCGTTCTTGCCCCGGAGTACCGGTTAAAACATCATCTTTGGCAAACATGGGAAAATGCGTGATCCAGCAGAAATTCATGTCGTCGGGATCGAGCAGTTTCAGTTCCGCCGCCAGCCGACGCCGCAGGCCGTTGAGCACTTTGCACGTCGTCTCAAACGTGTCAGCGGAGAACAGCAGTAAATCATTCGGCACGGCCCCCAGTCGCTGTGCGATTTGGCTAAGCTGTTCCTCCGTAAAATTTTTCGCAATCGGTCCAGCCAGTTTGCCGTCGGCATCCACTTTCAACCACGCCACGCCCTTGGCTCCGAACTGCTCAATGGTCCAGCTATTGAGTTCGTCCATCGTTTTGCGGCTGTACTTTTCCGCCGCGTTTTTCACGTTGATCGCCCTGACCCGGCCACCGCCGTCGGCCACGCCCCGGAAAACGCGGAATTCGACGGTCTTGGCAATGTCCGTCAGATCAATCAGCTCCATGCCGAAACGCAAATCCGGCGCATCATGCCCGAAGCGTTCCATCGCCTCATCGTAAGGCATTCTCGGGATGGGCGTAGAAATTTCCCGGCCCAGCACGTCTTGCATCAAGCGCACCACGAGACCGCCGATGATTTCCAAGATGTCCTCCATGTCAACGAAGGCCATTTCGAGGTCCAACTGCGTGAATTCCGGCTGCCGGTCGGCCCGCAAATCCTCGTCCCGGAAGCAGCGGGCGATCTGAATGTAGCGGTCATAACCGGCGATCATCAGAATTTGCTTGTAAAGCTGGGGCGACTGTGGAAGAGCGTAAAAACTTCCCTGAGCGACGCGGCTGGGCACGAGATAGTCTCTGGCCCCTTCGGGCGTGCTTTTACCAAGCATGGGCGTTTCGATTTCGACAAAGCCGTGCTCATCGAAATAATCGCGCAGCACTTTTGTGATTCGATGCCGCAAGAGCAGCGTTTTCTGCATGGCAGGCCGCCGCAAATCGAGATAACGGTATTGGAGCCGCATTTCCTCGGATGGAATTTCCGGGGCGGAAGGCTGAAACGGCACAATGCGTGTGCGGTTCAGGACGGTGATCTGCTGGGCATAGACCTCAATTTCGCCGGTCGGAATTTTTCGGTTGACAATGCCTTCGGGCCGCCGCCGAACCTTGCCCGTGATCTGAACCACGTCCTCGGGGTGCAGCGAACGGACGAGCGTAAGTTGTTCTTCACCAAGGTCTTGGGGCGGTGTTTGTTGGGGGGGCAGTGCTTGCTGAGGGAAGACGATCTGCGTCATTCCGTATCGGTCGCGCAGATTGATGAAGAGCACGCCGCCGAAATCGCGGACGGAATCGACCCAGCCGGCCAGCGTGACCGTGGTGTCCAGATCGGTGGTTCGCAATTCGCCGCAGGTTTTTGTCCGTAACAAGATCGTTCTCCTGAAAAGTCCACTAGAATACAGCATTGGACATTGTAGAGTTGCCCGGCATTTATGTCAACGTGGCACGTGCCTTGACAATTCACTGTTTTGCCGCGACAATCCCGTGCAGGAAACGCACGCTCCAACATCGGAGAATACCAGCCCTCCGCGAGAAAAGAGGAAGATATTGAGACCGGTTCCTGACGTGCCATGTGATGTATGTGCAAGCAATCAAAAAAAGTGCGAGTCGAATTTCGCCGCAACCGGAACGAACGGACGCGAAAAGATCGCTGGACGCAGGAGTACGAGCAGCATGGTTTTGCGGACGAAGCGGAAATTTCCGCCGAGCGCGTTTCCCACAAGGGCGAACTGTCACGCAAGCGAACCGTGGTGGGCGAAATCGTGGACGGCAGCGAGGCCGACAGGCACGGCTTTGGCATCCTGCCGGAAATTGATGACAGTGCCGTTTTAGCGGGAACAGTTTTACAGGGCAGAGTTGTTCGCGTTCACGGCGCCAGCAGTGTGGTTCAGACGGAAGAGGGGCGAATTTTTCATTGCGTCACCCGGCGGATTTTGAAAACCTTGGCCACCACGCAGCGTCAGCCCATCGTGGCCGGCGACCGGGTTTGGTTTCGCCCCGCCGGCGACGAAGGCATGATCGAGCGGGTCGAGCCGCGAAAGGGAACGCTGTCGCGTGAAAGCAAGCACAGGAAGCATGTGATTGTCACGAACGTCGACCAAGTCTTGATCGTGGCCAGTGCCGATCAACCGATGTTCAAGCCCCATTTGATCGACCGAATGTTGCTGACTGCCGAGCAAGCAGGTATTGTGCCGGTCATTTGTATCAATAAAATCGATCTGGTGGATTTTGCGGAATTTCAGCCCGTGATCGGAGTTTATGCGCGGATGGGCTACACGGTTTTGCCGCTGAGCGTAAAAACCGGTTTCGGCCTGACACGGCTGCGGCGGCAACTGGAAGGTCGGGAAAGCGTGGTGGCGGGGCAAAGCGGTGTGGGCAAATCCTCACTGCTCAACGCGGTCGATCCGCAGCTTGATCTTCGTGTCTCCGAATTGGGGTCGGCGATGAAGGGCAAACACACGACCACGACCTCGGAATTGCTGCGTCTTTCGTTTGGCGGTTACGTGGTGGACACGCCGGGCATCCGTCAGTTCATGCTTTGGGACATTATTCCTGAGGAAGTGTTCGGTTTGTTCCGTGATCTTCGGCCCTACGAGAATCATTGTCATTTTCCCGACTGCACGCATTCCCACGAAGCAAACTGCGCTGTCAAAAACGCCGTGGCCGAGGGCCGACTCGACCTGCGGCGTTACGAAAGCTATCTGTCGATGCGATTTGATCCGTAAGAGATTGAACTCAATCCGTTGGACGGTATTTCCAGAATACAGCAAAACGCACAAGGCATAAACGGGTCACCTTATTGAAAAAACGAAGGGAACTTTGTAGAATTGCTCTCCATGGAGCTAAAAAATTTTTTGAAAAACTGCCAAGCGGAACTGGGCCTTGATTTTGCGAACACGGAGCTTCTGCGGATCTCGCTAACGCATTCTTCCGGGGCCGACACGCCCCAAGATTCCAATGAACGCATGGAATTTTTGGGCGATTCCGTGCTGGGATACGTGATCTGTGATTACCTTTTTGCCCAGTTTCCCGACATGCTGGAAGGCGACATGACCAAAATCAAGTCCTCCGTGGTCAGCCGGGCCACCTGCGAGGACGTTTGCCGCCGCATCGGTTTAGACAAATTTCTCATTCTGGGCCGCGGCTTGGGACGTTCCGGTCGGATTCCCGGCTCGATTCTCGCCAATGCGATGGAATCTGTCATCGCCGCCGTTTATCTGGACGCCGGCCTGGAAAAGACACGGCAGTTCATTTTGACGGCCTTTCGAAGCGACATTGACAAAATGTTGGCGGATCACGATGCCGACAATTTTAAGTCGCTGCTTCAGCACCATTCGCAAAAGTTTCTCGGCCATTCTCCGGAGTATAAGTTGCACGAAGTCAAAGGGCCGGATCACCATAAGTCGTTCAATGTCGGCGTTCGGATTGGCGACAAGGTTTTCCCTTCGGCCTGGGGAGCCACGAAAAAAGAAGCGGAGCAGCGGGCCGCCGAAAACGCGCTGGCCGTCATTCAGGGCGATCCGCCGCCGTATCTGCACTGACGTAAAGCCGGAAAATGCCGTAGCTATTTTGACACGGTTACCCAATCCTTATTCTTACCATCCGATTTTGTATGAACACAGCCATGATCGAGGCCGTTGGCCTGACGAAATACTACGGCGACTTTGCGGCCATTGACAATGTTTCTTTCAGCATCAATCAGGGCGAGGTCGTCGCCTTTCTCGGCCCAAACGGGGCGGGCAAGAGCACGTCGATGAAGCTGCTGACCGGTTATCTGGCCGCCACGAAAGGTGTTGCGAGGATTGCCGGTCACGACATGGCGACAGACCGGATTGCCGGCGCGAAGCAGCTCGGTTATCTGCCGGAGAATGGGCCGCTTTATCCCGACATGACGCCCCGGTCGCTGCTGCAATTCTTTGGCGAGGCTCGCGGCATTCCCACCAAAAACCTCAAGGAACGCATGGCCAAGGTCGTCGAACTTTGTTCTTTGAAAACCGTTTACGGCAAGCCCATCGGCAAACTTTCCAAGGGTTTTCGGCAGCGCGTCGGCATGGCGCAGGCACTGTTGCACGAACCGGACGTGCTGATTCTCGACGAACCCACGGCCGGCCTCGACCCGAACCAGATTCACGATGTCCGGCAGACGCTGAAGCAAATCGGCAAGGAAAAAACGATTTTGCTGTCCACGCACATTTTGCAGGAAGTCGAGGCCGTCGCCTCGCGGGTGCTGTTTATCAACGAAGGCAAACTCGTGTTCGACGGCACGGTGAGCGAACTCAAAAAGTCGGGCACGGACCTCGACGCAAAATTCCGGGAATTGACGAAAGTGTGACGGTGAATGATGAAACATTTCTTTTTCCTCCTATTTTTTGCAACGCTTTTTGCCGGTTGCTCGAAAACTGCGGAGCAGCAGGCTGCTCCGTTAACGAGTGCGCTCACGCCCGTCGTCGTGGACGAGGCCGCCGCGTATCCGAAACAAGAGCCGGGTACGCGCCCGTCGGTGCTGACCGGCTTCAAAACGCTGACGAGAGAGCAGCTCGACGAAGGCTGGGTGCAACTTTTTGACGGTGTGTCGACCTTCGGCTGGGAAGTGAAAAGTGGCGAGGCGAAACTTTCGGTGCAAAAACGAGGCGACGACACGATTTTGCATTGCGAAAAAAAAGCCGGTGAAGAAGTGATTCTGCTTCACAAAATGGGCAATGCCAAGATCATTTGTGAAACAGGAGGCAGAGTGAATTGCGGTAACGAAGGCAGTGGGTTCGGACTTCATTTTGACGCCAGTTTAAATAGCAATGTTACAACAGTAGGTGGTACAAACTTCGAGACGTTCCAAGAGTCGTGCACCATCGGAGTTCGCGGATTGCCGCAACAATCTCCGATGGAACCTTTCACTGCTGCCGACTGGAAGCCCGCCGCCGGCGCGTCGAAAGCCGTATGGACAGACAACGTACTCGAACTCACCGGCGGGAGCGGCATGGTCGAAACGGTTAAGGAATACGGCGATTTCGTGCTGCAACTCGAATACTTCACCGAGGCGGGCGAAAATGGAAAAGGCGTGAACAGCGGCGTGTTTTTTCGATGTATTCCCAGCAACAACAGTCCGAGTGAAATGATGAACGGCTACGAATGCCAGATTTATAACAATCCGCCGGCGAAGGATTACGAAAAGTTCATCGGCACGGACACGGGCGGAATTTTTCGCCGCTGTGTGGGCCGGAATATCGGGGCGAAAGACGGCCAGTGGAATTACCTGACGATTGTTGTGCGCGGCCCGATGATGGCCACCTGGGTCAACGGCATTCAAGTGACGGACTGGAAAGACGCGCGGAGAGAGGACGAAAACCCAAGAAAAGGTCTGCGTCTCAAGCCCGGCACGATTCAGTTGCAAGGCCACGACCCCGGCACGAAAATCAAGTTCCGAAACATGCGGATTGCGGAGATTAAACAGTAAAACGAGCTGCGGTCTGTGACCGCAGACGTACCAGTGAAGAGTCGTTCGGTATTTGCCTGCATTCATAGAATGCAGCTCGTTATGTTCATTTTTCTTACCATGAGAATATCCATTCCGAAATGTTACGGTTTTCGCTGATTTCCACGATACTCGTCCTGCTGTCGAGTGTTGTCCCTTCGATGTTTCCCCTGTACGCTGAAACTTGGGGCGAAAGTCTGTTTGCGGAAAAATCGCACGATTTCGGTCGCGTGGCCATCGGGAGCGACGCCGTTTATCGTTTCGAGATGGCAAACATGTTCGAAGAGGACATTCGCATTCTCGGCGTCCATTCCAGTTGCGGCTGCACCATGCCGGGCGTGACGAAAAAACTGCTGCAATCGCGGGAGACGGGGGCCGTGGTGGCCCGGTTCAACACCACAGGCCAGCATACCCGCGACAAAGCCGCCACGCTGACCGTCGATTTGGAAACGACGGTCAAGGGCCGAATCATTCGTGACACGGTATTGCTTTCCGTTTCCGGCTACATCAGGCCCGACGTGGTCTTGAACCCCGGCATTGCGGAATTCGGTTCGGTGCGGCAAGGCCACGCGGTGCAACGTACGATTTTGCTGGAATACGCCGGTCGGAGCGACTGGGCCTTGACGAAAATCGAACGTTCCCTGCCCTTCATCCACGCCAAGGCCGAGGAAACCAAACGCAAG
>QMCE01006168.1_pt1 | contig 10274 bp, 10 predicted proteins | sample 1821851 | NCBI WGS metagenome assembly QMCE01 (sample SAMN09453174, study PRJNA476694) | Termite gut metagenome, whole genome shotgun sequencing project. | isolation source: worker | host: Odontotermes sp. | place: South Africa:Pretoria | collected 2016-01-28
TGGATTCTTCGTTAACAACCTCCGCCACGGCATCGTCCTCGTGAAATGTTTCTTCTATTTGGTCAATATTCTCTTCCATTCAGTTCCCCTTACTTAACACTACTCATCAAAAGATCATAAAGGTTTATGTTGTTTTTGTGCGTTTTTAAAATTTTATCAATATTGTTAATGGTTGGTTTTTAATATTCTTTATTTTTTACCCAAATATCTCGCTTTTGTCCTCGTTAAAATAAAAATATTCAGACGTATAAAACGCCCTTTTTAGCACGAAAAACATATTAAATGCCTCCGGTGCAGGGTTTATACGGTTTTATCGCGTTTTTCAACTTCTGATTCGCATTATGCATAAGAATCAACAGATTAACAAAAATATACCACTGTTATATTTTATTTGATATATCTAATAGTCTCTCAGTATTTATTTATTGTATATCTCTAAAAAATTATGTACTTTTGCAGTAAAATGTATACGAAACAGTAATAGTTTTTTTATCTATGTCAAAAAAAAGATTATCAGCGTTCTCTTTATCGGAGCTACTTATCGTTTTGGTTATCATCGGCATATTAGTATTGTTAGCTTTGCCTAACCTGATGCCGCTTATCTCCAAAGCCAAAAGTACAGAGGCACAGTTGCAACTGAATCACGTTCACACATTGCAAAAGACATATTTCTATATGCATTCGAAATACTCGAATGACTTGGAAGAGATAGGTTTTGAACAGGAAAAACTGGTAACAGACGGCGGGAAAGCCAATTACCTTATTGAAGTTGTCCATGCAGAGGCAACAACTTTTACGGCGCGCGCCACTTCCGTAACCGATTTTGACGGCGATGGTACATTGAATGTATGGGAGGTAGACCAGGATAAGAATATCAAAGAGGTTACAAAGGATTGAGAAAAGCATAAAGGCACGAAAGCACGAAAGCACGAAGGCGCGAAGGCATAAAGGCACGAAAGTGTGAAGGTGAAATAAATATTTATATTTTAGAGAATTGCTAAATTATTTTTTACAAGTAGTTATTGTGCTGCTGTTGGCAGTATTGATTTATCAGGATTTTACTCAACGGGCGGTAAGTCGGATTTGGTTGTTTTTGTTAATCCCCTGTCAATTCGGATCGACTTACTTAACTCTTGGAACAGAAGAACTTCTTTTTAATCTTGGAGTAAATACAATGTTGCTTGTTTTTCAATTTCTTTTACTGACTGTTTATTTTTCACTTAGAAGCCGCAGCTTGACCAACATTGTAGACAAATTTATCGGAATTGGAGATCTGTTTTTTTTTATTTTTCTAAGTATGTCATTTTCTCCATTCAATTTTATTTTGTTTTTCATCTTTTCGCTGTTGCTGATATTGATTGTTTACGCAGTTGCAAAAAAAGGCAAGTTAGGACAGTATAAGATACCTTTGTTGGGAAATATGTCTATTATATATCTTGTTGTATTGGCTATCGAATACCTGAATGGCAGTTTCGACCGGTTTGACGATACATTGGCAGTTTATTTATTTTTATAAAAATGGAATATATACAGATTGATTCAACTCTTCAGCATTTGATAACCAGCCAGCAGGCATGGCATTATCATATTGTTCCTTGCAAAGCAAGTGAAAATTGTATCGAATTGTATGCCGACCAAGACCTTTTTCAACCGCACCATAAGGACGAGTTGGAGATTCTTTTTAACCAAACGATCGTTATCCATTACCAGCCTACGGAAATTATTCATCAAACTTTGGGACGATATTACCGGAAAACGGATAATGCCGCCAAACAAACTTCTACCTTGTCGAATATCAAGTCGGACGATTTTCTGACCACCTTGATAAGCGAGGCAAAGCGAATGCAATCCAGCGATATTCATATCGAAACATACGAGGAGCTTTGCCGTATCCGCTTGCGGATTGACGGGCGTATGCTGGAAAGATACCGGATTGAAAAGGAAATTTACCCGGCATTGATTAATAAAGTAAAAATCAAAGCTAACATTGATATTGCGGAAAAACGGTTACCGCAGGACGGACGCATCATTTTTAAAGAGGAAGACTGTCAGTTTGACATCCGTGTATCCGTATTGCCCACGTTGAACGGCGAAAAAATCGTATTACGCCTGTTAAACAAAGATTCGACCAATATTGAAATTCATAAGCTGGGATTTACGGACAAACAGCTGGAAATATTTCTGGAGGGAATCAAAAAAACGCACGGGATCATTCTAATCAGCGGTCCTACCGGTTCGGGGAAAACCACCACGCTGTATGCCACTCTGAAGATTTTAAACAAGATCGAGACCAACATTCTGACCATTGAAGACCCGGTTGAGTATACATTGGAAGGAATTAACCAGGTTCAGCTGCGCGAAGACATTGGACTAACTTTTGCACGCGCACTCCGTACTTTCCTGCGTCAAGACCCGGATATTATTATGCTTGGGGAAATACGCGATAACGATACGGCACAAATGGCTATCCGTGCTGCTTTGACGGGACACTTGGTGTTATCGACCATACACACTAACTCTGCGTGGGGAATCATCTCGCGCTTAACTGATATGGGATTGCCGCCTTTCCTGCTGGCTGACACTATCAACCTTTGCATTGCCCAGCGGTTAATCAGGCTGTTGTGCCCGCACTGTAAGGAAGAGGAGGCATTTGATGCCAGTCAATTACCCCAAAATTTCAAGACAAAGCAAACACCCGCAACCCATAAAGTTGCCAAAGGGTGTGATGCCTGTTACTATACCGGCTACAAGGGGCGTAAGGCGATTTACGAAATCGTTCCCATTGATACCGGATTGGCGGAAAAAATTAAAAGCAACAGTTACGACATAAACAAGCTGAAAGAGGAGCGCAGCATACTGTCTCTCGCCGATACGGCCTTTAATGAATTTTTACTGGGAAATACAACGTTGGAGGAGGTGTATCCGGTATTGTTGAATAATGTGTGAAAACTCGAAGGCGCGAAGGCGCGAAGGCACGAAGGGGCGAAGGCACGAAAGCACGAAGGGGCGAAGGCACGAAAGGGAGAAGGATGGATAAAAAAGAAGGGGGGATTTTGAGGAGTTGGTTGTAGGGATGGGATGCGGGTTAGCGTTTTTATTTACGAATTGATGAGAAATAATTGTAAGGATTTGGGATTTAAAGACCACATTCGGAGAATATTGTTAAATCGTTACTGAAAATTTTGAACGCCAAGCGAATAAGGAGTTTATTCAATTTTTATACATTTGTAAAAGAGTTGTGTAGCGAATTAGGAACACAAATTTATCTTGCAAAAGAGTTGAAATATTTGAATTTGGAGAATTACAAAATAATGCTTGAGCAATCAAAATTATTGTCGGCCAAAATTCAAAATTCTATAAAAATACGTAAATTACAGACAAAGCAGTAAAAAAGGAAAAATAGATAATAAACATAAACGAAATGACTAAAAACATAAAACAAATAAACAACTACAGCAAAGGCACCCCCTTCGCCCTTTCGCCCTTTCGCCCCTTCATCCCTTCGCACCTTCGCACCTTCGTGCTTTCGTGCCTTCGTGCCTTCGCGCCTTCGTGCCTTCGCGCCTTCGTGCTTTTTTTCTTTTGTTTTTCCCTCTTGCAAGGACAGGATCAGAGCCGCTTTGTGCAAATTGAGGATAAACTGAAAGCATTGGAAACCGAAATGCCGGGACTGAACGAGAAGATTGAACTGTCTGTTTCGGACATCAGCATACAGGAATTTGTTAGAGCCGTTGCAAGCATGAGCAAAGTCAATATTTATATTGACCCGGCACTCAGCATCCGTATTACCAATAATTTTTCGAATGTTACCACGGCGGCAGTTTTACTGTTTTTAAGTCAGCAGTATAATTTGGATATTACCTTTTTCGGCAATATTTTGTCTATTTCAAAATATGTTCCGCCGGTGGTAGAAGCACCTAAAGAGGTTCCGCCTCCGCCCAAACCCGTAAATATTAAGTATGACGCTGCTGCACAGGCAATCACAATGGATTTGTCGAGCGACAGCCTTTTTAAAGTAACGAAAGAGATAACCCGTCAAACGGGTAAAAACATCATTTTCCCGCCGGAAATATCGGCAATGCCTGTCAGTATTTATGTGGAAAGTGTTTCTGTCGATAATGCCATTGATAAAATGGCAATGTCCAACGGATTAATATCGACCATTACCAAAGACGGTTTTTATATTTTGGAAAAGCCAACGGCTCAGGCGGCACAGGCTTCTTCCGGCTCCGGATCTGCGCGCAACCGGCAAAGCAACCGGCAAAATTCAGGCGGATTTGAATACAACATTTCTAATAATTTGATTACACTCTCTGCCCAGGATGTGGCAATTACCGACATTATAAATGATATATCGCGGGAATTGAAACTGAATTATGCTATTTATTCAAATGTGCAGGGAAACATCACAACGCAACTCTATAATGCCACTTACGACCAGCTGCTGGAACGGCTGCTTAACGGAACTCAATACACGGTATCAAAATCCGGCAATATTTATATGATTGGAGAAAGGCAGCTGGAAGGGCTCCGGCAAACCAAAGTAGTTCAATTACAGCACCGTTCTGTCGATAAGATAGCGGAACACATTCCCAACGAACTGCAAAAGGATGTCAGTATAAAAGAATTTCCGGAGTTGAACAGCATTGTTTTAAGCGGTTCTAAATTAATGATAGATGAGATTGAGCTTTTCCTCAGAAGTGTGGACAAAGTGGTGCCTGTGGTATTGATCGAGGTAATCATCATCAGTTCAAATAAGTCTTACAATATAAGTACGGGACTTAGTGCAGGATTGGGAGAAGCTCCTGCCAAAACCTCTTTTTTATTCTCAAGCGCGGGCATACAAACCACATTAAGTTCCAAAACATTAAATGATATTTTGTCGGGAATAGGCGGTTTTGGCTCGTGGAACCTGGGTAGAGTTACCCCAGATTTTTACGTTTCTTTGAATTTATTGGAGCAACAGGGAGTTGTCAAAATACACTCTACTCCCCGCTTAGCCACCCTGAACAGCCACGAGGCAACATTGGTAATGGGTGAAACCGAATTTTATAAAGAGATACAAAACACGGTAATCGGCTCGCAAAACCCGCAAAACATACAGGCGTTTCAATACAAATCAATCAATGCTAACCTCTCGGTAAGCATCAAGCCGATGTTTTCGGGCGATGACCAGGTAACGCTGGATATCAAGGTGGAACAGTCGGGGTTCAAAAAGAACCGTGTGCCCGATGCCCCTCCGGGGTCGGACAACAAAAGTTTTACTTCCCTTATCCGGGTTAAGAATGAGGAAATGGTATTGCTGGGGGGACTGGAAGAGAAATCAAGTTCCGATACAGGCTCCGGAATACCGCTGCTTTCGAGAATCCCTGTTATAAAATGGCTCTTCTCAAGCCGAGAAAGGGAGAAAGTGGATTCGCAGTTGAATATATTTATTAAACCAACAGTGTTGTTTTGACGGTAAATGATACAGGATATTAAAAATATTTTTAACCTTACGCCCAAGGTATATGCCATCGATGTTGAAATAAACGGTGATAGTACTTACTTGTGCAATGTCGTGGAATTGACCAAGCAAAAAGGAAGCATCCATTTTACCGTATTGGAAGCCGCCGGTGAACCGTTAAAAAAAATCACAAAGAAAGACCCTGTTTGCCTGATATTAAACGGAAAGGGAATCATACACCGGAAAATTACAGTAGGAGCATCTTTGCCGGATATGGACATCATCAAGCAAATTATCCCGAATGTCAATCCGGAAGATTTTTACATACAAAAGCAGGAAATTGCCGGACAAAAACAGGCACAAATCATCTCGTTAGCCCGTAAATCTCTTATAGACAAAGTGATTGCAGACTTTTCCGCGTCGTTTGACTTTATTGTTGATGTTTCGATAAGTCCTTTTGCGCTGGATGATATATTGCCTGTTATACAAAACGAAAACTCGCTGCATTATAAAAATATTCAAATACATCTGAGAGAAAACAGCATAGAGGACTTTACGGTTCAAGTAGAAAATAAGACACAAACACTTGAAATCGGGAATCAGTCTGTGGAAACCTTGCTGTTGCCTGCTTTGGGAACCGGTTTTTCATTCTTGATTAATCCCACAGCCAGCCACGCGCCAATTGATACTGTTCAAGAAAGAAACAAGGAATATCTTTATAGGCAAAAAACGCAATTAACCGGAAAAATTTCTTTGATCTCGGTATTCATTATTTTGATTATCAACTTTTTGATATTTGACCATTATTACAAAAAAACGCAGGACGAACAACCGCAGGTCGCCAGTTAATCAACAAAGTAAAACAGTTGAGCGAAACGCTTACAGCCAAGAGTAAGTTTCTCCAGCAAAGCGGCTTACTGACTCCCAATAAAGTCTCGTTTTATGCCGACCGGATTGCAAGTACCGTACCGGGTGATATTATTCTCACGGATTGGCAGTTTAATCCGCTCGCAGATCCGGATAAAAAGGAAACATTCACTTTTAAAAACGGCATTATCGTGATTTCCGGAATCAGCCGCCAAAGTGCCGGTTTCAACGATTGGATAAAAGAGTTAAAAAACGAAGAGGGCATCGAAAGCGTATCCATACTTGGTTACGACCACGACATAAAAGCAAACACCGCATTATTTACCATTGAATTAACGGTTCAATAAAATGTTAGAAAAGTTAAGTTGCAAACATAAATATTACCTCCTGCTGGCAGCCTTAGCGTTGCTGGTAGTGGTCATTTATGCGTTTGCCGTAAAAAAAACAATAACGGTCATAGCTGAACATAACGATTTGTCAAAAAAGATAGAATTGGCTGCCAATGCACCTCAACAAATCGTCTCCATCGAAGCACAGTTAAAACAAATGGAACAGTTGGTGGTTAACGAAAAGCCGCTGGATTTTGAGCAAATACTGTTGGAACAAGTCTCCGGATTTTGCCAGAAAAACGGTTTGATACTGATTGAATTTCCCAGGACAAAGATATACACCAACCGGATTGTGCTGGAAGGCGGGTTCAAAAAAATGGTCGAATTTATTTATGAGGCAGAGCAAAAATACCAAATAGGAAAGGTCGTTTCCGTCCAATTCAAACGGACAAAGGATATGCGTTCCAAACGGCTGTACCTGTATGCCTACATCTATTTTCAAAATATTCAAATAACTCAAAAATAAAATGAAACATCCACGTCAAAAATTTGAAATACGAACCAACCAACGGTCAGCAGCCTGCGGGAGCTAATGTTTATTTGGGTGTTCCATCCGGCAATAATTTAAAAATAAATATAAACAGATGAAAAAGGCAATATTTATAATTTTATGTCCGCTCTTAGTGGCAGTATTCTATGGATGCGAGGAATTTATAGAGAAAGATTTGACCGGAAAGAAAGTTACCATACTGGCTCCGGCAGACAGCTTGGGTATTTCTATTACAACAATCACATTTTGGTGGAAAGAAATAGAAGGAGCACTGGACTACAACGTGCAGGTAGTCAGTCCGGCTTTTAATAAGGCCGAAAAATTGTGGGCAGACACGTTTGTCGTAGGAAACAAGTTTGACTTATCCTTAGTACCGGGCGATTATCAGTGGCGGGTTAAAGGAAGGAACGGCAGCAGCGAAACTAATTTTACCGTAGCATCATTTGTCATTGACAGCGGGTTGGATCTCTCGAAAGAAACCATCATTTTACGCTCGCCTTCCGACAATGCAACGAGTAATAATCTTTCACAGGTTTTCAAATGGAATAAGTTATATAATGCCGGTGAATACCGGTTTAGAATTCTCAATAGTGACAACACTACGTTGAAAGACGAGGTGATACGCGGGTCAGAAAGTTCTTCTTTCGAGTTTACGGAAGATGGAAGTTATATTTGGAGCGTTAGGGGGCAAAACGATATTTCAAACACGCTTTATTCGTCCTATACCATCATCATTGACACGGAAAGTCCGGGTAAACCTTCATTAAAGTCTCCCCTAAATGAATCTGTCCTGACAACCGACAGTATTTCTTTTGAATGGACACGGATGGAAGATGCCGGATCGCTGTTTTTTGACAGCTTATGCGTATTTCGAGACAATTCTCTGACAGACAAGGTACTATCTAAAAAAACTGACAAAACATCTTATAAAGATACGCTGGATGCCGGAGCTTATTGGTGGTATGTAAGAACCAGTGATGCTGCCGGAAACCTCAGCGAGAGATCACCGGTATTCAGATTCATCAAAAATTAACCGAATTAGTGAAGAATAAAAAGCTCATATACATCTTGTTGCCTCTCGCTTTGTTCGTGTGGGGGATGATTGTTTATAGGATTTTCTTTCAAACAAATACGCCGGAAGAGCACATCGCTTTTATGCCAAACACAACGGTAAAAAAGAGTGACGTAGTTCTTCCTGATACGTTTGAATTGAAATTGAACTATCCTGACCCTTTTCTCAAAAATGAAAAAAGAGTAATTTCAGCCAATACTCAAACTGCCAAAAAAGCGGTAGAAGCCAAGCCGAAAAAAAGTGTGGAAACAATAAACTTCCCTGCTGTAAAATACAACGGATTGATAAAAAAACAGGAAAGCGAATTGGCGATTGTATCCATAAACGGTTCTTCCCATTTTATGAAAACAGGAGAAACGGCAAATGATATTAAATTAATACGGATTTACAGCGACTCTATCGTTGTAAGTTTCCAAAACCAGAAAAGAACAATAAAAAAATAATCCAATGAAACCATACATAAAATATGCTCTATTTTTATTATTTCTGCTATCGAATACGGTAATAATAAATGCAAAAAATTACAAAAAGGAGTTTGACGAGCTGAAACAATACCACAAGCTGCAGCTTGCCGACTCGCTCTATGATTACCGGTTTACAGTAATTGCCGTCCCGGAAGAAAAACCGGAACTGGAAAAAACGTATACCTGGTATATTAAAAACTCGATTCAGGTTACGCAGGGAAATTACAGCGGGAAACTGCTGCACGGCACTTATACAAAATATTATTGCAAAACCAACCAATTAGTAGAAAAAGGCGATTATAAATACGGTTTGAAAGAGGGTGCCTGGCAAGAATGGAACAGCAATGGAACGCTCTCCTCAAATATAACGTATAAGTAGAAAAATGCAAATTTAAAAACGATAAGAAACACGGGAAAAGTTATTCATACGTCAATGGCGTGGAGCAAAAGCCGGTAAAATACAAAAATGGGGTAATCAAAGAGAAAAAGCCGCTTTTCGGTTGGTTAAAGAAGAAACCGGGAAATACGGATACTGAATCTATGCAACCTAAAGAAACGGCGAAAGAGAAAAAAGAGAAAAAAACCAAAGAGGTAAAACAGAAAGAGAAAAAAACAAAGGAAAAGGAAACAAAGGAAAAGAGTTCGTTTCTGAAAAACATCTTCAAAAAGAAACCAAAGGCGGATAAATCGCAAGAGAAAACTGCTCAAGAGAAAAAGTAAATTACTATTTTATTTCCCACAAAGACACAAAGAACACAAAGGCCATATAAAACCTTTGTGTTCTTTGTGTCTTTGTGGGAAATAATTATTACAAATCCATACTTATACTAAGCACATTAAGTATGTCTTCAAAATTAATTTATATTATATACAATCAGCAGGTAACTAAAAAATATAGAGATCTTTTTTAATGCCGTTAGGCATTTGAGTTCGGTAGAAAATAAATGCCCCTGCCGGACAGCGTGCCGTCAGGTACGCAACAGCGCCTGTTAAGGTTGCAAACCTACGGCTTGCGATTTCACATTACCATTCTTTTCTACCGGGCTTGAATCCCTAACGGGATTTTTACGGCGTTAAATGCTCTTTTGTTTCATCTAAAATCTCCCTTATTCAAAAATATAAACTAATTACCATAGCACCGAGGTTTTCCAAAATAGAAATACCCTCATTGGCGATATAGAAAAAGCACACTGCGGAGCGCAGCGCACCATTCGCAGCCGGGACAACGCGATCCACAAGCGCAGCGATTGCGAGGATGATCAAAATACCCATCTTCTTGAGCAGCCCTTTCCAACCTTCAGCACTGGACAATTTGCGGTGTACTGTCGCGTTTGCCACCCCCGCTATATAGTCCAGTGTTATCACGGCCAGAAGCACAACCAACGCCGTGTCCCACGGCCCCCATAACCATGTCAAAGCTGCGCCGACCGCGCCGATCACGCCCTTGCCCATTTCAATACCATTCTCCATACTTCATTTCTCCTTTATGTATTTTTCCGACATATAGCCTGTTATGAATCGTGTACCATCCCACAACGCAACCTCA
>QMCE01002417.1_pt1 | contig 10273 bp, 4 predicted proteins | sample 1821851 | NCBI WGS metagenome assembly QMCE01 (sample SAMN09453174, study PRJNA476694) | Termite gut metagenome, whole genome shotgun sequencing project. | isolation source: worker | host: Odontotermes sp. | place: South Africa:Pretoria | collected 2016-01-28
ACATTATATATGTATTTTTTACAATGTCGTATGAAACATTGTGTTGTATCATCAATAAATGTAATGGGTGTCATGTATGTTCATCTTTTACAATAAAAAAAGGCTACTTTAATTAATGGAGGAGACAGTATGAGAAGTAGAACAGGAAAAATCTGCGTCGCGTTATTGACAGCGATGCTGATGTTATGGTTTGTCGGGTGTCCGCAGGAGGCTGATGATGCCCCGTCAAAGAGTAAGGCGGCGGAACTTACCGCTCTTACCGTAGCGCAAGCTGAAGGCGCGGAATATCCATTTGTGGACAATACCGTAGGTGAGATGCCGGTTCCGTTTACTATGGATGATCTGGATGTGATTATTCAAGATTCGAATGGTAATTTGCTGGCATGGGCCGCAGAAGGTTATCTTGGAACAATAGATGTATTGGCAAAAACATCTTCGGTTGACGCAGCCATCAACTTGACCGTCAGCGCGAAAGCGACTGCTTATATTTATAAGCTGGCCAATACCACATGGACTCCGACTACCCTCGATGACGCGGAATTTGTTTATGCTTCAGGAGAAGTGATTCAGGGGCTTACTGGAGAAAACAATTATTTCATGGTACAGGTTATCGCGGAAGATAAGAAAAATGAACAATTCTATTTGTTCAAAGCGAGCTTTACCGCGGAGAATAGTTCTGCTGCTCTTAGCGCCATTACCATCGGCGGTGTTACTGTGAACAGAGGTAACTCGAACGTGGCGTGGGCTTCGGTAACAGCGGGTTCTGTCGCTTTATCAGGCACTGCTAACGTAAATCCGGCGGTCACCATAACCAAAGCAGTTGACACGCAAGTAGTTAAATACGCTGTTATAACAAAAGCTAATTTTGACGACGAAACCCCGCCGGCTGCATGGTCAGATTTTACTGGCACAAACATAACCTTGACGGGCACTACTCTGAATGACGGAGATTATGTCGCGTTCGAGGTGACAGCCGAAAATGGCATAAACAAAGCTTACTACATTATTGAAGTACAAAAAGGCCGTAATGCGAATTTGACCTCGTTGACGATTAACGGAGAGACAAAAGCAGTGGGGACTCCTGGGGCGACATGGCAAACAGCTGTCGCGGCTGAAAGGGTGGCTCTCACTGATGTTCAACCTCAAAATGGTTCTGTGCTTGTAGGAACAACCGCTGATCCCGATGCAACTGTAAGGTATGGTCGTGCAGCCAATGCCCAAACCGCGCCTACTTGGAATGCTGCTGGCAGCAATGTTATCGAATTTAACGACGGAGATATTGCGTATGTGGAAGTGACTTCTGGAAGCGGGTCCATAGTACAGTTCTATGCAATAGGTATCCAATTGCAACAGATGGCATATATAAAATATGGCTCGCCTACTCTTCAAAGCGGCACCCTCGATGTGCTGTGGAATGATCCAGAGTTAGACGACTATGAGCTCTTGAGAGTTTTCCCGGGCAATTTGAATGCGCAAGGTCAACCTACTTTTACAGATTCTACGCAAGCGTATTACAACAATCCCAATACTTTTGGCAGCGCGAAGATGATGTGGGATGATACCGGTATATATGTTTTTATGAGAGTTTCTGATCCACAGATTACTACTGGCTCCGGTGATACCAATACACATACTTATGATTCAGTGGAGATTCTCATCGCTGAAACGGACGATCTCTCGCTAGCGTTTGCTACCTACGGTAGTCAGTATCGTGTTGCGGCACGTTCCAATCTCCGGTCGGGTAATCCTACGGCCGCAACAGACGCTTGGAATGTTAATAGCAACACAACTTATCCGAGTTATACGTGGGTAATTGACGGAAGCGATCCGTTAGCTTTAGATGGCAAACCTGGGTATGTCATTTTAACTAAAGTTCCGTTCCGGGTCGCTTCTTTTGACAGAGAAAATGACAGCGTAATGGGCTTCGATTTACAGATCAACGCTTGTACGGGAGCTGGCGGCAATGGTACTCTGGGTAATGCCGATGGACGGCAGGGCGTAATGGTATGGAACAACACAACGCAGAGCAACTATAACACCATTGCAGGTTTCGGTAAGGCTACTCTGGTTGGTAGACCTGATGTAGTAGCGACACAGCCTGTTATAACAGGGCCCGTTGCTCATAACTATGCTCTGGGGAGCAATGTTGTTCCGCTGTCGGTAACAGCAACCAAAGCAGAAGCGGACACTCAAACCTTCCAGTGGTACAGCGCTGATTCGGCGACCGGTGCGGCGACTTTGATTGGTAGCCAGACAAATGCAAGTTATACGCCGAGTATTGGCACTGCGGGCGATAAATGGTACGAGGTTGTAGTTACAAATACAAATAACGCAGCTGACGAAGGCTATAAAGTAAAAACTGCTACAAGTGCCCGGGTACAGATTAGTGTGGCGGATACAGCCGGAACGGCTGATAGGTATAACACTATAAATCGCGGTGGCGCTCCGTACTATGAATTCGTTCTTCCCGCAGGTAAAACATGGGGTAACTATACTAAAGTTACCGCTGAGTTCTATTTGAACGCGCAGAATAGAGGTTATGCCACAGGTAACGTTGCGGCGGATATGTATATTAGCGCTACCATGCCTACCGCTAACGTGGCCTATAATAATCCGGCTGTTAACACCAGAGTTATCAGCGCAAAAACGGGCGCGCAGTTTGGAACAGAGTATGCTACCGCAGACACATGGGGTACGGTGACTTGGAGTCTGGCTAATAGCGCGGCAGGAGGAAACTTTAGTGCGGCTCTTCGTCCCGCAAACACGGCAACCGGACCGTTCTACCTTGCCTTTGGGCCTACAAGAGGAACCGGACAGACAAGCACCATTGCGTATTATGTCAGGAATGTAAAATTGAGCAATGATGACGGAACTGACACAGTTGCGGCAAACCGGGTGGACTTTAATGCTGTGAATACTCCGCGTGTCCAGCAGCCCGTAACAAATGCGGTAACTGCGAACTATTCTAGAGTTACGTTGCCCGCGAAACCGGAGATTACTGCCTCTCAGCTCGTTAATGCGCCATATTCTGTTGGCGACACTAACATCACGCCTCTTTCAGTGACCGCGACTGGGGATAGTCTCTCTTATCAGTGGTGGAGCACTACTACAGAGAATGCCGCTGGAACCGCAATTGCTGGTGCGACAGCCTATACCTACACGCCGCTCGCCGGAGAAGAACAAGTAGGGGATACCTGGTACTGGGTAGTCGTGACAAATACGGCTAATGGAATGTCAGATTCAGTGACTAGTACCAGAGCGAAAATCACTGTAGAGGCTCTTCCTGAGACAGCAACGCTCGTAAGCATTGCTGTCACCGGAGGGCCGACCAAAATCGATTACACAGTAGGTGATCGGCTTAATCTTGCCGGTCTTGTAGTGGAGGGGACTTTTGACGATGAAACGAAATCGGTAGTCTCTTCCGATAGCTATGACACTGTTCCTGCGGATGACACAGAACTGGCAACAGCGGGTGTTATTACTGTTACTGTTTCTGTCGATACTATAACCACGACATTCAATATCACAGTCAAACCCGCAGCGCCGGTGATTGATACTGGTACTGACAGCGGAACTAACTTGGCTGACGCAGAATATTTCGTTGACGGCACTAACATCACGGCTCTGAAAGTGGTCGCGACTGGGGATAATCTCTCTTATCAGTGGTGGAGCGCTACTACAGAAGATGGCGCGGGAGCCGCAATTCCCGACGCGACAGCCAATACCCATACACCGGTTGTTACAGCAGTCGGGACTACGTGGTACTGGGTGGTAGTGACCGCTAACGCAGGGGCACTGTCATCAACAGAAGCAACCAGCACAAAAGCAAAAATCACAGTAACTGCTGCGTCGGTAGTGGCTGCCGTGCCGGATATTGATGATCAGTCAGCAGACAAAACTGTAGAAGTAGCAGCAGGCGGGACTACTCAGCTATCAGTGAGCGCGAGTACCACGGATGGCGGCACACTCTCCTATCAGTGGTGGAAGGGCACATCAGCAATTGACGAGGGAGCCGCAATTCCCAGCGCGATAGCCGCGACCTATGAGGCGGATATCTCAACTGTTGGGGAAACATGGTACTGGGTAGTAGTGACCAACACATTGGGTACTGATTCAAAAACTGCGAAGAGTGCCGTCGTGAAGGTCACGGTAACTCCGGAAGATGTGTCCGGTACTTTTACGTTAACTCCTAATGGCACAGACACACTCAACCCCGTAGGGCTCAATATTACCGCCGCTAAAAAAGTTGGCTCAACGGTAACGATTACGCTGGGTAGCAGTAGCGAAGTTGAGAGCGGCCTCAGTGATTACATGGAAGAAAGTGTGTATGATTTGAGCGCTCAAGGCGATGCTGTGAACATGGCTCTGGGTTTTACCTACATTTCTCTCGACGGTATTCTGAAAGCGGGTAGTGCGTATACCATCAAGCAAACAAATCAGAGCCTCAATCTGTATGCGGTTAATGGAGCGGGTTTCAACAATCACGGCCAAGCTAGTGTCTACAAGCAATCAACCACCCCAGAGTTAACTAGCAACGATAACTATACGTTCCTGCTCTGGAACGGGGCCGATCCAAAGACCGCGACTATTGAAGTAACTCCAGTCGGCACTGAGGAAACAACAACTTATGTTGTTGATTGGTCAGGAGTAGATATCGAAACGCCTGTAAATGTGTCCGATGTTTTTACGTTAACTGGAAATAGCGGCACAGACACACTCAACCCCGAAAATCTCCAAATTACCGCCGCTACAAAACTTGGTTCAACGGTAACGATTCAGCTGGGAGGAGCAGTTGCCAATGGTGTTAGTCCATACATGGAGGATAATTGGTTTGGCCTGAGTAGTAACAGTAATCCCACGAACGCAAATATGGGTTACAGCTATATCTCACTGAACGGCATTCTGAAACAGGGTAATACGTATAGCATCAAGCAAACAAATCAGAGTCTTAACCTGTATGCTACGGCGGACGGGAGTTTCTCCAACCACGGCCAAGCTGGTGTCTACAAGACAACAGAAGTAAGCACAGCGTTACCTGCAGACGATTTCTACACGTTCCTGCTCTGGGCTGGAGCCGAGCCAAAGACCGCGACTATTGAAGTAACTGAAAACGGTGAAACAACAACAACTTATGTCGTTGATTGGTCTGGTGTAACGATTAACGAATAACAGCGGCTGATTATTGTCGTTGACTGTACCAAAGGCCGTTCCGTAATGGAATGGCTTTTGGACAGGTATTGACTTGTTTTGAAGGCCGCTCTTTGGGGCGGCCTTTTTCTTATGTAAACGACAGTTATAAACTGTCGTTTGTTTCCGAAAATCTACTTAGGATTATTTTTCTATTATTCTAAGATTCAACAGGGAGAAGCGTTATGGGTAAAAAGATATTATCGGGATTTATCGGCGTTATGCTGATTTTTGCTTCTTTGTTTGTTGCCTGCGATCTGGGCGTTGTTGAAGCGGATGCTGTAGCGCCCAATATTACAGCCGAGCCTCAGAATGTGTCGGCCTTTGTAGGTCAGGATGTTACTCTGGAAATCGGAGCATCTTCACCGGACGGCGGATCGTTGAGGTATCAGTGGTATAAAAATTTAACCCCTGGCCAGTATACCCAGGAGAGAGGGACAGCGATAAACGGCGCGACAAGCGCTGTTTACACGACCAATGAGCTGACGGGCGGCGTGCATTTATTTTATGTTATTGTCACCAATGCAAAAGGCGGTACTTCAGCCACGACTAAAAGCCGCCAGGTTACAGTGACAATAAACAGCGAGACAGATGCTGTTTATCCGACTATAACCAACCAGCCGTCCGGCGCGACTTATTATGCGGGGGGAGGTTCTCTCGATCTCTTAAAAATCGTAGCAGAGTTACCCGAAGAGTCTCTCGGCGCACTGACTTATCAATGGTATAAATCCGAAGAATATGATAACGAAAATGGGACAGTAATAACCGGCGCAATTGACGATGAATATACTCCCACAGACAGCGCTGTTGGCACATATTATTATTATGTCGTAGTTACCAACACCGATACCTCAAAACCGGGAAGACAACAGTCGTCAATCCCCAGTGAACCGGTAACTATTACGATATCACAAACAGAGGATTTAACTCCTAACAACACATTTACCGTAAACACCACAAGCAAATTTCAATATGTGCGCGGGTTCGGGGGAATGGATACTCCGTGGAACAATGTCGTAGGTATGAACATTGAGGACTACGAGACGATGTATCACCCCGATAAACTGGGTTATAACATCATGCGTATGATGATACTGCCCGATAATGCCGACATAAGCGTTACAATGGAAACATTGTTAAACGGGGATAGGCCGAATCAGATTGAAGGTGTGAAAATTGTCAATAAATACGGCGGTTATGTGCTGGCAAGCCCCTGGAGTCCTCCGGCTGTTTGGAAAACCAATGGAGTTATAGAGGGTGGCGGTACTTTAAAAACTGAGAATTATAGGGATTTTGCCAGTTATCTCAATTCATTTGCCAAATATATGTACGATAATGGCGCGCCAATTTACGCGCTATCTATGCAGAATGAACCCAGTTACTATGCCACCTATGCCGGGTGTGAATATAATCAAGCTGAACATCTTGCGTGGTGGCAGACGGTCGGTCATTTTTCGACAGAGGTTGATGATGGTGCCCCTGTGCCAGGTTACGGCGGCGGAAAGCCCACTGAGTATGTGCGGACTATGAGCGGAGAAGCCCATAACAACATTAACTGGCTGGATTCGGTTGTGAATAACGCTGGCGCATTGGAATCAATTGACATTCTAGGCCGCCATATTTACGGCGCGGGCGTGACCGACAGCACTAGAATCAATTGGTATCAGAAGAAAGAAATCTGGATGACCGAGTATAATGTCAACAGCGGCAGTGGAGGAGCCATCAACGATTCGACATGGAATTATGTATGGTTGTTTATGAACGATGTTGACCTGACAATACGGCTGAACAATGAAAGCGCTTTTGTCTGGTGGACAGCAAAACGTTACTATAGCATGATTGGCGACGGTCAAGAAGGTACAACAGAAGGAGCGATTTTGCCGAGAGGTTACGGTCTTTCGCATTACGCCAAATTTGCGTCTGATACTAACCGTGTTGCGGTGACAGTTGCTGGAACAAACTCTGGAAGCGTCAATCCGTCAGGTTTTAATCAAGCCGATACAAACGTGAAAGTCGCTGCCTTTGAATCTCTGGACGGGAATTCAATTAGCCTTATAATGTATACGCCGACAAGCACTTCGGGCTCTAATGGTACAAATATGGGAACTGTAAAAATTCAGCTTCCTGCAGGCTTTACCATACGCAGCGCGACTGCCATGAGGTCTACTGCCACTGATGGCGGAAGAACTATAACGGAAACGGTTACGGTGGGGACAGACAGGAACTCAGCCTACGTTCAATTGCCGGCCAGCAATATACTTTCAGTAAGGTTCAATAAATAACGCTGTCTTCCATAAAAAAGTCTCCGGGAATTAGTTTCCGGGGGCTTTTTTTGATGGATTTTGTACAAGCTGCGTTTTTAAGGAGGATGTGCGTGAGAAGATTTATGATTGTTTTTATAGTATTGGCGGTATTTTCAACCGCTGTTTTTGCCCAGGAATTCAAGATTAGCGGAGAAGCAAAATCGGGTATCCTATGGGAGAAATTTGAAAACCAAATAGAGCCAACGGAAAGAACGAATGCCGGAAGTTTGGATGACGCCGGCAGTGGCGCGGGGCGTTTTCGTCTGAACGCGGAATACGCAAATGGCGATTTCGGCTTCAAGACTCGTATCCAATGGGACCAATGGAACAGCGCTCCCCAGTCTCCTCTGTGGCCGTATGCCTTTGGATACGGTAATTTTTTCGGTAATCAATTAACCATGTCAATCGGCAAGTTGGGAGCATCGCCGTGGGGAACGGGCGGGCCTGAAATGTGGAAAGAACTGGAAGCAGTCGCAAATACCGGCGGTATACGTTTTGAGATAAAACCCTCGGTTGTCCCCGGCTTGAATGTGGGCTTTGTTTTGAATGGTTTTAATGCGGGTACCGATCAATATCCTGCCGACGCTCCCATTACATTCCTGCATGTTTTGGAGGAAACGGTGATTGGCGCTTCATACACTCATGATTATTTCCACGTCCGTTTTGCATACCGCTTTGACAGTGAAGTTGACTATAATCGTGGAACCCCCTCAGGCAAGGAGGGGGGAGAACTAGTATACCGTTTGGAAGAGCGTATTTTAGGGCAGTATCTGCCCGGCTTCCAGGTTTGGGCGTTGGGCTATTTTTACGGAATTGGCGCGGCGGAAGCGAACAAAATTGATTACCAAACTGTTAACTGGCTTATGATAGAATACGCTCCAGATAATTTTACCGCGCAAGTACGCCTTGGTTTCGATCAGATTTATAACCGGACAATTTTTTATGTGACACCGAGTTTCTATTACAACCTTTTCGGTAAAAAACTAGTCTTCGGCGCGCTGTTAAAATACGGACAAGACTACGGAGATGGTAAACTGTTTGCTGGCTCCCCGTATGCCTTTATCGAGGCGGAGCCCAAAGTACAGTTTAATTTTACCCCCAACGCTTATGTCGCCTTTGCGTATATCTGGCGCAGGGAGTATGTGCATCTTTCCCAGCAGCACATAGACCGGGGCATTGCCGAGCCGATAGAACAAAGGCAAAAAATGAACCTGCGTTTCGGAATTATTTTTTAAATTGGTAGAATAGATTTTGTAGAATAGAATAATTCATACTGAACAATTTATAAATCTGGCATTACAAAAACGGCTGCCCCGCAAGGCAGCCGTTTCTTTTAGTTTTCGTAAACCAGTTCCAGCATTTTATCGCCGTACAATTTTCCCAAGTCCCGAATACCTTTGCTGCTGAAGTGAATATTATCCCCTCTGTTTTCCAGTCCCACGGTTGGAATCAAATAAGCGTTGGGTATAAATGCCCGTAAAGCGGTTTCACTGGCCAATGCGCCGCCAGTCTGTCCCGCTCCGCCGCCAAAAGTCTGTCCGAATATTATAGGCAGGGTATTGGCTTCAAACCCTAAATCCGCGCCTATATCGTCATAGATTTCTTTTGCGAGAGTGCCCCATGTTCCATTAATGCCTGTCCCGCTTTCTCCCTGGTGGACAATTATGCCTTTTACAACCCAGCCGTCCTCTATGGCATCCTGCGCGTTTGAAACGATTGCGTCATACATATTTGCGTACCCGGCGTTTTTGTATCTGTTCATACCTTGCGTTTCGGTGCTGCTTGGTCTTCCGCTTACCACATCTTGTCTATTGTAGTATTGGTCTCCCTTTGTTTTGTGGAATGACGCTATAGCCATATCGCCATGAGCAACGGCAAGCACGCCGATAGTAATATTTTCAGGAGTGCCGGCCACCAATGTCCTGCCAAAATGATCCATTGGCGAAAGTCCGACTCTTCTGGTTCCATCGCCGCTTCGCGGGTTCTCTCCTTCAACGATATTCGGCGGGACAGCTGTATACCATTGACCTTTTTCCCGCTGCGGGAAACCCGTAGCAAGACCGTAAGCGTAAGTGCCGGTGACGGTATTCAAGGTTTTGAAGCGTTCAGGCACATCAGTTTGATCCTGTGTTTCAGCTTCACCGGGCCCCTGCATATTTGATTGCCCAAAGGCTATATACAGATGTAAATTTGATTCAACGGTAAAACTGACATTGAGAACTTTCGGTTCAAGCCCTTCGGCGCTGATTGTGACCGTAGCCATGTAAGTCGCCCGCGCCAGTTCTCCGTCGGCGGTAACTCTGAATATATCTGAAGCGCCTACCGCCAGATTGAGGGAAGTTTTGCTCAGGGTAAAATCACCGGCATTTGTCCCGCCCAGTTCGATATTAATGGTCAAGGCGACATTCCCTTCGTTAGTCACCGTAATTGTCCGGGAAGGAGGCGTTGCATAACCTTCCGAAGCTGCTGCCAGCGTAACATTATTTGTTCTTTGATTGATGGCAAAAGCCGCAGTATCGTTTCCCTGCGAAACTGCATCTTCGCATCCGCTAATCAGCAAACCGAAAATAACGATGAGTGACAAGAAACTCATCAAACGCATTTTTTTCATAAAAACTCCTTGTTACGTGTGTAATAATAAATCATATCATATCTAACGAAACAAGGTATAGTATTAGAGAAAACAAAAAACCAAACAGCCCCCACCCGGCAACCAAAAAACCGCGTCAAGCGGACGGCTGCCGGATAAGGGCTGAATTCGCGCGTAAAATACAAAACCGGGA
>QMCE01002418.1_pt1 | contig 10272 bp, 11 predicted proteins | sample 1821851 | NCBI WGS metagenome assembly QMCE01 (sample SAMN09453174, study PRJNA476694) | Termite gut metagenome, whole genome shotgun sequencing project. | isolation source: worker | host: Odontotermes sp. | place: South Africa:Pretoria | collected 2016-01-28
ACGCCGGAGGAAGTTGATATCCTTTCCAATTACTTTATCGGCGTCGCCGACGGAGATCGCGAACTAAAGAACCTGACCGACCATTTACGCGGGCTGGACGAACCGTATCTGCTGGTATTCTTCGGCGACCATCTGCCCTCCTTCGGCGCGGCGGGGCGCTTTTACCAAAACCGGGGATACACCGGTCTGCGCGAGTATGAAGTACCGTTCCTCATCTGGAACAACCCCGCCGCGAGCGAAGCGTTCGATTTGAACGCGGCGGCGGAACGCGCCGGGCTGAAGCAGGGGGACACGATCGGCGCGAATTATCTCGGCCCGCTGATGCTGGAGCTTCTCGGCATGGACGCCGACATGCCGTTTTACCGCTTTGTCAACGAGCAGCGCAAAAAATACCCCGTTCTGCGCGAAGAAAGCGCGGAGGATACGCTGGACTTCCGCACGGTGCAATATTATAGGATGACGGAATAAAGCATATCGCACAGCGGCGATTGATTCTCCTGATCCGTAGGGGACGATGGCAATCGTCCCGCCAATAAAACGCCGCCCCCTACACGGGGAATGGCGGTGTAGTAGGGGCGATTCATGAATCGCCCCTATGGGATAACGATATTTTGCCGCGGACGCGCAATGCGCACCCCTACGGAGTCGGCGCAAGCGGAGTGTTTGATACCGTTTCCGGCACGCCAAGCAGATATTTCGCGAACGGGCTGTCGAGCGGAACCACCAGCGTAGAGCCGTTGCCCACCGTTTCGCGGTAGGTTTGGAGCAGGTTATAGAATTCAAAGAACGACGGGTTGCTGCCGTAGGCTTCGTTGTAGATACGGGCTGCTTCGCTGTCGCCTTCGCCGCGCACGATTTCGGCGTCGCGCTGTGCCTGAGAGGTGATGGTGACGGCCTCGCGGTCGGTATCGGAGCGGATCTTGAGCGATTCCTCCTCGCCTTCCGAGCGGTGCTGCATAGCAATCCGTTGACGCTCGGTGTTCATGTTGTTGTAAATACTCTCGTAGTTCTCCACCGGCAGATCGGTGCGTTTGATGCGGATGTCGGGTACGGCGATACCCTGCCGGACAAAGTCCGCGCTGACGGCTGTCGCCAGTTCCTCCAGCATTTCTCCGGAGAGTTCGCGGTCGGTAATCAGCTCATGCGAGAGCATCTTGCCGACGCGCTCGTTCATCCGGGAATACATAACGTCGTCAATCCGCCGCTTTGCGCTGTCCATATTGTTGTATGCCGTATAGAAACGGAACGGATTCTCGATCCGCCATTGCGCGCAGTTATCGAAGTACAGCTTGCGCTTGTCGGAGGTGATGACCTCGTTCGGAGGCGGATCGTACATGACGAGCTTCGCCGTATATTTAATTACGTTGTCGATAAACGGTACCTTAAATTTAATGCCGGTACCTTCGTGCAGGGACAGGGAAGGGTCGTCCTCGTTGAGCTGCGCTCTCACGTCGTCGGAATAGTCTCGCATATACACGGCTTGAATCCGTCCAAAACGCTGCACAAGAGCCGATTCGCCTTCTTCAAGCACAAAGAAGCAGTTCGCGCCGACAATCAGAACGACGAGCGCGACAGCCGCGATGATGATCCACTTTTTCATTCCGAAGCACCTCCTGACGTTCTGGCGTCTCCGCCAAGCTGCAAGACTTCCAGCAAATTACCCGAAGACGGATCGACGAAATATACGTCCGCAATCTGCGGCAGAACCTCGCGGATCATCTCCAGATAGAGGCGGGTGCGCATAATGTCGGGCTGGTTGAGGTATTCCTCCTCAATGGCTTTATACCGCGCCACGCCGCCTGTGGCTTCATTGACGCGCTGCTCTTTATACGCTTCAGCCTCATTTATGGCGGCGGCGGCCTCGCCGCGGGCGATCGGGAGCTTCTCGTTGGCATACGTCCGCGCTTGGTTTATCTTCGCGTTCTTATCCTCGATGGCGCGCGTCACGTCAAGGAAGGCGTCGCGTACTTCTTCCGGCGGCGCTGCGTCTTGAAGCTGAACCGCCGTAATCTCAATCCCCATTTCGTATTTATCGCAGATGTCCTGCAGCTCGCTCATGATCTCGCGCTGCATGTCGTCCTTGCGGTTGGTGAGGATATCGTCGAGCGGGTGCGCCGCGGTAACGCGACGGTATGCCGACTGCGTGACCGAGTGCAGCGTCGCTTCGGGATCCTCCACGTTAAAGAGCCAGTTGTAACTGTTGGAGATACGGTACTGGATAACCCAGTCGGCATTGACGAGGTTTTCCTCCTGCGTCAGCATCAGCGATTCGGCCACGATGTCGGTATACGTCCCGTTGCTTTGCAACATCGCGCCAAATTCCATACGCCGCACCTGATCGACGTTGACGATGCTGGCTTTGTCGGCGAACGGCAGCTTGAACTGCAGGCCGGATGTTGTTACGGTGCTCTGGTACTTACCCCATCTCGTAATTACGGCCTGTTCGCCGTTGTTGACGGTGTAAAGCGAGTTGAATGCCAGAATGGCCACGACGATTACCCCCGCGATGATTGCGCCGTATCGCTTTACGCGCCTGACAATCTTTTCTTTGTCGGGGGGTGGGGAACCGTCCGGCCTCCGGAAGGGGTTTTGGAATTCCATTGCATAGCCTCCTAAAATTTTGTAGGGGACGATTCGCAATCGTCCCACTGCTTCGGGCGTCCCGCCGAACATGCTGGGGATGTCAACGCCGCGCCCTATAGGTTATACGGGGTTGCTTGATACACGTAGTAATTCAACCAGTTGCTGTATAGCAAATGCGCGTGGCTTCGCCATGTTTTTTTTGGGGGTTTTGCGGGGTCGTCATCCGGAAAATAGTTTTCCGGCAAGGCGGTGGAAACCCCTTTCCCGAGGTCGCGTTGATACTCCAACGCCAGCGTCTCCGCGTCATACTCCGAGTGGCCGGTCACGAACACCATCCGTCCGTCCCGGCTCATAGCAATATATACCCCCGCTTTTTCCCCGGACGACAGCACCGTAAGATCCGGCACGGCGGCGACGTCCTCCGCGCACACGCCGGTGTACCGCGAGTGCGGTGCAAGGAAGAGGTCGTCGAAGCCGCGCGTCAGCGGGCAGTGGGGATTCGTGACATTGTGCGCAAATACACCGAAGAGCTTTTCGGTATACGTCTCCTTCGGAATGCCGAAATGGTAATAAAGCGCCGCCTGCGCCCCCCAGCAGATGTGGAATGTAGACGTGACGTTCGTCTTCGACCACTCCATGATTTCGCACAGTTCTTCCCAGTAGGTGACTTGCTCGAACGGCATCAGTTCAACCGGCGCTCCGGTGACGATCATGCCGTCGAATTTTTTATCCCGGATCTCGGAAAAGACGGTGTAGTGCGCGCCTAAGTGGTCGGAACTTGTGTTTTTCGGCGTATAGGTGGAGGTTTGGAGCAGTTCGATCTCAATTTGCAACGGTGTGTTGGAGAGGCAGCGCAGAAGCTGCGTTTCGGTGACGGCCTTGGTGGGCATGAGGTTGAGAATCACCAGCCGCAGCGGGCGAATATCCTGCTTCAGCGCCAGCGAACGGGTCATGACGAAGATATTCTCTTCTTCCAAGACGCTCCGTGCGGGCAGCGTATCGGATATTTTGATCGGCATCTGCGGCCACCTCCTTTGCGTATTGAGACATATTATACCCGTTAAGGTACGATGCTGTCAATTGTTTTAACAGCATATCCCAAATAGAAAGAATTCTTACCGTGTTTTTATCTTCGCAGTTATCACCCGCTTTACATCAAGGGAAACATTGGGTATAATGGTACGGTGAAAGAGAGGATTATCTGAATGATACAGTATGAGGAATATAAGCAAAAACTGCTCGCGATGGAGCCTCGCCTTGAGGAGCTTGCGCGCGGGCTGGGGTTAGCTGCCATGCAAGAGGAGCTTTTGAAGCTGACCGCCGAATCGGAGGAAGAAGGTTACTGGAACGACCTTGAACGTTCCCAAACGGCGCAGAAAACGATACGGCGGCTCGAAACCGTGATCGGGCGGCACCGCGCCCTCTGCGATACGCGTGACGACCTGCTGACCCTATGCGAGATGGCGCTGGAGGAAAACGACGACGGCTCACTGCTGCCGGAGGTGGAACAGGGAACCGCCGCGCTGGAGGAGAAGATTTCGTCCGAGCGGCTCTCAACGCTGTTAAAGGGGCGGTATGACAACTCTGCCGCGATCGTGTCGCTGCACGCGGGCGCGGGCGGCACCGAGGCGCAGGATTGGGTACAGATGCTGGTGCGGATGTACACCCGCTACGCCGAGCGGCACGGTTTCGCGTGCAAGACGCTGGACTTTCTGGACGGCGACGAGGCGGGGCTGAAAAGCGCGGAGCTTTTGGTGGAGGGCGACAACGCCTATGGGTTTTTGAAAGGCGAACACGGGGTGCACCGCTTGGTGCGCATCTCCCCGTTCGATTCGTCCGGGCGGCGGCACACGTCGTTCGCGGCGGTCGAGGTGCAGCCGGACATGGAATTGGACGGCGAGGTCGAGATTCGCGACGAGGATTTGAAGGTGGATACCTACCGCTCCGGCGGCGCGGGAGGTCAGCACGTCAATAAAACCGAGAGCGCGATACGAATCCAGCACATCCCCAGCGGCATTGTCGTCGCCTGCCAGAACGAGCGCAGTCAGCACCAAAACCGCGACGTCGCGATGCGTATGCTGCGGGCGCGTCTGCTGAAACTCAAAGAGGAAGCGTTTGAGAACGAAATGGCCGGCATTAAGGGCGTTCAACGCGCGATCGAGTGGGGCAGCCAAATCCGCTCGTATGTCTTTATGCCGTATACGCTGGCGAAGGATCACCGCACGGGCTTCGAGGACGGCAACATCGGCGCGGTGATGGACGGCAAGCTGGACGGGTTCGTCTCGGCGTTCTTGACTTGCTCAGCTACGGGACAATGGGCGGAAAAATAAGTACCTATTTCTCCAAAAAACTCCCGCGAGATCCGCGGGAACGTTATTTTGCGCTCGAAAATCTGGGGTACTCTCCGATTTTTACGTTGTATCAGGATCACGGCGACGAGATCGTTTGTTTGCGGAAGCCGTATGCGCATCCGGGGCTGGACGCGCTGATTGAGAATCAGCCGCACGGCGACGCGCTGATTACCGACCAGCCGGGTCTGTGGATCGGCGTGAAAACAGCCGATTGCGTCCCGATCCTGCTCTGGGACGAAACGGCGGGCGTGGTCGCAGCCGTGCATGCGGGCTGGCGCGGCACGGCGAAGAACATCGCGGGTAAAACCGCGCGGGTGATGCGCGAAGATTTTTCTGCGACCCGTATTCACGCTGCGATCGGACCGTGCATTTGCGCCCACTGCTTCGAAACGGGGGAGGATGTACCCGATGCCATGCCGCCCGAAGCGTTTGACTATGTTACCATGACCGCTCCCGGACGGTTTATGGTTGACCTGCCCGGCATCAACGCCGCGCTGCTGCGGCAGGCGGGCGTCCTCGCCGTAATCATGCCGGAGGCTTGTACCTCCTGCGACCACGAAACGTATTGGTCGCACCGCAAACACGGCCAAGATCGGGGCTTGCAGGTGAGTTTAATTGGAATTGTGTAGGGGCGCGCATTGCGCGTCCGCACAGACCGTAAATAATAACCAAACCACACGGGCGGGATGACCCCGCCCCTACGAAAGGGGAACAAACCCTATGAGACGCCGGATTGCGCTGCTCTGCGGCGTTGTTTTCCTGCTCGCGGGATGTTCACAGCTCTTTCCGTATGATTACCCGGAAGCCTCCCCGTCACCCTCGCCGTCCCCTTCCCAACCTCCTATTGTTCTACCCAGTCCCGCGCCGAAGGCACACATGTTTGGTATCGCCTATTCGCCGGTGGAAACGTTTCAACCGCTGACCGATACCTTGCGGTACAATGATCAGGTTGCGCGGTTGTGTTACGAGGGTTTGTTTGAGCTGGATGAAACCTTCACCCCACAGCCGCTGCTCTGTATCGCGATGGAAACCGAGGATAATATTTCGTTCCGCTTTACATTGCGCGAAGGGGTCGTTTTTCATGACGGAAGCCCGCTGACTGCCGCCGATGTTGTATATTCCATCGAGTTGGCGCGGCGGGAAGGAGGCCCGTATGCCGGGAGGCTCGCCTGCGTAGCCGGAGCCACGGCGGAGGACGACGGCTCTGTGACGGTTACGATGAACAGGCCGGTTTGGAACACCGCCGCACTGTTTGATTTCCCCATTGTGCGGGAGCGCGATACGCCCGTCGCGCCCGGCACGGGGCCGTACCGCGTGGTGTTCTCCTACGACGGCGACTATCTGCTGCCCACGAATGTGTGGTGGCAGAAAAAATCATTGCCGGCAGGACGGATTGACTTAGTTGCCGCCGAAACCGCCGATGCGCTGGTCTATTCCTTTCAATACGGATACATCGCAATGCTGCCGGTTGACCCTTGGGATACGTTTGCTCCCGAATTCAGTTCGGGGTTTGAGCAGGTTTCTGTTCCGTCCGGCTTGATGCAGTTTATCGCAATTAATGCCGAGCGCGAACCGTTGGACGACCCGGCACTGCGCCGCGCTCTCGCGCTTTCGCTGGATCGTCAGGGCATGGTTGACGCGGTATACGGCCCGGACGCGGTTGCCGCCGCGCTGCCCGTGCCGCCCGGCTCGCCGTTTTACTCGCAGACGGAAGCGGCTCGGTACCGGTTTGACCAGGATATTGCGGTAACCCTTGTCACAGAAATAACGGAGCTGGATATGATCGTGAACACGGAAAACACTGCCCGTTTGAAAATGGCGGAAACCGCCGCGGAATCCTTCCGCGCCGCCGGTGTTACCGTAACGGTGCGCGCGCTTGGCTGGCGCGATTTTGAATCGGCTCTGTTAGACGGTGATTATGACCTTTGTTATGCCGAAACACGCCTTTACCCAAATCTCGATCCGAGAGACACCCTCTCCTTCGTCGCGGAAAACCCTCTTGGAGAAGCCGCCGCCCTGCTGGACGCCGCAGATCCGTATACACCGGCAGGGAAAGACGCGCTGGAAGAGGTCTGGCGCGCGCTGTATGAAGAACTTCCGATATTGACCGTCTGCTTCCGCAATCAAAAATTTCTATCGCAGCGCGGTTTGTTAAGCGGCCAGACGCCGACCTTTACGAATCCGTATTACCGCTTCGCAGACTGGACGGTGACGAGAGAGTAATTCTGTTTTTCGTTTTGAGCATTCGGGAGAAAACGAGAGATATTCAACGTATTCATGCGTATGATTGAGATGACTTAAAATTTTTAGGATTTACCGCTTGACAAGCGAAAAGACTTGTGCTTTAATATGGGAGCGAATTGAACGAATTGGAGGCTTCCCCAAATGGGCACTTACATGGCAAAACCCGAAACGATTGAACGGCAATGGCATTTGCTCGACGCCGCCGGAGTACCGCTGGGCCGCACCGCCGCCGAAGCTGCCGTTCTGCTGCGCGGCAAGCACAAACCCGAATTTACCCCGCATGTGGATTCCGGCGATTTCGTCGTCGTAATCAATGCCGATAAGGCAGTCCTCACCGGGCGTAAGGCGGAGCAGAAATACTACCGCCGCCACAGCGGTTATGAAGGCGGTTTGAAAGAAACGAAATACCGTATTTTGATGGAGAAACGCCCGGAACTCGCCATGGAACTTGCCGTTAAGGGAATGATTCCGCGCACCACGCCCGGACGTAAGGCCATGACGCGCCTGAAGGTTTACAAGGGCGCCGAACATCCGCATGGGCCGCAGAAGCCTGTGACACGGAGCATAGGAGGAAACGCGTAATGTATCAGCCGAAGAAAGTATATCATTACGGCACGGGGCGCAGAAAATCCTCCGTCGCCCGCGTCCACCTCTTCCCCAATGGCACCGGCACAATTACCATCAATAAGCGCGACATCGACAGTTATTTTGGCCTTGAAACGTTAAAAGCCATTACACGTCAACCGTTGGTTACCACCGCGACAATCGGCCGGGTGGATATCGAAGCGACGGTCGTAGGCGGCGGTGTCACGGGTCAGGCCGGCGCAATCCGCCACGGTATCGCCCGCGCACTGTTGAAAATGAACGAAGAATTCCGCCCCGCTCTGAAGCAGGCCGGATTCCTCACCCGCGACCCGCGTATGAAGGAGCGCAAGAAATACGGTCTCAAAGCAGCGAGAAGAGCGCCGCAATTCAGCAAGCGCTAAAAACCGCGCATTTGCGAATCTTTTGGAGGACGATGCCTATCTCGTCCCGGACATGTCTTTATCAAACAAAGAGGCTATACCCAAACGGGTACGGCCTCTTTTCTTATACATCGCGCCCTATAGTAGCGCGAACAAGTCCAGTTGCTCCAAATCCAGCATTCCGGCCTCGTTCCAGTCGGTGAGGCCGAATACCGCCTGCAGGCGCTTCCGCTCGGCGTCGGCCATATCCAGCAGTTCCCGTTCATCCCGTTTTTCGTTGCGGAGACGGATCGCCTCGCGGATCGCCGCCTGAAGCAGGTCAATCTTTCTCCACATCGCTTTCAATTCTTCGTCCTCGGCCTCCACTTCTTTGCGCGTTCGCCAAGCCTGAATCAACAGCATATAAAGCGCTTCGTTGAAGCCAAAGACCTCTTCCAGCACTTCGTTCCAATCTCTTTCCTCCAGCATTGCGGCAGCGCGCTCCTCCGCCGTGCTCTCTGATGTCAGAGATAATGTGGCATGCGCTTTTATCCGTGCAACAAGTTCGTTATAGTCGCTTTGGGCGATCGCGCCGATTTCCAAAAGAATATCCGCCGCGGCGCACATTTCTTCCGCGGAGGATACTTGTAAATCGCTGAACACCGCCAAGACCTGTTCCTCCCGTGAAAGCCCGTCCAAGCCGATCTGCTTCGCAAGGGATACTGTGGCGTCCCCGGCGGCTTTCGCGGCGCGCGCTAGAATCTGGTCAAAGCTATACTTCACCTGCGCCGCTCCACGCGGTTGTGTCCCGCTTGCATACTGCATAAACAAAATGCTTGCGACATTCATGCTGATTGCCCTCCTAAAATGAAAAACACATTTACAGGCAAGTCTGTAAATGCGTCCGTGCACTCCATTTGTTTTATCGAAAAATATTCACTTCCGCTTAACCCTAACTTTCGCGCTTGTGAGAGCATATAATGAACGGAGGAAAGCAGACGGATTGCTCTGCGCGGCTGCGCAAACACGAAGGGGGAACGGTATGATTATCACAGCGGAAACGGCGAAAACCATGATGGACAGTCAGGAAGTAGTAATTCTCGATGTCCGCGCCGATTGGGAATATGCCGCCGCGCATATTGCCGGCGCAGTATTGATGCCCTATGATCAAATCTGTGCGTTGGCGCCGGAGAAACTGCCGGATAAAGAGCAGCCCATTCTGCTTTATTGCCGTACCGGAACACGGAGCGCAATCGCCGCCGGAACGCTGTGCGGAATGGGTTACACAGAAGTATATGATTTCGGAAGCATCGAAAGCTGGCCTTACGGCACATCAACCGAATAAACGGGAAAAACGACGTGCCTTATGTTTTATCCCACGATACTCCGCATGTCATATAATCCCGGTTTATCAACACCGGCCATGAACAACGCGGCGCGCACCGCACCGGCGGCGAACACCTCACGGGAACGCGCGGAATGCGTGATCGTGATAATTTCGTCGTGTCCCGCGAACACCACCTCATGTTCGCCGACGATGGTGCCGCCGCGTACGGAGTGCATCCCGATCTCTTTATCGCCGCGCGTTTTGCGCTCCGGCTGACGGTTGTATACCGGTTCCGGCTGATACGGCAGCGCGCCGGAAAGCGCGTCGTAGAGCATCAGCGCGGTGCCGCTGGGCGCGTCTAGCTTATTGCGGTGATGGCGTTCGATGATCTCCGCGTCGAAATCCTGCCCCAGCACCGCCGCGGCGCTTTTCGCGAGTTGCATCAGCAGATGAATGCCGAGCGACATGTTCCCCGAACGGAATACGGGCAGCGTTTGCGCCGCCATTTCAATTTTCGCGAGCTGCGCCGCGTCGTAACCCGTGGTGCAAAGCACCACGGGTACGGTGTGCGCCTCGCAGTAGGCAAACAAGCTGTCCAGCGCGTCGGGGGACGAAAAATCTACTAGCACGTCGGGACGTTCGGCGCATTCGTCCGGCTTGGCGATCACGGGGTAATTGAACATATTCCGTCCGGCAATGTCGCACCCGGCGATGATTGTTATATCGTCCCGCTCGGCGCAAAGACGGGACACCGTTTGCCCCATCCGACCGTTGCAGCCGCTGAGCAGCATTTTTTGCATATCATTTGCCTCCGGCGTTTCGT
>QMCE01002420.1_pt1 | contig 10267 bp, 11 predicted proteins | sample 1821851 | NCBI WGS metagenome assembly QMCE01 (sample SAMN09453174, study PRJNA476694) | Termite gut metagenome, whole genome shotgun sequencing project. | isolation source: worker | host: Odontotermes sp. | place: South Africa:Pretoria | collected 2016-01-28
CATCGATGTGGGCGCTGGAATTATCCGTGTCAGGAAAACCATCCAGCGGATCAGCACCATCGAACTCGACTGCAAGCGGACGGAACTCCTGTTCGATGTGCCCAAAACCAAAAACTCCATCCGCGAGATCCCCATGACGAAAGAGCTCACAAAAATGCTCAAACCGATCAAGAAAGGAGTGAACCGGAGACATTTCATTTTGACCAACGACGCCAAACCCACAGAACCTCGAACCTATCGGGATTATTACAAGCGGTTGATGCGGGACTTGAAGATCCCGGAGCTGAAATTCCACGGACTACGCCATACCTCCTGTTCGGCCTCGCGGACTGCGACCGTTTCGGGGACAGCGTCTCCCTCTGGTTCCCCGTCCTCGTCCTCTACCGGGAAATCGCCATCCAGATCCTCCGCCGCTACGCCGCCCTGAAGGGGCACGCCGTGCCGGCGAAGCGGTCGGGAAAAATCAAAATGTTCACCCAGAGCGTTTTCACCTGCCTCTTCTTCCTTCTGGTGTTCGTCCGGGACTGGCTGCACGACGCGGCCGGCGGGGAGCCGTTCATCACGGAGTCCTTCCTCCGGGGCGGCGTGTTCCTGCTCGCCGTGTACACGGTGGCGGTGACGTACTGGAGCCTTGTCGAATACGCGAAGGATGTCCCCGAGCTTGTCGCCGAATACGGCAGCCAGCCGGACGCGCCCGCCGGAAACGCCGGCGGCGGGGACGGGAAGTGACCGCTCCCGCCGTCTCCCTGCTTTCCCACGCGCACTACGATCCGGACGCGACGCTTGACCGCGTGCGGCGGCTGCTCGCGCCGCTGGGCGGCATGGAGCGTTTCGTCCGCCCCGGCGCGCGGGTCGTGCTGAAGCCGAACCTGGTCTTCGGCCGCTCCCCCGACAGGGCGATCAACACCCACCCCGCCGTCGTCCGCGCCGCCGCGCTCCTCGCGAAGGAGGCGGGGGCGGGGAGCGTGGCGATGGGGGATTCGCCCGGCTACGGCAGCGCGCGGGCGGCGATGAAGGCCTGCGGCCTCGCGGCTGTCGCGGAGGAGGCCGGGATCGAGATGATCGAATTCACCCCCCGCGAGCACGTGGACGAGGACAGGCGGTTTCTCCGCCTGGAGCTGGCGGCGGAACTGCTGGAGGCGGATGCCGTCATCAACCTGCCGAAAATGAAGACGCACGGGCAGATGCTCATGACGCTCGCCGTCAAAAACATGTTCGGTGCCGTCCCGGGCGCGCGGAAGTTCCAGTGGCATTACCGCGCGGGGCGGGACAGGATGCTGTTCGCGCGCGTCCTGAACGAGGTGGCGGAGGCGGTGACGCCGGCGCTGTCCATTCTGGACGCCGTCGTGGGGATGGACGGAACGGGCCCCAGCGCGGGGCGGGCGCGGCCCGTGGGGTTTCTCGCGGCGTCGGGCAATCCCTGGTCGCTCGATGCCGTCGTGACGGACATCCTCGGCATTGATCGCGGGGACGTGTTCACGCTGGCGGAGAAGCGCGTCCGCGATGCCGGCGCGTGGGAGCGCCCCCTGGTGCTGGGCGATGCGCCGGAGGGGCTGCGTCCGGAGGACTGGCGTTTGCCGCGTTTGCGCACGCTGCAGATGCACGGGGGGGCGGTTGAGAAGTATTTCCCCTCGCTCGGGCGCTGGCTGCGGGGACGGGTGTCTCCGCCGCCCGCGGCGAATGCGCTGTGCAGCGGGTGCGGGTATTGCGTGAGCATCTGTCCCGCGAAGGCGATGCGCGTGGAGGGGGGGAAGGTGCGCATCGACGACGGGGCGTGCATCCGTTGTTATTGTTGTCACGAGTTGTGCCAGACGCATGGGCTGAGTTTTCGTCCGGGCGGAGTGTTTGCCCGGCTTTTGGGGCTGAACCGCCCTTGACCTTCGCCTCCCTTCCTGCTTTAATGGTCTCCTTCACCTTTTTTGAAATGGAGACACACCGTGCGGAACATCCTGTCGGCGGCGCTGCTCGCCCTCTCCCTCTCCCTTGCCCTCGCCGGAACGGCGGAGGCGCATTTCGGCATGATCATCCCCTCCACGCAAATCGCGGACACCCGGGAGGACGCGGACGTCGCCATCGACATCTCCTTCAGCCACCCCATGGAAGCGACAGGCATGCCGCTGGAAAAGCCCAGAGCCGTCCGCATCGCCGCGGACGGGAAAACCGAGGATCTGATCCCCGCCCTCCGGCCCGCGTCCGTCCTGGGCGGCCCGGCCTGGACCCTCCGCCATACGCTGAAACGCCCCGGCGTCTACGCCGTCGTCATGGAGCCGGAGCCCTACTGGGAGCCGGCCGAGGACTGTTTCATTGTCCATTACACGAAAACCTACCTCGCCGCCTTCGGGGAGACGGAAGGCTGGGACGAGCCTGTCGGGCTGAAAACGGAGATCGTGCCGCTCACCCGACCCTTCGGCAACTATGCCGGGAACGTCTTTCAGGGACAGGTGCTGCTGGACGGGAAACCCGTCCCCGGCGCCCTGGTCGAAATCGAGCACTACAACCGGGACGGCGCCTACAGGGCGCCGAACGGGGCGATGATCGCCCAGACCGTCAAGGCGGACGCGAACGGCGTGTTCACCTACGGCGTTCCCTTCGCCGGGTGGTGGGGCTTCGCCGCCCTCAGCACGGCGGATGAGCGGCTGCCCCGCGACGGCGAACCGAAGGATGTAGAACTCGGAGCCGTTCTCTGGGCGGAGTTTGTCGCGCCTGTCGCGCGGTAGAGGGGAACAATGCATATTTCGGAAGGCGTCCTCTCGCCCGCCGTGATCGGGGGCGGCATGATCCTGACCGCCGTCGGGACAGGCATGGGACTGCGGAAAAGCGATTACTCCCGGCTGACGACCGCCGCCGTGCTGTCCTCCGTCTTCTTCGTCGGGAGCCTCGTCCGCGTTCCGCTGGGGCCGGGGAACGTGCACCTGATCCTGAACGGGCTGCTCGGCCTGTTCCTCGGGTGGGCGGTCTTTCCCGCCCTCCTTGTGGCGCTGCTGCTGCAGGCGATTCTCTTCGGGTACGGGGGGCTTGCCGTGCTGGGGGCGAATGTGTTCGACCTGGCGTTCCCCGCCCTTCTGTGCCACTTCGCTTTTCGGGGATGGGTGCGCGGGGGAGGGGCGTTCCGGCCGGCGGGGGCGTTCTGCTGCGGCGCGCTCGCCGTCGCGGGAGCGGCGCTCTGCACCGCGCTCGCGCTCGCGCTCGCGCTCTCGGACGACGGATTCGGGACGGCGGCGCGCATCCTCTTTGTCGCGCACATTCCCGTGATGCTGCTGGAGGGCTGTGTGACCGCGCTCGCGGTCGCGTTCATCGCGAAGAACAGTCCGGAACTGCTGGCAGCCGCGGATGCAATGTCATGAGAGCACTTTCGTTCATTCTGGGCGCGGCGGCCGCGTTCCTCCTCCTTGCGGGGGAGGGCCGGGCGCACCGGGTCAATGTGTTCGCGTTCGTGGACGGCGACGCCGTCCGGGTGGAGTGCGGCTTCAGCCGGAGCAGCAGGGTGCGGAACGGGAAGCTGATCTTTGTCGATGCGGCGACGGGAGAAACCGTCGCGGAGGGGACGACGGACAAAGAAGGGGTGTTCCGCTTCCGCCCCCCCGACGCGTTTCTGGCGACAGGGCACGGGCTGACGGTTCGCCTGCTCGCCGGGGAAGGGCACGCGGCCGAATGGGACATCCCCCCGGAGGAGCTGCGGGCGCTCGCGCGGAGCGGCGCGGACGAAGTGAACGAAACAGCGCCGCCCGCGCCTTCCGCCGTTGACGGCGCGCGGCTGGAGGCGATGATTGGGCGCGTGCTTGACGAAAAACTGGCTCCCGTGAAACACACGCTCGCGCGGCTGGAGGGCGAAGCGGCCGGCCCGGGGCTGCGGGACATCGTGGGGGGGATTGGGTGGATTCTTGGCTTGCTCGGGCTCGCCGCCTGTCTGAAATACGGAAAACGCCCGCAGTGACGGCGGCCGCAAAGGAAAAACGGGATCCAAGAACCCTTTTTCTCGCCGCCTCGGGGGCGGCGTTTTGCGTTTCGCTCGTCCGCAGCCTCCCCGCCGCCGGACTGTGTCTCTGCCTTGCCGCGCTCCTCGCCCTCGCCCGCGGGACGCCGCCCCGCCTGCTCCTGAAGCGCCTCGCCGCCGCCAACGTCTTCATCGCCTTTCTCTGGCTGGCAATCCCCCTCTCCGCAGCCCCCGCCGCCGGCGCGGCGGCGCTCGCCCTGCGGGCGACGCTGAAATGCAACGCCATCCTCCTGGCCTTCCTCGCCCTCCTCTCCGGCGTCTCCCCGCCCCGCCTCGGCTGCGCGCTCGAACGCCTGCGCGTGCCGCCGAAGCTGGTCTTTCTCCTGCTCTTCACCTGGCGGCACATCCACGCCGTCCGGGAGGAATGGGCGCGGCTCCAGACGGCGGCGGCGCTGCGCGGCTTCGTTCCCCGGAACTCCCGGCACACCTACAGGACCATCGGCAACATGATCGGCCTCGCCTTCGTCAACGCGCTCGCGCGCTCGAAACGCATCCACGAAGCCATGCTCCTGCGCGGCTTCGCGGGAACCTTCCGCACCGCGGCGGAGCTGCGGCGGTCGCGGGGGGATCTGTGGTTCGGGGGGGCGTTTTTCCTTGTCCTCTGCGGCGTTTTGCTGTTCGATGGCTCCTTTGTCTGATGAACGGAGACGCATGGACGAAACACCCGTGTTCGCGCTGGAAAACATCGACTTCGCCTATCCCGGACGGCCTCCGCTGTTCCGGGGGCTGTGCTTCGCCCTCCACCCCGGCGACCGCGTCGGGCTGCACGGGCCGAACGGGAGCGGGAAGACGACGCTCCTCCGCCTCGTCATGGGGCTCCTCGCGCCGCAGAACGGGCGGATCCTCCACCGGGGCGTCGTCGTGGACGGGGCGGAAGCGCTCCGCGATCTGCGGCGGGACGTCGGGTTCGTCCTCCAGAACAGCGACGACCAGCTCTTTTCCGCGACCGTGCTCGAAGACGCGGCGTTCGGGCCGCTGAACCTCGGCCTGTCCCGGCGGGAAGCGCGCGATCGCGCGATGGAGACGCTGGAAGGGATGGCGCTGGCGCACCTTGCCGACCGGGGCATCCACAGGCTGTCCATGGGGGAGAAAAAAATGGTCGCCATCGCCGGCATCCTCGCCATGCGGCCGGGAGCGCTCCTCCTGGACGAGCCGACGGCCTCCCTGGACGAAGAGGCGCGGGGCAGGGTGGAGGCGCTGCTCGGGAGCCTGCCGCTGGCGCGGATTGTCGTCTCCCACGACAGGGACTTTCTCGCGCGGACGTGCGCGTCCTTTGTCCGCGTCGGGGAGGACGGAAGCGCCGCGGCGGCGGCGCCGCAGGCAAATTTGCTGGCATAGGGCGGCCGTTTATCTACAATTGACCGGTTTGGAAAGGGAGGCATTGTGCAGATCACCCGATACCTGAAGCCGGAGCTGGTGCGCCTCGGCATGGTTGCCGGCCATGCGGACGAGATCGATCCGGAGAAGGACGAGACGAAGGAGCGCGGACGCCTGAAAGAGGAGGCGCTGGAGGAACTGACAGACCTTTTCATGCTGACGGGGCAGATCCGCAACCGGAACAAATTCCACCACGATCTCCTGTCGCGCGAGCGGAAGGCGACGACGGCCATCGGGAACGGACTCGCCATCCCCCACGTCCGGAGCATGCAGCCGAGGCAGTTTTGCATGGTGTTCGCGCGGAGCCGGGACGGCGTGGAATTCGGCGCGCCGGACGGGGAGCCGGTGCATCTGATTTTCGGGATTGCGGCGCCGTCCTACGACGAGGCGGTGTCGAACGAGTATTTGCAGGTGTACAAGTGGATCGCGCGCTGCTTCAAGGAGGAGGAGTGGCTGCCGGAGGCGCTTCTCGGCGCGAAGGACGAGCATGAGATTATTGCGCTGCTGAAAGGGCTGGATTGAAACGGAAAACGGAGACGGAAGCGCCGGAGCCCGGTTTCGAGGAGCTTCTGGCCGAAGCCGAGGCGCTGGCGGAGCGGATGGAGGAGGGCGGGCTGACGCTGGATCAGTCCATCGCCGCCTACGAGAAAGGCGCGGAAAATCTCCGCCGCTGCGCCGCCATGCTGCGCGTCGCCGAGGAAAAGGTGAAAGTGCTGCTGGAGGAGGGAGGCGCGTTCCGGCTGGAGGATCTCGACGCGGAAGCGGAGGACGAATAGATGGATTTTCCCCCGCGCGGCAAACAGGCCGAAGAGGAAAACCCCGGCGTCATGACGCCCTTCGCCGCCGAATTGTTCGCGAAACAGCCGTTCCGGGGCTATACGCTCAAGGCCGCCCTCGCGTCCACCGACCGCGAGGCCGCCTTCCGGGCGCAGGATCTGACGATGGAGCGGCCTGTCGTCCTGAAAACCCTGAAGCCCTGCCGCGAGCGGGAGGGCGTTGTCGAGGATTTTTTCTCCCTCGCCGGCTCCGTCGCCCGCCTCCGCTGCCCCGGCGTCGCCCGGGGGCTGGACGCGGGGCGGGGGGACGGGAATTTCTTCCTCGTGCACGCATTTGTGCGCGGCGAAACGCCGGCGGCGCGCCTCGCCCGCCTCCAGGCGGGGAGGATCGCCGAGAAGGACAGCCTGCGGATAGTCGCGGGCGTCGCCTCCGCCCTGCAGAGCCTGTTCCAGCACGGCCACCCGCACGGCCACCTGACGCCGGGGAACTGCGTGCAGGGGGAGAACGGGAGCGTCACGCTGACGGATATCGGCTTCGCGTGGACGGCCGCGTGGAAGACCGACCGGGAGGCATTTCTCGCGAAACCGGGGTACCTCCCGCCGGAGCGGATCGAGGGCGAAATCAATGTGGACATCCGGGGCGATCTGTACAGCCTGGGCTGCCTCTGGTTCCGCCTGCTCGCGGGGCGGGACGTGTTTCAGGGAGGCACGCCGGAAGAGACGCTGGAGATGCACCTGAAGAAGAAGCCGGAACCGCTGCACAAACTGGACGACAGGATAACGGAGACAACCTCCGCAATGGTGCGCTGGCTCCTCGAAAAGGATCGCGACGCGCGGCCGCGCACGCCGAAGGAACTCCTCCGCCGGCTGGTGGACAGCCACCCGCTGCTCCCGGGGACGCCGGACGCGGGAGGGGAGGGAGGGGATGCTTCTCCCCCGGAGGCCGCGCCGGAAGCGGAGGCGCCGGGCGCGCTTGAGGAAGTGGACCGGCTCATCCGAGAGACCGCATTGTGACGGCAATCCCTCCCCGGGTGCTTTTCAGGAGACGCCCCATGCGCCGCATACTCTTCATCGTTCTCGCCGCCGCGCTCCTCCACGCCCGCCCCGCCGGCGCGGGGGAAAGCGGCTCCCGCGCCCTCTCCGGATGGCTCAACGTCACCGCCGAAAACGGCTGGCGCGGACGGCGCTACATGGACGGCGCCTCCATCTTCGCGGAGGAATTCGCCACCGCGCCCGCCGGCCCCATCGACGTCTGGCGCTTCTACCGCGCGGGCATCCTCACCTCCGAGGAGCGCGACCTGAACCTCGACGGCAAGGTGGATTTCGAGACGCGCTGGGATTCCCGGACCGGTCTCCTCTCCTCCATCCGCAGGGACACGAGCCAGCGCGGGGTGAACGATCTCGAAATCGAACGCACCGGCAACAACCGCTGGGAAATCCATCAGGACCGCAACCTCGACGGCGTCACCGACCGCATCCTTTTCTTCGACGCGCCGAACGATCTCTTTGAACGCCCGGAGCTGGAAGCGGCCGCCGCCGGAGACTGGGCTGCCGCCATCCCCCGGGAAAGCTGGCGCGAAATGTGGACGGACGACGGCTACACGGGGAGCATCACGGACTATTACCGCTTCAACAACCGGGGCGTTCTCGTCCAGCACGGGCGGGAGGAGGGAAGGCGGATCGCCTGGCGCAGGGTGCCGCCGGATTACCTGCCGGCTCCGTCCCTCGCTCCGGCGGCCGTCTCCGCTCCCGCCCGCCCGGCGCAGGGCACGCCGTTCGCGCCGCCGCCGCTTTCCGGGGAGCCGCCGCTGCCCGCCCAGGCGCAGGCGGCGCAGGCGCGGGCGGGCGGAGGCGACCCGGCCCTGTCCGGCGCGTTCGCGCCGCCGCGCATCGCTCCCCCGCCGGAAGGCGGCGCGGCGGGCGAAGGATACGATCCGGCGGCGGCGCCGCTGATCAGCGACCCCTACGCCGGCGTTCCGGGCTACGCGGATCCGGGGTACGCCGTTCCGGGGTATCCGGCTCCGGGCGGGTACCCGGCGGGCGGGTCGCCGCAGTTCTACGTCGCGCGCCAGCCCGTCGTCCAGCCGATGCCCGAACCCTCGGCCGGCGAATCCTACGCCCGCTCCGTCCCCGTCCGCATGCGCCCCCCCGGGACGTCCGGACGGCGCCCGGGCCGCTTCTGAAAAGGCTCCCCCATGACCACCATCCTCGCCCCCATCGAAGCGATATGGGACTCCGGCCCGGAGAAATGGATCAACCGCGATCTCTCGTGGATCAATTTCAACTACCGCGTGCTCGCGCAGGCGGAGGACATCAATCTTCCGCTGCTCGACAGGGTCAAATTCCTCGCCATCGTCTCCTCGAACCTCGACGAGTTCTTCATGGTCCGGATCGCCTTCATGCGGCGCGCCCTGAAGGCGGGGCAGGCGGTGACGGGCCCCGACGGCATGAGCCCGAGGCAGCTCCTGAACACCGCGCGCGAACGCGCGGGGGAACTCATGCGCCGCGCAAACCGCTGCTGGTCCGAGGACGTCCTCCCCGCGCTCCGCGCGAGCAGCATAGAGATCCTGAACCCGGACGAACTGACGGCGGAGGACAGGGAATATCTCGGCGCGTACTTCCGGGAGCAGGTGCTGCCCGTCCTCACGCCGATGGCCCTGGACGCGACGCATCCCTTTCCCCTCCTCTCGTCGGGGGCGGTGTACCTGCTGCTCCACGTGACCGCCCGCGCGGACGCGGCGGAGAGCCTGTTCTCGAAGGCGGACACCGTGCTCGTCCAGACGCCCCCCGGGCTCGCGCGCTTCGTCGCGCTGCCGCATCCGGAGGGCGTGGCGCGGTTCATCATGCTGGAGGAGGTGATTTCCCTCTTCGCCGGCGAAATGATGAACGGGTACGATGTGGACGGCATCCATCCGTTCCGCGTGACGCGTGACGCGGAGCTGTTCCTGGACGACGAGCGGGCGGACGACCTGATTATCGCCATCCAGGAGGGCCTGAAGCGCAGCCGGTGGGGAGCGCCCGTCAAGCTGTCCGTCTCCGACAGGGTGCCGAAGGGCGAGGCGGAATACCTCCGGAAAATGCTGGAACTGGAAGACGCGGACATCTTCCGCTCCACCGGCATGCTCGACATGAAGAGCCTCTTCAACCTTGTCGGCCAGGTGGAGCGGCCGGATTTGCTGGAGCCGCCCTGGCCGCCGCAGACGCACCCCGCGTTCGCGGACGGGGCGGACATTTTCGACGTGGTGTCGAAGAAGGACGTCATCCTGGCGCTTCCCTACCAGTCGTTCGACCCGGTGACGCGGCTGATTGAGACGGCGGCGGACGATCCGGACGTCCTGGCCATCAAGATCACGCTGTACCGCGTGAGCGGGCAGAGTCCGCTGGTGCGCGCGCTCATCCGCGCGGCGGAGCAGAAAAAACAGGTGACGGCGCTCGTCGAGCTGCAGGCGCGCTTCGACGAGGAGGCGAACATCACCTGGGCGCAGCGGCTGGACGCGGCGGGGGCACACGTCATTTACGGCGTCGTCGGCTACAAGACGCATTCGAAGGCGGCGCTGGTCATCCGCAGGGAAAGCGGGGGAATCCGGCGGTACTGCCACCTGGCGACGGGGAACTACAACGACAGGACGGCGCGGCAGTACACGGATCTCGGGCTCCTCACGGCCGATCCCGGCTTCGGCGCGGATGTTTCCTCCTTCTTCAACGTCATCACCGGCTACAGCCTGCCGCCGGTGTGGAATTACATCGAGATGGCGCCGACGGGGCTGCGGGCGCGGACGATAGCGATGATCCAGCGCGAGGTGGCGAAGCACACGCCGGAGACGCCGGGGTTCATCAGGGCGAAGATGAATTCCCTGATTGATCCGAAGATAATCCGGGAACTGTACCGGGCGAGCCAGGCGGGGGTGCGGATTTCGCTTATCGTGCGGGGGCTGTGCCGGCTGCGGCCGGGGGTGAAGGGGCTTTCCGAGAACATCACGGTGCGGAGCATCGTGGATCGCTTTCTGGAGCATCCGCGCATTTTCCATTACCGGAACGGCGGGAGCGAGGAGGTGTATCTGTCGTCGGCGGACTGGATGGAGCGGAATATGGACAGGCGTCTGGAGCTGCTGTTCCCGGT
>QMCE01002422.1_pt1 | contig 10266 bp, 4 predicted proteins | sample 1821851 | NCBI WGS metagenome assembly QMCE01 (sample SAMN09453174, study PRJNA476694) | Termite gut metagenome, whole genome shotgun sequencing project. | isolation source: worker | host: Odontotermes sp. | place: South Africa:Pretoria | collected 2016-01-28
ATTTCGTGGTGAATTTCGCTCCAAATAAATACATGTTTCTGCTTATCGTCAATCTTTTGTTTATCTTCATGGGCATGTTCCTTGAAACAAACACTATTACTCTTGTGTTCGTGCCTATCATCCTGCCGCTTGTACAGGCTTTCAACATCGATCTGATACATTTTGGCGTGTTATTCTGCATTAACATGATGATAGGAATGATCAGCCCTCCGTATGGCCAATTGCTGTTTGTAACATCCGCCGTTTCCGGGGTGAAAATCGGCAGCATTGTCAAGGAACATGTGCGACACCGGTTCTGTCTGGCGTTTCCGGACCTGTACACGATCGGGATGAGCCATTACGGATTCCAGCTTCTCTATTCGCTGATCAACCGGCGCGAGGACTGGGCCTGCGAGCGGGTTTTCGTTCCCCGGCCCGACATGGAACAGGCGCTCCGTCGGGCGGGTTTGCCCCTCTATTCGCTGGAAACGTTCACGCCGCTCCACCGGTTCGACGTCCTGGGCTTTTCCCTGCAATACGAACTTTCGTTTCCCGGCGTGCCCGCCATCCTCGATCAGGGCGGCATCCCGCTCCGAAATGAAAACCGGACGTTCGATCATCCGCTCGTCGTCGCCGGGGGCCCCTGTGTCTCGAACCCGGAACCGATGAGCCGGTTTATCGATCTCTTCGTCATCGGCGACGGTGAAGAAACGCTGCCCCGGCTTGTCGATCTTTGGATCGGGATTCGTGAAACCGTCCGTGCCGAAAAAGGCAACGACACGGCTGCGCGGCGCGGCGCCGTTCTCGAACTGGCCCGGCGGATGCCGCATGTCTACGCCCCGGCGTTTTACGAAGTCGCCTACGACCCGGAAGGGCGCGCACGGCGCCCCCGGCCCGTGGAAGACGGGTTGCCGGAGTTCATCTCCCCGGCTGTGGTCGCCGATCTGGACGCCTACGCCCCTGATGCGCTCCGGATCGTTCCGCTGATCGAAACCGTCCAGGACCGCATCGCCGTCGAAATCATGCGGGGCTGTCCCGGAACCTGCAAATTCTGCCAGTCAAACGTCCTGAAGCGGCCGATCCGGTTGCGGAGCATCGATTCGATCGTGCGTCAAAGTCGGGACGCCTGCGAGGCGACGGGAATCCGCGACGTTTCCCTCCTCTCGCTTTCGACGAGCGATTACCCGGAATTCGAATCGCTGATCGAGTCGTTGCGTACCGAACTGGAACCGCTCGGCGCGTCGATTTCCGTCCCGAGCCTGCGGGTGAACCACCAGCTCAGCCGGGTCATGGAAACGCTTTCGACGGAACGGACCGGCGGACTGACCTTGGCCCCGGAGGCGGCACTCGATCCGATGCGGCGGCGCATCGGCAAACAGGTGACCAATGAAAACCTGCTCGCCGGTTGTCGGTCGGCTTTCGAAAACGGCTTCCACCGCGTCAAAATGTATTTCATGGTCGGGCTCCCCGAAGAGACGGAGGAGGATGTCGAGGGAATCCTGCGACTTTCCTGCGAAATCGCCCGGCTCGGCAAGGAGGTTCGCGGCCGGCTGCCGACGATCACGACCAACGTTTCGAATTTCATCCCGAAACCGCATACGCCGTTCGAACGACTGGGAATGCGGACGGGCGCGTATTTCCAGGATGCCCATTTCCACCTGAAACACGGCGGCAAACTCAAGGCCGACTACAGGGCCGACTACAGGGCCGAATGCAAGGCCGCATTCAAGGCCGAATTCAGGGCGGTCGCCGTCAAGTACCACGCGACACGTACCAGTTTGCTCGAAGGTCTGCTGGCCCGGGGCGACCGGCGCTTGGGCGACGTGATCGAACAGGTGTATCGTGAAGGCGCGCGGCTCGATGCCTGGTCCGAATACTTTCAGGCCGAGCGGTGGGCCCGAGCCTGTGAGGATTGGCGAATCCCGGTTGAATCGATCGTTCACACGCCTTACCCCGAGGATGTGGAACTGCCCTGGGAGCATATCCGGTTGGGCGCCGTCAAATCCGGGCTGCGCTTGTAAGGAAGCCGCTCATTTACGCGATTTTTCGAGCCGGGAATCGCATGGGCACGGTACGGGAATGTCTTTCCGGACGGCCGAAACCCGGTGGGCGCTTCACCGCCCCGCCCAGGCGTCGATGATAAACGGCAAATTCGCGTTCCGGTCGATTTGCTCGATCGCGTCGAGTGTGCATTCGATTCGTGTCGTGAAAAACGATTCGTCCGAACGCTCGCCGTTCGCCTTTGTTTCGGCTTTTCGCAGTTCGGCCCGGTAATAATCGATTGCCGCGAGAAAAAGAAACCGGAGTCGCCGGCGTCGGAGCGGGGGGGCCTTGGCCAGCGCGTCGAGAAATCCGTTGACCCGGGCGGCGATTCCCGCCGCGTCGCCCTTGTCGACCGAAAGAAGCCGAATCAATTCTTCCCGCGACGGTTCCAGTCTTTCGTCCATCAAGTCCTTGGCGCCGTCGAGCGAACCGCCGGCGCGTTTGGCGAGCCGGAGCCCCTGTTCGAGCGAATCGACGAGTCCCCGGGCATGGAGGATCGTCGCCAGATTTCTGTCCGACAACGGATGAAAACGGACGGTCTGGCAACGGCTCCGGATCGTCGGAAGCTGTTTCGTCGCGGAGGAGCCGAGCAGGATCAACAGGGAATCCGCCGGGGGTTCTTCAAGCGTTTTCAGCAGGGCGTTGGCCGTTTCCGCATTGAAAAAATCGGCGTCGTCGATCACGGCGACCTTTTTTCCGCCCAGGTACGACGTCCGGGAAATTTCGAAACAGAGCCCGCTTTTGCCACGGTGTTCCTTATCCCCGACGAGCAGTTCGAGCGGCAGCGTCGCCTTTTCCTCCGGCTTGGCGACGTAAAAAAAATCGGGATGCGCGACAGGCAGGCAACCGGCGACCGGATCGGCCGGGAACATGTGGCAGGAGGCACAAATCCCGCAAGGCAGAAACCGCGCCGCATCGGGTTGCTTGCACATCAGCGTTTTGGCCAATGCGACCGCGAACACGCGTTTGCCGGTTCCGTTTTCCCCGATAAACAGGAAACTTCCCGCCAAGCGGTTCCGGGACGCCGCCAGGCGAAATCGTTCCGCGATCGCATCGTGCCCTAAAATACCTTGCCAAGCCATTGTATCCTACAAACGGTTCGCCATGAGACATTTTTCAGCCACGGCCCGGGAGCGTCTTGGATCAGGACGTTTTTTTGACGCGTTTTTGGACGTCGATTTCAAGCGATCCGAACGTGTCCTCGTGCCGTTGGAGCGTGGCGGAGAGAGCGAGGAGGACCCGTTTCGCGGTGTAAAAGCTCATGACGACCCGCTGGTTGACCTGGATGGGGCCGATCGAGGGACCGGCCGGCTGGGGATTGAGGCCGAAATCGATAATCAATTCCTCAGGCGTCCCGGTGACGCGGCAGAAATTGGCATAGGCCGAAACCGATTTGGAATCGTCGACGACGACTTGTTGACGCTGCTGCGATTCGGCATGCGCGTTCTCGTTGCCCGGGGTGTTATTGTCGCTGGACATGTTGTTTTCCTTGTTGAAAAATAGTTAAGAGATATACTATGCACCGGAAGCGAACGCCATACCGCAAACGGCATGACAAGCCTCCCGCGCACAAGAGCCTGCCGCTCGAACGATCCGTTGACGTCATTCTCCAGGCGGAAGTCAGGGGCGAGTGAATACGGCCGGCGGACTTGACCACATGTGCCAACGTTCCCGGGTTATTCGCTCTCCCGTTCCCCGATCCGTTGGACCCATTCGAAACCGGCCTCGTCTTCAATCCGTTTCAACCACACTTGCCTTGCGTCGATAAACATGTCCTGGACGCCTGCACCCGCATACCGGTCGAATGCCGTGGTACGGAACAAATCGCGGAGCACTTCCCCGGACGGTGTGCTGCTGATCGGACGAATGATATAGACGACCGTTTCCGGTTGGTTGAACGAAACGCCGACCTCACCGATTTCAAGTTCATACGCGGTTTTCATGAAATTGTCGCCGGGCGCGAAGATCACCTTGTTTTCGTAGGACGCTTTTTCCTCGGCGACCCCTTTCTCACGCACTTCGCCCAGCCACGGAGACCGGCCTTCATACATCGCCATCATCGCCAGGTAAGGCGAGCCGTAGGTTTTCCACGTAAACGGTTCCGTTTCGGCGAACTTCAGATCGCTTTCCCCCGCCAGCGACGTCGCAAACGGCTCCTTGTTCCCCCTGGCCTTCGTCGCCAGAGCTTCCGCGTGGGCGACGGCGAGCTTTCGGGCCTGGACCTCTTTCCAGCGATCCAGGACGGTTTCACGAACATCTTCAAACGCGGGCAGGCGTTCTTTCTGTTCTTCCGTACACCAGATCAGGTATTGCGCCTCCTGACCGTACACCCGTTTCGGCTCGTACTGTTGGGCGCCGAGTGCGAAGATTTCGTCAAACGCTCCTCCCGCATCGCGGCCCATCGAAAGATCCCGCGCCTCATACAGTGTGATCGGCGCGGTGGTGGAAACCAGTTCGAAACCGTATTCTTTCGCGATCGCTTCCATGTCCGGAGGCGGCGGAACGGTACTCGAAGTCCCGAACGCCTTGTTGAAAGCGTCGTAGTATTCGCGCATTTTCGTCTCGACTTCCTTGAGCGACTTGTCGAGTCTTTCCTGAACGAGGTAACTGCGAATCTCGCCTTCGACTTCGTCGAGCGGTCGGTACAAGATCGACAAATCGATCGGCGTATTGCCCGACGTTTCATCGGACGACGGCGGAGAAGCGGGCGCCGCCCCCGAATCCGCATCGCCGTCGGTTGCACCGTCGGTTTCAACCGGAGCTTGTCCGGCCGGTGTTTGGTCAACCGCCGCTTCTTCTGTCGAAGAACTGTCTTCCGAAGGTTCCTGCTGCGGTTCCTGGAAGACGACCGTATGATAAACGGCGCGCCGACTCAAGGAAGAAATATCCACTCCCTCGGCAGGCTGTTCGTCAACCGGTTGTGCGTCGTCGGCAGGCTGTTCGTCAACCGGTTGTGCGTCGTCGGCAGGCGGTTCTTCAACCGGCTGCGCGTCGTCGGCAGGCTGTTCTTCGACGGACCGGGTCGCTTCGGGTGAAATCGACGGAGCCGGGAAACGGAGAGTGCCGCCGGGAAGCGTCGGCAAGGTCGGCATCGGCACCATGCCCGTCCCGAAACCCGGGCTCAACAGGTTTTGCCCCGAGGGGTTCGGTGTTCCCGGTACGTTCAGCGGTTGCCGTTGCCGGCGGAACATCGTATTCTTGTTCGCTTCGTAATACGTTCCGATTTCCTCTTGCGTGACCGCGTCCAGCATGGCCGGGGTTTGCGCGGCGACGAAGTACTGGAGCATCATTTTCCGCGGAATGTAAAAACCGCTCGCGGGCGAGTCAGGATCAAACTCGCGGTATTTGTTTTCTTCGAAAAAATTCCTGAGGACCTTTTCGGAAGGTTCGGCGACCGCCTTGGTAAAGGGTTCGACCGCAACGGCGGCGACTTCGACGCCGACCTGCCTATTCATCCGCTGAAACCATCCCCAGCGAAGCGACGGCGGAGTCGAACTGATTTCGATCCGGAACATCGTGTTCATCTGGTTGACGAGAATCTCCTCTTCCAGCAACGCCTGGAGTTGCCGCGAACTGATCCCGGTGTCCCGGAGCGTTTCCTCAAGCAGTTTGTTCGTCAGTTTTTCCTCCGTAATCAACCGCAGATAGTCGGTGACCATGCTTTCGCTGACCACCATTTCCTGGTCCTTGGCATGGTTGGCGATCAACCAACGCTGGATCAGCGCTTCCGAGGACGGAATTTCGGCTCCGGCCAACATGCGCAGAACGGGAAAAGCGTTTTGATCTTCCGAAGGTCCGGCCAGCTTACCCGCGAGTTGCCGATAAAACCGGGAAAGCGCCGCCCGGCCCAAGCGGAGGTTCTCAAGCGTCAATTCGTTGATCGAACCGTATTTGCGCGAAGTCGCGATGACGGAAGGTCCACGCGACTGACCCCCTCCCATCAATTGTAAGGCGATCGGGAGAACAATGAAGCTGATCATCGCCATCACACCGAGCGCGGCGAGTGCGACCTTTCGGTTTTTACGAAACTCCTTAAACGGATTGAAACCGGCCATTCCTTGAATCCTTAAATCTGATCCTTGTGTTCGTTACGGATTGATGAAAACACCCGACACGGGTACGGATTTCGCAGATTATACCGATTGTCCGCTACTTAACCAACGGCAATCGCACGGCAATCGCAAAAAATTTTCAAATTTTACGTGTTTTATCACAATTTGGGCAGATTGGGGCGACCAAGCGGCTTGAGTCGCCGAGATTTTCCTTCTCTTTCCGTATGGTTATTTGATATTTTTACAAAAACAGGGCCAGCTTCCATTGACAAAAACCCGCAAAGCCGTTAAGAAACTCCTTGAACCGGGACGGCCCCCGGGCTTCGTGTATGATTTCCCCCATAAAAATACCATCGCTATCTGTTTTCCCAGATACTGTTTTCCCATGAAAAAATCGGACGGTCTGTCGTTGGTCATTGTCGAATCTCCCGCCAAAGCCCGAACCATCGGTCGCTTTCTCGGCGATCAATACTTTGTCGAAGCAAGTATCGGACATATCCGCGATTTGCCGAAAGGGACGAAAGACCTGCCCGAGCAGCACAAAAAAAAGCCCTGGGCCAGGCTCGGGGTCGATGTGGACGATGATTTCAATCCGATTTACGTCGTTCCCGACGATAAAAAGAAGCAGATAAAAAAACTGAAGGATTTGATGAAAGAGGCGACCGGCGTTTATCTCGCGACGGATGAGGACCGCGAGGGAGAAGCGATCAGTTGGCATTTGCTCGAAGTTCTCAAGCCCAAAGTCCCGGTGCATCGCCTCGTTTTCCATGAAATCACGAAAAACGCGATTCTCGACGCGCTGGCCCATCCCCGGAACATCGACAACGACCTTGTCCAGGCCCAGGAAACACGCCGTATCATCGACCGGCTGTACGGGTACGAGGTGTCGCCCCTCCTTTGGTACAAGGTGCTTCCCAAACTCTCCGCCGGGCGCGTTCAAAGCGTCGCGGTCCGGTTGATCGTCGACCGGGAACGTGAACGGCTCGCCTTTCACAGCGCGACCTACTGGGATTTGCTCGGAACCTTCGTCAACGGCAAGAATTTCGACGCGACGCTGGTTTCGGTCGGCGGACGTAAGATACCGAGCGGCAAGGATTTCGATTCGAACACCGGAAAGCCGATCCATTCCTCGCTCCTCCTGCTCGACGAAGCCGGGGCGAATGCGTTGAAAGATCGGCTGTTGAGCGGCACGGCGAGAGGCATCCCGCCCAAAGTCGCCGACATCGAGGAAAAACCGTACACGACAAGGCCCTACGCCCCTTTTACGACAAGCACGCTCCAGCAGGAAGCGAACCGGAAACTCGGTTTCACGGCCCGGACGACGATGAGCTTGGCGCAAAGTCTTTACGAAAACGGACATATCACGTACATGCGTACCGATTCGACCAATCTTTCCGGCGAGGCGATTCGGGCGGCGCGCGAATGGGTCCGAACGCAGTACGGTCCGGAATATCTTCCCGATTCTCCCCGGATTTATGCGACGAAAGTCAAAAACGCCCAGGAAGCGCACGAGGCGATCCGGCCGGCCGGGAGCGTGTTCACCCTGCCGGATTCGTTGCGCAACCAATTGACGTTCGACGAGTTCCGGCTCTACGATCTCATTTGGAAACGGACCGTCGCCGGCCAGATGAACGATGCCAAAGGCCATCGGACGACCATCACGATCGCCATGGAGGATGCGCTCTTCTCGGTAAGCGGAAAAACGATCGAATTTCCCGGGTATTTAAGGGCTTATGTCGAAGGTTCCGACGATCCCGGCGCCGAGTTGGCCGACCAGGACGTCGTGCTCCCGGCCCTCTCGGTCGGACAAACGCTCGATTGCCGGGAATTGACGCCGAAATCGCACACGACCTTGCCGCCGGCCCGGTATTCGGAAGCGTCGTTGACAAAGATACTGACGGAACGGGGAATCGGTCGGCCAAGCACCTACGCCTCGATTATCGAAACCATCTTGAACCGGAATTACGTTTTCAAAAAAGGCAACGCCTTGATTCCCACCTGGGTCGCGTTCGCGGTGTGCCAACTGCTCGAAGAACACTTGCCGGAGCTGGTCGATTACGATTTCACGGCCCAGATGGAGGATCAGCTCGACGCCATCAGCCGCGGCGAATTGGGGCATCGCGATTACCTGAGGGATTTCTATTTCGGCAAGACCGAGGAAACGCCCGGCCTGAAACCCTTGCTCGAAAACAAACGGGAATCAATCGACGCGAGGAATGTCAACCAAATTGAAATCGGAACACCCGTCCCGGCGGACGGCGGCCCGGCGGAACCGGTGTACGTCCGCATCGGCAAGTTCGGTCCTTTCCTGCAACAGGGAGAACGCCGTGCCAGCCTGCCGGACGACCTCCCGCCGGACGAATTGACCCTGGACCTGGCCCTGCGGATACTGGAAAAAGCGGAACAGGGCGACCAGCCGCTGGGGCTGTGCCCGGAAACCGGAAAACCGGTTTATATGAAAAACGGCCGGTTCGGGCCGTACGTCCAGCGTGGAAATGCCGAAGGCGAGGAAAAACCGCAAAATGCGTCCTTGCTCAAAGGAATGGAGCCGGAATCGGTGACCCTCGAAACCGCGCTCGCCCTGCTTTCGCTGCCGCGAACGCTCGGCAACAAAGAGGACGATGACGTACTCGCATCCAACGGACCGTACGGGCCTTACGTCAAATGCGGCAAGGAGACCCGTTCGATTCCGTCGGAAATGTCCCCGCTCACCATTTCGTTGGCGCAGGCGCTGGAACTGCTGGCCCAACCGAAATTCCGGGGACAGCGCGGCGCGGCGAAAAAAACGGAACCGCTCAAAACCTTCGGCGTTTCCCCGGTGACTGGCAAAGAGGTCCGGTTGCTGGCCGGCCGGTTCGGGGCCTATCTCACCGATGGAACGACGAACGTGACCGTCCCGAAAGGGATGGAGCAGGATGAGATCACGTTCGAACGTGCCCTTGATCTCTTGGCCACAAAAGCCGCAAAAGGGCCCTCCAAGCGGCCGACCCGGCGGAAAGCGGCCAAAAAAGCGGTGAAAAAAGCCGTGAAAAAGGCCGTGAAAAAGGCAGCCAAAAAAACGGTAAAAAAGGCCGTGAAAAAAACGATGGGGAAAGCGACGAAGAAAACCTCGACGACGAAAACAGCGAAAACGCGCAAGGCATAAGGGGCCGCTGACAAGGACGCGAGCCGGGAACGGTGTTTCCGGAGTATACCGTAAACGGCCTGAAACTGCGGCCTGAAACGGTTTTCGCGCACAACCGCCCGCCGCTCGAACAAAACGCTTATATCATTGTACAAACAGAGGTTATAAGCGAGTGAGTGCGGCAGGCAGACGTGACCGAATGTTCGTTTTCACCGCGTTTCCAGGATCTTCCCCTCACGGTCGCGGCTCCGACGCCGGATTTTTAGAGGTCCGGCGCGCGATCAGACCCGCCGCGTAACCGGCTTTGAATCCGGCATCGATATTGACGACAAGCACGTTGGCGGCACAACTGTTGAGCATACCGAGCAGCGCGGCGATTCCGCCGAAGCCGGCCCCGTAACCGACGCTGGTCGGGACCGCGATCACCGGGACCGAAACATAACCGCCGACGACGCTCGGGAGCGCTCCTTCCATCCCGGCGACGACGACCACGACGTCGGCTTCTTCTAGGAGCGACAATTTCGCTTGCAACCGATGCGGTCCCGCGACGCCGACATCCTGGATGAACACCACGTCGGCCCCGGTCCACAGGGCCGTTTCGCGGGCTTCTTCCGCAACCGGTAGATCGCTCGTCCCGGCCGTGATGACGGCGACCTTCCCGACACGCTTCGTCGATTTGCCTTTGTTTCCCCGGCCTTGGTGTTTTTGGTCCCGGTTGCCTTGACTTTTCGTCTCCGGCAGGCGGAACGTCCGCGCCGTTTCGTTGTACCGGCCTTCGGGAAATTCGGCCCGCAACCGTTCGGCTTTCTCAGGGGCCACCCGGGTCGCCAGCCCGGCGATTCCATGCGCCCGCATCAAATGAAATATCTTCAGCAGCATCTCGGCCGTCTTGCCTTCGGCGTACACGACTTCCGGAAAACCGCAACGCCGTTCCCGGTCCGTATCGAACTGGGTTTCCTCCAGGTCGGCAAAACCGTGACACGGCGGCGCGGAAATACGTTGATGCTTTTTTGACATGGCGTCATGATGTTCGGGGATATCGGGTCGCGAGCCGCGGCGGGCGGCAGG
>QMCE01002423.1_pt1 | contig 10265 bp, 9 predicted proteins | sample 1821851 | NCBI WGS metagenome assembly QMCE01 (sample SAMN09453174, study PRJNA476694) | Termite gut metagenome, whole genome shotgun sequencing project. | isolation source: worker | host: Odontotermes sp. | place: South Africa:Pretoria | collected 2016-01-28
TTTTGCATTACCCGCCAATATTCCTTTTTTGACCTTCGCGCACAAACGGGATTTATACGGACACTGATTATCCGGACATCTTCTACCGGCGAAGTGATAATTATCGTTGTCTTTTTTGAAGATGACAAGGAAAAACGCGAGCAACTGCTTAACGCCGTCAAAGATCATTTTCCGGAAATCACCTCGTTGATGTATGTGATTAACGGGAAATGTAATGATACGATAAACGACCTGGATGTTCATACTTTTCACGGAAAAGATCATCTGATTGAAAAAATGGAAGACCTGCAGTTCAAAATAGGCCCGAAATCATTTTACCAGACAAACAGTCAGCAGGCTTACCGGCTCTATTCCATCGCCCGCGAATTTGCGGGGCTGACCGGAAGCGAAACCGTATACGATTTATATACCGGAACAGGCACCATTGCTAATTTTATCGCGAAGAAAGCCGGAAAGGTCATCGGCATCGAATACATTCCGGAAGCTATTGAAGACGCAAAAATAAATGCGAAGCTCAACAAGCTGGACAATACGTTCTTTTTTGCGGGTGACATGAAAAACCTTCTGACACCCGCGTTCATCGCGACACATGGAAAACCGGACGTGATCATAACCGACCCTCCACGCGCCGGTATGCACGATGACGTGATAGACACCATCCTTACTTCCGCACCGGAACGGATTGTTTATGTCAGTTGCAATCCTGCCACACAAGCCCGGGATCTGAACCTGCTAAGCGTAAAATACCGTGTATCCAAGGTACAGCCGGTAGATATGTTTCCACATACGCACCATGTCGAAAATATCGTCTTGCTGGTATTAAAGTAAAGGCAATGCATGAATGAGACCGGAAGAAAAAGAGCCGCTTTATGGTTGATGAACGTATTATTGATAATACTTTCCGCCTGTAATCTTTCCAAAAAGAAAGAGCCGGACAGGACGGCCGTTGATCTTCCGCAACTAAAAGAAAAAAAGGAAATTACGGCTGTCACCCTGAACACCTCCACGTCTTACTTTATCTACAAGATGCAACAAATGGGTTATGAATATGACCTGATGGAAGATTTCGCAAATTCGCAGGATCTGAAACTGAATATAAAAATAGCCGAAAACATCACCCGCCTGGAAGATATGCTTCAGGCAGGTGAAGCCGATATCGTTGCCTATCCGGTACAGATGGATAATACGATGAAAAATAAATACCTGTTTTGCGGAGTGGAACAGCAAAACCATTTAGTCATCGTACAACGGGCGAACAGGGGAGATACGATCTTAAACGACGTCACACAACTGATCGGGAAAGAAGTTTGGGTAAAAAAAGAATCCCGGTACCACGAACGTCTTAAAAGCCTCAATGAAGAGCTTGGAGGGGGTATTATCATCCGGAATATCGAACGGGATACCATCACGACCGAAGACCTTATTGAAATGGTTTCACTTGGAGAAATACCGTATACCGTAAGTGAAAATAATCTGGCCCGGCTCAACCGGACTTACTACCGGAACATCCATATCAATTTGTCCATCAGTTTTCCGCAACGGGCTTCCTGGATTGTACGTAAAGACGCCCCCGCACTGGCGCAAGCCGTAAACGAATGGGCGGCAAATATCTCAAAAGGGCAGACATTAAGGGCGGCCATCAAACGCTATTTTGAACAATCCAAAGATGAAGACCTCTCCACAGAAGGACTGATTATTAAAAAAGGAGATATCTCGCCTTACGACGACCTGTTCAAAAAATATGCAGCAGAACTGGGATGGGACTGGCAATTACTTGCATCCATCGCCTTTCAGGAATCCCGGTTTCATAATCACCTGGAATCGTGGGCGGGAGCCAAAGGATTAATGGGTATCATGCCACGGACGGCGCGAAGCATGGGATTCTCACCCGATAGCCTTGACAATCCTGAAACCGCCATCAAAGCAGGCGTAAAATGCCTCCTCTCTTTCAGGGACTATTTTTCAAACATAGCAGATCCGGAAGAAAAAATTAAATTTACATTGGCCACATATAACGCGGGCAACGGACATATCGCCGACGCCCGGAAACTGACATCGAAACATGGTGGAAATCCTGATAGCTGGGATGGGAATGTCGCCGAATACATCCGGCTTAAAAGCGAACCTGAATACTATAACGACCCGGTTTGTAAACACGGATATCTGCGTGGTACAGAAACATTCAAGTACGTAAGAGAGGTCCTTTCAAGGTATAGATTTTATAAATCAAAGTCGGATTAATACCCGAACGAAATCTTTATGTCTTCATCTGCCGCATTCGGGCTCCATCTGTCCGTTTTATTATTCATGACAGAATAGGTATATATATAAGAACCTAACGTATCTTTCGCCATATATGATGTATCGGGAGAAACATCTTCATAGATATAATTCAATTCATCTACCACCGAAAGGCTTGGTTCATTGTCAAAAAACAATGAATAACATAAGACAATCGCAAAAAAAGTAAATAACAGTTGTTTCATTTTTACAATAAAATTTGTTTAAACTTACTGGAACTCATTCGGAACAGCATTATCAAATACGCACAATGGCAGTTTCATAACTTGTCGTTCGTGTTTATATATGATGCAACTTTATGGTAAAACGTTGCATGATATGAAAATATTGTATTACTACAATAAAAAATCCCTTTCCTTGCAGTAAAACGGGAAAGGGACTTTATTTAATTTTATTTAAGCTCCGAAATCGTCAAAATGAAGCATTTCGCGCGGAACCCCCAGACTGTCAAGCATACCTTCCACCGCTTTTGACATCGGCCCGGGCCCACACATATAATATTCGATTTCTTCCGGTTCTTCGTGATTCTTCAGATACGTTTCATAGATAACCTGATGTACGAATCCGGGCGTATATTTTACACCGGCCGCATCTGCCACCGGATCCGGACGATCAAGCGCCAGGTGAAACGTAAAATTCGGAAAATCCTTTTCGATTCCCAGAAAATCCTCCAGGTAGAACACTTCATTCAATGCACGCGCACCATAGAAATAAGACATTTTCCGGTCAGTCGTATGAAGCGTTTTTGTCAGGTGCATAATCTGCGCACGCAAAGGAGCCATACCGGCGCCGCCGCCGATCCACATCATTTCGCGCTTTGAATCGAAAATCGGGAAAAAGTCTCCGTAAGGACCACTCATCTTCACCTTATCTCCGGGTTTCAATGTAAAGATATAAGAAGAAGCGATACCCGGCATCACATCCATGAACCCTACCTGCGGTTTCGGTTTGAACGGAGGGGTTGCAATACGAACCGTCAGCATGATACGATCGCCTTCCGCCGGATAATTCGCCATAGAATACGCGCGAATAGTCCCTTCGTCGTTACGGCATTTCAATGTAAACAAACCAAACTGTTCCCAAGCCGGCAGATAATCAGGCCCGATAGATTCCTTATCAATATCTTTATCATAATCCATCGTAAACTTAGGAATACTGATCTGCGAATAGGAACCCGGCAGAAAATCCATGTGCTCGCCTTCCGGCAACGCTACAATAAACTCCTTGATAAAAGTAGAAACATTCTTATTGGAAATAACCGTACACTCCCACTCTTTCACGCCAAATACCTCATCCGGCACTTTAATAACCATATCCTCTTTCACTTTTACCTGACATCCCAAACGCCAGTTTGCCTGCATCTGTTTACGCGAGAAAAATCCCGTTTCCGTCGGAAGGATATTGCCCCCGCCTTCCGGAATCTGACACCGGCACTGACCGCAACTTCCGCTACCGCCACAGGCAGAAGACAAGAAGATGCCCTGGCTCTGAAGCGTACTTAACACAGTACCTCCCATAGGCGTTTCAAACTCTTTTTCGCCATTCACTACCACTTTCACATTTCCGGACGGAAGTAATTTCGCTTTTGCAATCAACAATGCACCGACCAGAATCAATGTGATCAGAAGAAAGATCGCCGCTCCGGCCATAATTGTAAGTCCGCCTGACATTAATATAATCATTTTATAGATTCGTTTTTACGTTAATAATTAGATGTTCAATCCCGAGAAACACATAAATCCGATACCCATCAGACCTGTGATGATAAATGCGATACCTAATCCTCTCAAAGGTTTCGGGATATCCGAATACGCCAGTTTTTCACGAATAGCCGCCATCCCCAGAATGGCAACCAGCCAGCCTATACCCGAACCGAATCCGTAAATAGTAGCCTCTCCGACATTTATAAATGCTTTTTGTTGCATAAACAATGAACCTCCCATGATGGCACAGTTTACGGCAATCAACGGCAAGAATATTCCCAACGAAGCATATAAAGAGGGAAGGAATTTCTCTACGACCATCTCCACCAACTGTGTAAACGAGGCGATGATGGCTATAAATATGATGAAAGACAAAAAGCTCAGATTGACATCTGCATACTGCAAACCCAGCCAGCTCAACGCGCCTTCCTTTAATACGTAATTTTCCAACATATAGTTGATCGGCAACGTACAGACAAGGACAAACGTAACTGCTATACCTAACCCCAATGCGGTCTTTACATTCTTGGAAACGGCAAGATACGAACACATACCCAGATAGTATGCGAAAATCATGTTTTCAACAAAGATCGACCGTACGAATGTGCTTAATATTTGTTCCATTCTATTAGTTATTTTTTATGTTCAGCATTAATTTTCTTCCTGAAGATCTTTATTCCTCGAACGATGCACCCAGATAATGACAGCAACACAAATCAAAGCCATCGGCGGCATAATCATCAGCCCGTTATTCACATAACCGAAATCATACACAGCCTGCGGTATTACCTGAAAACCCAAAAGCGTGCCCGAGCCTAACAACTCACGGAAAAAAGCAACGATCACCAGAATAATTCCATATCCTACGCCATTACCGATTCCGTCCAGAAACGAAGCCCAGGGGCCATTCCCCAAAGCAAATGCTTCCAGGCGTCCCATCAGAATACAATTTGTGATAATCAACCCGATAAACACCGATAGTTGTTTACTTACATCATAAGCAAAAGCTTTTAACACTTCGCTGACAATCGTCACCAACGCCGCCACAACAACTAACTGTACGATGATACGAATCCGGTTCGGAATTGTATTTCTGAGTAATGAAATAATCACGTTTGCAAACGCAACGACGGCAGTCACCGAGAGCGCCATCACGATAGCCGGCTCCAGTTTGGCCGTCACAGCCAGCGCAGAACAAACGCCAAGCATCTGAATAATGACCGGATTATTCCTGCTCAACGGGCCTAACAATATTTCTTTATTTTTTCCGGATAATAGTCCCATAATCCCCTATTTTTTAGCATTTAAAAATTCAACATAACTATTCAGGCTGTTCCTGATCATGAGATCAACCCCGTTACTGGTGATCGTACCTCCTGAAATTCCGTCCACATAATCCTGTCCCTGAAGCGTCTTACCCGGTTTCACGACGGAAATACTCTTGAATTCATTATTCTTAAATATCTGTTTACCGGAAAACCGCGAGCAAAAAGCCGGAGTGGCAATTTCAGCGCCTAATCCGGGTGTTTCCCCCTGATGGCTGAAATCGGCTCCATACACCGTATCCTTGTCGTCATTCATTGCTATATACCCCCAGATAGGCCCCCAGAGACCGGTTCCGTACATGGCAAGAATATATTTTGTCTGCCCGTCCACATGTGCCACAAATACAGGATATTTATCTTCGGCAAACATTTTCGAGGCATCAACGGCAAAAGCGTCTCCTTCTACCTGCCGGCCTTTATTGTCTACCAGAAACGACTCTTTTATCAACTCATTATATTTTGCTTCCGTTTCACCTCCGGAAACAGAGACGTTGACCGAACGCAATATTTGCCGCCTCTTATCATTCGCTTCATTTTTCTTCTGGTAACTCCTCAACGACTCGGAAGTAAAAGCCAGCAGCACCGCAACCAGAACAACCATTACGGAAGCATATATAATTGTGTATGCATTACTATCTCTATTCATAATCTTTCGTATATAAAATTAGCTTAAGACCCTTTTCAAACGGCGCTTGATATTGCTTTCAACAACATAATAGTCGATCAAAGGCGCAAATGTATTCATCAATAAAATGGCAAGCATCATCCCTTCGGGATATCCCGGATTCAATGCCCGGATAATAATCGCAAAGGCTCCTATCAATAAACCGTAAATATATTTACCGGTTTCCGTACGGGCTGAAGTGACCGGATCCGTAGCCATAAATACAGCTCCAAAAGCAAATCCACCTAAAAATAAATGATCCACCGGAGAAACCGTCATCACAACAGTCGTCCCTATTAAATTAAAGATCGCGGCCATCACCGCACCACCTGCAAACACGGAAAACATCGTTTTCCAACTGGCCACTCCCGTAAATAATAAGATAGCGGCGCCGATCAGAATAGCCAAAACGGATGTTTCGCCAATCGAACCCGGAATGAGTCCGATAAAATAATCCCATGTCGTCAACGGTTGTCCCAATACATCTACCGTCTGGAACGAACCGATCGTCTCTTTGGCCGCCGTTCCGATTTGTCCAAGCGGTGTTGCACCGGAAAAGGCGTCCAACACATTAGCGCCTCCGACTCCAAAAGTCGCGTCCGTCCGGACAAAAACCTGATCGCCGGACATAGCCGCCGGATAAGCAAAGAACAAAAAAGCGCGTGTTACCAATGCCACATTAAATACATTATAACCCGTTCCTCCGAATACTTCCTTTGCAAAAACGACTGCGAAAGCCGTTGCAACAGCGATCATCCACAGTGGCGTATCAATCGGTACAATCATCGGGATCAACATGCCGGAAACAAGAAATCCTTCCTGTATCTCCTCTTTTTTCCATTGGGCCACAATAAACTCAATACCCAGCCCGACCACATAAGAAACAACAATCTTCGGCAATACGGCCAGCAAGCCGTAAACAAAAGTCATCCAGAACCCCGGATTCAAACCTGTCGCCAGATTATGCTGATAACCGATATTATACATACCAAACAACAACGCAGGCATCAATGCCACGATAACGACCGACATGGTCCGTTTCGAGTCAATGCTGTCATGAATATGCACGCCTGATTTTGACGTCTTATTCGGAACGAATAAAAACGTTTCGAATCCGTCAAAAACCGATTGGAACATCGACAGCTTACCTCCTTCTTCAAAGTTAGGTTTAATCTTGTTGAGAAAATTCCTTAACGCTTTCACTATGATTTATTTATTAGTTTATTAATTCATTTCCTTATACAACAAATCAAGTCCGTTACGAACGATTTTCTGTATTTCGATTTTTGATGTATCCACAAACTCGCACAAGGCAAAATCTTCCGGTGCAACTTCATATATACCCAGATTTTCCATTTTATCTATATCAAACGCAATAATTGCCTTCAGTAAATATTCCGGCAGAATATCCATCGGAAAAACTTTATCATACTCGTTTGACATAATCATGGCGCGTTTTCCTCCGCGTATCCGCGCGTCAAGCACATATTCTTTACGCTTGCCGAGCAACCAACTGAAATAAGTATGGCTCACACTGTATTTTCCGAACCCCGGAGAAGCCCAACCGACAAATTCGTCGACATCATCCCCTTCAGGTATCGCCGTCAACTGATAATCATACGCTCCGAGAAAGTCGTCCGCGCCGACCTTTGTTCCGGTCAGTACATTTCCGCTTATCAAACGTACATGCCCTTCCGATACGTTCCCGTCAATAAGGCTGCGTATGCTACATCCGGCGATGACTTTCGCATATCCGCATTTCCTGAATTCGGAACCTGTCAACGCGATTACCTTCGTGAAATCAACCTTCTTTTCTTTCAGCAAACGCCCTATCATCACAACATCAGCCGCATGAAGCGTCCAAACAACTTCACCTTTGTTTACGGGTTTGATATGATTGATCAGAACGCCGGCATTTCCCACAGGATGCGGGCCGGAAAGTTCCACGACTTCCACCCCTTTCATTGCGCACAAGGCCGAACCTTGCCTGACCCCGAAATAAACCTTCCCTCCGGTAAGTCCGGCGAGCGCACTCAATCCCGTTTGCAAAGCATCTTCCTGTCCTTTTACAACAAAATCAAAATCAGGAGACAAAGGAGCGGAATTACAAGCCGTCACAAAAATATCGCGCGGGGTATCCGACGGATTAGCCACACGATCATAAGGACGTTGTTTTATAAAAGGCCACATACCTGTTGCCAGTAAAAGCGCCTTTAATCCTTCCGCATCATACGAAGAAACATCCTTTATGTCAAATTGTTCATATTCATTCCGCTCATCCGGCTTAACCGTAATACTCAATATTTTACGTTTTTCCCCACGGTTCACACCCGTGACGATCCCGCTGACCGGCGAAACAAATTTTATTTCCGGACGACCTTTATCAATCATCAGCGGAGTACCGGTTTTTACCCGGTCACCTTCACGAACAAGCGCCTTAGGCGTTATTCCGATATAATCATCGGGAACAATTGCATAACTTTCGGATTTGCCGACATCAAAAAACGCTTCCGAGGCCTTCCCTTTCAGGTTGATATCCAATCCTTTCTTGATTTTAATAAGCTTTGCCATGTTTATAACAAAATTTCAGTTTTTTTGAAAAATGCTGCGCAAAATTACACAAAAAAATTACTTGACAGACAAAATAACCAAAGAAATAAAGAAAAAATTCTTTAATTAACAAAATGAAAAAAGCGAAAAACGATCAAAATGCCAAATAAACAAATAGTTACAAAAAAAATAAACACACAAAAAACAGTAATGTTCCGGCAAAAAACAAACAAGTTTATTTTGTACTTCTCCCGGCTTACGTTACCTTTGTAAACCAAACCATTTGTATGTATACATATTTAAAATACATAGTAATTACCATCACGGACTTGTTTCTGGCTTGCGGATACGCGAACGCACAGGAAGCATACCGGACGGAAACATTCAGGGAAAATATAAAAAGCCTGGAAGTCGGCATTGAAGGCGAGCTATTATCCGAACCATACATTGAGCTAAACGGAGAAAAAAAGATTGAAATCATCTTCGACGTATTACACCGTACAGGAGGGCGATACGCATATTCCGTCATTCATTGCGATGCGGATTGGAAAAAATCAACGTTGTTGCCGATTGAGTATATGAACGGATTTCAGCAGGTAACGATCGACGACTATGCCAATTCGATCAATACCATGACCCATTATACCAACTACAAAATCCGTTTCCCCAACGAAAACACGCAGTTTACCGTATCCGGGAACTATGTGGTACAGGTTTATGAAGAAGATAATATGGAAAATATTATTCTTACCGCATGTTTCAGTCTTGTTGAACCATTAATCGACATAGACGCATCCGTCAGCGGAAATACCGATATTGACTTCAATAAGGAACATCAGCAGATTGATTTTACTATCCACCAGAAGAACCTGACCATCACCTACCCGCAGAATGACCTGAAAATTTTTGTCTACCAAAACAATAACCGCAACGATGTGCGCACAGACATTCAGCCGATGACTATTACCAACAGACAAATCCAATACAAACACAACAGGAATCTCATATTCGAAGCCGGCAACGAATACAGGCGCATTGAATTTCTGACACACCGGTACAACGGCATGGGAGTAGAAAGTATCGGATTTTACAACCCTTATTACCATGCCACCCTGTTTCAGGAAAAAATACACGCGAACACATCCTATTTGTATGACCAGGACCAGAACGGACGCTTTTTCATCCGTTGCAGCGAGTGCCGGGAACCGGATACGGAAGCGGATTATTATATCGTACATTTCTCATTAGCCTCCGAACAGATGCGCGAAGGGGACATCTATATCGCGGGAGAGTTATTCAATAATATCAACGACCACCGGAACCGGATGGAATATAATACGGAAACGAGGGCATACGAAAAAGCGGTGATGTTAAAACAGGGACTATATAATTATCAATATACGTTCATGGAAAAAGGAGGACTCCAGAGCACCCTAAAAGAAACCGAAGGTAATTTTTTCGAAACCGAAAACGAATATGTGATCGCAGTTTATTATCGTCCGATCGGCGCCCGGTACGACCGTCTGATCGGCGTCCGGACGATCAGTAACAGCAGATTACAGGCCTATTACAAGAAATAATATATAAATAAACAGATCACTTTCGCTTTACATTCAACACTTTTCCTTTTCCATATAGCGTTTTTCTTTTTAACCAAAATCCACTTTTATTATTTAACAAAGAATTATATATTTGCACGTTAAAAATATACTAACAATATTC
>QMCE01012754.1_pt1 | contig 10265 bp, 10 predicted proteins | sample 1821851 | NCBI WGS metagenome assembly QMCE01 (sample SAMN09453174, study PRJNA476694) | Termite gut metagenome, whole genome shotgun sequencing project. | isolation source: worker | host: Odontotermes sp. | place: South Africa:Pretoria | collected 2016-01-28
ATAATTTAATAAAATATTAATCAACATACATTTTTTTATTGTCATTAGTCCAACACGACAGCCTATACTCTTCATGGTCCATATCGGCGCCTGTTTTGCCGCCGACCGGAAGAGGCGCCCAACTCTTATGGCTGGAATCACCTTCCGGCCTGATTTATGGAGGAGTCAGGTCACTATGAAACTTGGAACTAAAATCGTCTTGGGCTTTGCCCTTACAAACCTTATTTTCATCGCCCTGGTTGCGGCTGTTTTCATTTTTATGCGGCCCGTGCAGGAAGGCGCCAGAGACCTCAATGAGGACGTGTTGCCGCTTCTGAATCAGGCCACGGAAATTCAATTCTCTTCGGCTATGGAAGGCTCCCAGCTGCGCGCCTACATGCTGGATCGCAATGAAGCGGCCTGGGCGGAGTCCGGCCAATACAGCCAGAAAGTGCTTCAGACGTTCCAGGAACTGGAGTCGGGCATGAACAAGCCCGGCGGCGAACACATAAGAGCGCCCGAGGCGCTGGAGGCCTTAAAGGTCCTTCGCGCCGACTATCTCAAATATCACGATTTGGTCCTTGGGGTAAAAACGCGCCAGGAACGCATCTTTGGCGACAGAAGCGAGGTGATGAACAGCCATGCCGAATTCATAAGGGTTTTGGCTGAATTCCTGAAATCGCAGACCGAGACCCAGAGGCAGGAAATCCTTTCAGGCGCCGAGCCTTCCGCGTTGACGCGCCGGGCCGAACGCCTCGCTGAAATCAACGCCGTGCGAAACCGCGCCGACGAAATAGCGATATGCGTCCAGCGGTCCGCGGCGGACAAAAATACGGCCCTTTTCAGCGAGGCCCAGAATAGCGCTCAAAAGGCCCGCGAGCTTTTAATCAAGCTGGACAAGGACAACAGAATAGAAAAATCCAAAGCGCAGGTGAAAAATCTTCTGGAGCTTCTGGACGAGACCGGCGTTCTGATGGAGCAACTCGTGAAAAGTTCCGCCGATTCGGCGGCGGCGGCCGTCGTGCGCGTCCAGTTGAACAACACGGTCAACGGCCACGCGGCCAAATTGCGGGAAGTGGGCAACATGATGGCCTTCAAGACGGCTAGCGATTCCCGGACAGCCGCCGACCGGGTGGCGACGGCCCTTTTGGCCGGCACGCTCACGGCCCTGTGCGTCAGCATGATCATGGCCTTCTTCATCACGCGCGGCATCACCAAACCCATAAACAGCATCATTGACGTCCTGTCCGACGGGGCCAGGGAAGTGGACATGGCCTCCGGCCAGCTCTCCACGTCCTCCAACACTCTGGCCGAAGGGGCCACGGAAAACGCGGCCAGCCTGGAAGAGACCAGCGCGGCCCTGGAGGAACTGAACTCCATGACCAACCGCAACGCCGACAACGCGGCCGAGGCCAACGCCCTCATGGCCCAGGCCAACAGCGCCGTCGGGCAGGCCAGCGCTTCAATGGAACGGGTCATCCGGGCTATGGATGAAATATCCGTCTCCGGCAACGAGATCGGCAAGATCATCAAAACCATAGATGAAATAGCCTTCCAGACCAACCTTTTAGCCCTGAACGCGGCGGTGGAGGCGGCGCGGGCCGGGGAAGCCGGGGCCGGTTTCGCGGTGGTGGCCGACGAGGTGCGCAATCTGGCCATACGCTCGGCGGACGCGGCCAAGAACACCTCCGACCTCATCGCCTCCACCATCGGCAACATCAATTCCGGCTCCGACATGGTTCACGCCACGTCTGAAAATTTCAAGTCCCTGGAAGGTCACGTCGCCAAGGTGGCCGAGATTTTGTCCGAAGTGGCCGAAGCCTCGAAAGAGCAGTCCCAGGGCATTGGCCAGATCGCCACGGCCATGACCCAGATGGACAAGGTGACCCAATCCAACGCGGCCTCGGCCGAACAATCGGCCAGCGCGGCCAGCCAGCTTTCGCTTCAGGCGGGAAATCTGATTTCGGCGGTGGACGACATCCGCGCCATAGTTCACGGAAGCTCCGCCTCCGGCCTGAGCCCAAGGGAGGAGGCGGCGGTCCCCAGAGCGCCCGCCGCGAAAACGACGCCCATGTCCGCCCCGCCCAAATCCCTGCCTATGGATGACGATTTCGGCTTTTAATTTAACATTATGGATAAGGCTTCGGCCTTCAATAAAAAAGCCCTTATGGAAAAAAGCTTCCATAAGGGCAAAATTTATTGGCAGTCCCAACGGGACTCGAATGCAAATTATCAACATGGCAATTAAATAAATCTGTTAAACGGCATAGTGAATCTTCCGATGCTCGAAGTATTTGCGAACTCGTTTAGGTTTTTTTGAAGCATCCGCATGTGACTGATGGCCTTTTTTGAGAGTTGCTCCTTGTTACGCGCCGCTCTTCCAGTGTGAACGCCGCATTTGAGGTCACAATTGAGCTATTCATCTGGATTCAACTCCGGGGAATATGAAGGCAGATAGAAAACCTCTATTTGCTTTTCGCGCTTCGGTTCCAATAACCAGGCTGTGACCACTTTTGCGTGGTGCGCTTTCAGATTGTCCAAGATCAAAAACACTTTGCGCCCACCAGCTCCCTTGGTCAGTCTCTTCATAAAGTCAACCAACAGCGCGGCGTTAAAAGTTCCCTCAAACAAGCGAAATCGCACAAGCCCCTGATTGGTTATGGCTGAAATCATATTGATGGATTCACGCCTGGCCTTGAGGCTTATCACCGGGGTATGACCTTTCCGGGCATAGCCGCGCCCATGCCGGCAATCAGTCCGCAATCCAGTTTCATCTCCCCAGTAAATCTCTCCGCCTTCCAGTTTGGCCTTGTCCCGTATGATCGGATATTCCGTTGCCAACCATTGGAGTACCGTTTCGAGTTTTTTCTCATAAGCGCGTTTTAAAGGCTTTTGCGGCGTTATGAAAAATATCCCCCGATCGGGTAGTATACTTATTTTTTCACTCGGTATATACTCGACAATATCACTTTTATTATGCGGAAAATCTATTAAGAGGTTGACATGTCTCATCGAACAGGTGAAGCCGGGGCCGGTTTCGCGGTGGTGGCGGGCGAGGTGCGCAATCAGACCCGGCCTTCCGCCGCCTCGGTCTCGGAAACCTACCCCCCGGCGAACGTCATGACCGGCCTCGGCGCCGACATCACCGACCGGGGCGGGGAGATCCGCTCCGCCATCGGGATGCCGCGCGAATTGCTCAATCGCGCGGGCCCCCAGGCATGAAACGGAAAACGGACAAACTTCACAGCGGTCTTTTGGCCGTGCTTCTGGCCATATTCGTTTTGCAGGGCGCCGTCTTCGCCGTCTCCTACGTCTCCGTGGGCCGGCGCTCGGCGGACACCCTGGCCAGGCTGGAAAAAATCGACCGGCGAATTACGGACGAGAGCGTGTCCGCCCTCGCCAACATGCTGCAAACCCATTTGACCGCCATTGAGGCGGTGACCGACGAAAGCCTCTACAACGCGGCCATGGCCCTACAGGAACTGGACAAGCGCAGCGAGATGGGGCAGGCCCAGTTGGACGAGTTCCTTCCCAAGCTTGAGGTCGATGAGCTCTATCTGACCGACCTCAGCGGCGATTTTATTTTCACCACCGTGCCCGAAGGCGTGGGCCTCAACATTTTCGATATTTACGAAGCCTATCGGGTTCTTCTGGATTACCAAACGCGCCGCCTGCCGTCGACCATCAAAGTCATGGTCGAAACCGGCGAAATTTACAAGTTTATGGCCGTGCCGCGTTTGGACGAAAGGGGCCATGTCAGGGGCATCGCCCAAAGCGCGATTCGGGCCGAAAACATCGCCCGGCAGCTCGAAACCATACTCGCCAGCTACCCCTACATCAAGAGCTTTCACCTCTTCGACACCGACAAGGTCTGTCTCATATCCATTGAGACCGAAGAGGCCTCCATGAAGTTTAAAGCCACGGAAAGCTATGAGACGGAAGAAATTTCAAGCGTCTTCGCGGACAGGCGACCCGTCGTGAAAATTTCCGAGGACAGCGTCCGGGGCTATTACCTGGTGGGGCGCGACGAGTTCGCCGTCGGCTCGTCTTATGTCATGGCCTTTGAAATAGGCGGGGACTATTACAGCCAGAACACCAGAGAAACGGCCGGGGCCCTTGGCCTTATTCAGAAAAATTTCGCCCTCGGCATGATTTTGGTCTTTGCCGTCAGTTGGCTGGTGATTATCGCCGTCGTCGTCGTCGTCTTGAAAGTTTTCCATAAACGCAAAATAGACGAATACCGCACCCAGCTCATGCTCTCGCAAATCCGGCCCCACTTCCTCTACAATTCCCTCACCTCCATAAGCGACCTGTGCGAGGGGAATCCGGAAGCGCAGAAAGCCCTCCTCGCCTTTTCGGAATACTTGCGCGCCAACATGGATTCGCTCTCGCAAAACAGCCCCATACCCTTTGAGGAGGAACTGCGGCACACCCGGCATTATTTATGGCTGGAAAAACTGCGCTTTGAGGAAAGGCTGAACATAGAATACGATATAGCCGGTACGGACTGTATGCTACCGCCCCTGACGCTCCAGCCCATCGTGGAAAACGCGGTCTTTCACGGCATTATGGCGCGGGAGGCTGGGGGCACGGTGACCATTCGCGCGGTAAGTGCCGGCGGCGTTTTTTGCGTTTCGGTGGCGGACGACGGCGTGGGCTTCGACCCCTCGCGGCCGCCCTCGGACGGGCGGCCCCATTTGGGCATCGCCAACGTCCGTTTCCGGCTGGCCGCCCTGTGCGGCGGCGCCTTGAGCATACACTCGCGGCCCGGCGGGGGAACCGTGGCCGTCATTGAAATTCCGGAGAGGGGAGAGGCGCTGTGAAGCTTATGAAAATACTGGCTGTGGACGATGAGCGCCGCGCCCTGCGCGCTCTGGAGACGGCCATCAAAAGCGTGGCCCCGGAGGCCGTGGTCGCTCCCTTCACTTCGGCTCGTGAAGCGCTCCAGCACGCCCGGGAAGCGGGGGTGGACATAGCTTTTCTGGACATCACCATGCCCGAGATGAGCGGACTCGCGCTGGCCAAAGAGATCAAGGACATCCACGGCGAGGCCAACATCATTTTCGTGACGGCCTATTCCGGGTACATGGGCGAGGCCTTCGGGCTCCGGGCTTCCGGCTATGTGCTCAAGCCCATCAATCCCGAGCGCGTGCGGGAGGAGCTGGAGAATCTGCGCCACCCGCTTCCCCCGCCGAACCGGGGCCTTTCGGTGCAATGTTTCGGCAATTTCGAGGTTTTCGCGGACGGCAAACCACTTCATTTCGCCCGCACAAAAACAAAAGAGCTCTTCGCCTATCTCATCTGGCGTCAGGGAGCTTACTGCAACAACAATGAAACAGCCGCCGTGCTGTGGGAGGAGAGCGGCGATTCCGCGTCCCTCCAAAGCTATTTGCGCCAGTTGGTGGCGGATTTGGCCTCCGCCCTGAAATCGGCCGGGGCTGAATCCGTTCTCCTTAAGCGGCGCGGCTCCCTGGCTGTCGTGCCAAGCGCCTTCGCCTGCGATTTTTATGATTTCTGCGCCGGAAAAAACGTCAACAAATACAAAGGCGAATTCATGGCCCAATACAGTTGGGCCGAATTCGCCAACGCCCGCCTGCACCAGGGGGAATAGCTATTCCATCTCCGTTTCCAACTCCCGCCCATGCCTCACGGACAGAATATATACCGCCACGCCTTCAACGACTTTATACGTTATCACATAACCAGAACGGCCCATGCGGATTAGCAACTGGCGCTTATCGCCCGCCGGACGGCCAATATACGGAGAATCGCCCAAACGGAGCATGGCCTTTAATAAAGTCCGGCCCACCCGGGCGGCGGCTTCCGCGTTTTTGTCACGCAAAAACGCTTCCAGGCGCTTCAAGCCCTGGAGGGCGGCCGGCAGGATTATAACTTGCGGCATTCCGGGCCCGGCTTTGGATCGGAGCTTCCCCAGGACGTCAGCCAAGCGGCGGCCTCTTCCAGCGGCAGTCCTTCCCCTGTTTTTTCAAACTCGGCCCAGGCCCTGTCGGATTCAAGGAGGCCGGCGGCGGCTTCTTTATCCAAATCCAGATATTCCCTCAAAATCTCATGGGCCAGTTCCTCGGGAGTCCGCTTATGACGGACGGCGGCCAGCAAAAGATCCGCCTTCAAAGCGGGCTCTATTTTCAGAGTTTCCATAACGCACCTTTTCGACCTTTCCTGACTGGATATATTAGCGCATTTACCGTGATCCATCAAGGCAGGCGGGGCGAAGCCAGCGATTCTCATTGTATATTTCCGCCTTCGTTTAAGGGCTCGCAAATCGGGCAAAAAGTGTCATTTTTGCCCGATTGGGAAGTGAATCGGCGGTAATTTTACTTTGAGAATTACTGGGGCGAAGCCCCACACCCGCCGGATGCTTCGCATTCTCTCCCCAGTTAAGGCATGGATTCAAAAAACACTCAGCCAAGACGCTGATTCACCGGCAAACACTTTCCACAAAACCGCCGTCCCGGCTTTGTACGTTGCGCCGCCATGTAAAAACCACGGCGCGGATGCGAAGCATCCGAGGGTCCAGGGCGAAGCCCTGGCGCGGTATTGTCGCGCTTGGCCTGCTATAATGCGGAGCATGTTTTTACAGCGCCCCAAACTTCTGGAAAAATTACGGCAATCAGCCGCCGCGCGCGGCCTGACTCTCGTCGTCGCGCCTATGGGTTACGGCAAAAGCGCCCTGGCCCGCGCCCTGGCCGGAGCCGTGGATAAGGCCTATTATTACGCCGTGCCGGGCGGGCCCCATGACGGGCACTTCATCTGGCACGACCTGGGCCGCTCCCTGGAAGCGGACAGGCTGGATATCGCCAGGGGCCTGGGCCAGCTTGGTTTGCCGGAGACCGCTTCGCAATACAGACAGGCCGAAAAGCTTTTGGCCGGCCTTCCCGGCCAAACGACCTTGATAGTCGACGACTACCACAACATAACCGATCCGCGCCTGGACGCCTTTTGGGAAAATGTCATTCCCCGGCTTCCCGATCTTCATATCGTTCTGTTTTCGCGCACCCGCCCCAGCCTGAAGCAGGAAGAGATGCGGATAAAGGGTTTGGCCGAGTTTTTCGATCAAAATTTCCTGAAATTTTCGCCGGAGGAAGCGGACGAGTTATTTCGCCTCGGCGGCGTTCATGACCCCGTGGCGGCGGCGGCGGCCCACCGCTACAGCGAGGGCTGGCCCGCCGTTTTGTGGCTCTGCCTCTCCAATTGGCTGTATCACGGCCGGCTCGCCGAATCCGTGAACGTCGATTCCCTCTTGACCAGCCACCTTGCCGCCGCCTACAGCCCCGAGGAACAGGATTTCCTTTTGCGGCTTTCCGTTTTTGAAAGCTTTGCCGATACGGACGCGGCCCAAATCACGGCCGCCTTCGGCGCCTCCGTCAATTTGCGGGCTTTATGCGAAAAGAATCCTTTTCTGACTGTTGACGGCAAAACGGGCCATTACCAGTTTCACAGCCTGTTCCGGGATTTTTTGCGCCGGGAACTGGCGGCCAAAGCCCACATCGACAAGCCAGCCCTCCGCCGCCTGGCCGGGGAATGCCTTTTTGCGCGGCGCGACCATGTCGGCGCCTTTCGCCTCTTCCAGGAAGCCGGACGGGATGAGGATTTGAGCCGCCTTCTGGATACTTTCGCCCGCTTTGACGAAGACAGGAATCTCATCCATTTCGCCGAGGAACATTTTGGCGCGGCGAGCAAGACGCCCTGGCGCGTCCGCTTCGCCAACCCCTTGGGCTGGCTGGCCGCCGTGGAACTGTATTCGCATATATTGCACGATCACCGCACCGCCGCGCTTTTGGACGAGGCGGAGGCGCGTTTTCGCCAAACCACGAAAATCCCGGCCTGGCTGAAAAAGCGGCTCCGGGGGGAGATCGAAGTGATCCGCGCTTTCCTGGCTTTCAACGACGCGGACAAGATGCTGGGCCATTACCGGGCGGCCGTCCGTATTTTAGACGGCCCCTCCGCCTTTGTCACCCAGGACGCCTCCTGGGCTTACGGCTCCCCCAGCCTGGTCTTTCCCGCGCTGCGCGAGGCCGGCGAATATGAGGGGCTTTTGAAAAAGGGGGCGGAGGCCATGCGGCTTTATGACGCCCTGTCGTCCGGCAAAACCCGTGATCCCGAAAATCTGTTTCTGGCTGAATACCATCTGGAGCGGGCCAATTTTGCGGAAGCGGCCGCCCTCTTCACCCCCTTTTTGGCCCGAAAATCGCGCGCGAACAAAAACAGCGACCTGCCCATCGCCCTGATCGCCGCTTTCGGTCTGGCCCGCTGCCATATCGCGGGGGGACGGCCCCAGGCGGCGCTCGACACTTTGGAAACCCTGCGGTGGCGGGTGGAGGACAGCGGCGTTCTGTGGAATTTTGAGTGCCTGGATATGGCCGTGGGCTATGTGGGCGCGGTGCTGGGGCGTCCGGATGTCATTCCCAAGTGGCTGCGCGATGGGGAAATGTTTGATCCGCCGCACAATTCGCTACCCCAGGTGTTCGGGATCGGCCTGTATATTCACGGCCGGGCGCTTCTGTTGCGCGGCGATTTCGGGCGGCTGGCCGTCGCGGCCTCGGAACTTCCGCGCGCCGCGCCCTTCAAAAGCCTTTTTGGCGAGCTTCACGGCCTGATTCTGAAATCTCTGGCCGCCCAGCGCGAAAGAGGCCGCGCCGCCGCCCTGGGCCTTTTGGAGCAAGCCCTGGAACTGGCGAGGCCGGACGGCCTGACGCTGGCCCTGGCCGAATACGGCGAACACATTCTGCCGCTTTTGCGCCTTATGAACCGCTCCGGCCCCGAAGACGCGCACCTTGCGGCTGTTTTAACCCTGGCCGCTCACATCGCGCACGTCGCCGCGCCGCCCGGGCGAAACGGAAAATCTTTGCTCACCCCGCGCGAGCTGGAATTGATGCGTCATGTCGGCGAAGGCAAGTCAAACCCGGCCATTGCCCAGGATTTGGGAATTTCCAGCGATACGGTGAAAATCACCCTTCACCGGGTGTATATAAAATTGGGGGCGCGGGGCCGGGTGGAAGCCGCGCGCCGCTTCGCCGAACTCTACCCGGGTCTTCGCCCTGAAGCACCAGTTAAGCCGCAGATATATTAAAGGCTTTGGCCGGGCGCGGGGGCTTTGGAATTCAAGGCCGCAAGAACCGTTTCCGGCGCTTTGGCCACCAGTTCCAATAACACTTTGGCCGGGCCGGTGGGGCGGCGGTGGCCCTGCTCCCAATTTTGCAGGGTTCGAACATTGACATGAATCAGGCGGGCAAACTCGTTTTGCGACAGCTCCAAATTCTCCCGCAGAGCCCGGACGTTTGGGGCCGGGTTTTTGCGCCATTCGAGGCGGGCCGCGATCACTTCTTCGGCCCGGCCATTTCTGATGGATTCGACCTCCTCGGCGGAATATGCTATCCGCCGGAACGGCTCTTTTTCACCTTTGGAAATGGCCACGGCTTCTTTGATGCTCCGCTTCAGGCGTTCAAACATTTCAGCATCCATCATTCCATCTCCTTTATCAGTTTTGCCAACTGCCTTATCTCGCTTTGGGTTAAATCGGTTTTAACATTTTTTTCATAAATATCAAAAAGGTAAATTTTACCTTCTTTTGAACGCCAAAAGTATATCACTCTGGCGCCGCCTCTTTTTCCTTTATCATGCAGGCCAAATCTTAATTTTCGCAAGCCGCCCCACCCTGAATCAAGGCCCCGGCATCAGGCCGCTCAATCAAAAATGCCTGAAGCCTCAGATACTCCAATTCTGTAAGTATCTCGTGAACCGCTTTTGAAAAATGTGACAGTTCAATAAATTCCATACTGTATCCCTTGTCATGCTCTTACAGTACGTCATTGACGTTGCTTTGTCAAGAAATCGGCCGTAGTTGCCGCCCCGAATTTTTGTAACCCGATCGGGGAATATCTATTTTTTTTCTTGTTAAGTAAAATTACAAACTACTGTTTCACGTCCAGCGCACGGCCTGTAGGCATCTAAAGTCGTGCGGTTTAATGGAAAAACCTGGATGCCTTCAGGAGGTTCATACAGTGATGAAGAAAACGAACACAAGGCGCCGGGGCGCTCTGGCCGCCGCCCTGGCTCTGGGCCTGACCTGCTGGCCGATTTCACCGGCCTTGGCCGCTGACATCACCATCAACGGCACGGTCAGCCATACTGTCTACGGCAACGGCGATCCGCCAAATGGTGCGGATCCGGGCACCTGGGACACCAACCCGCCCGCCACGGCCGAAAACAACACCGTGACCGTGAAAGACGGCGGTGAGGTGACCGGCAGCTATAGTAGGGTCTAC
>QMCE01002424.1_pt1 | contig 10264 bp, 6 predicted proteins | sample 1821851 | NCBI WGS metagenome assembly QMCE01 (sample SAMN09453174, study PRJNA476694) | Termite gut metagenome, whole genome shotgun sequencing project. | isolation source: worker | host: Odontotermes sp. | place: South Africa:Pretoria | collected 2016-01-28
CATTGGTACGAGAGATAATGGAGATTTCACGGTTACCACGTTTGACTTTACCCATGTGTACAGTACCGTCGATTTCGGCTACTACAGCCGGGTTGGACGGGTTACGTGCTTCGAACAGCTCTGTTACACGAGGCAGACCACCTGTGATATCACCGGCCTTACCCTGAACACGAGGTATCTTGACGAGGACATCACCGGCAGCGAGAATGGATCCGTTCTTTACTACTACGTGACCTCCTACAGGCAGGTTATATGAGCGGAGGATCTCTCCGTTGTTGTCAACGATATGACAGGTTGGTATCTTGGTCTTGTCTTTGGTCTCTATGATGACGATCTCTTCAAGACCGGTTGATTCATCGGACTCTACCTTATAGGTGACGTTCTCTATGACGGAGTCTAGTTTTACAATACCGGTTACTTCTGTCATGATGAGAGCGTTGAATGGATCCCATTCCGCTACAAGGTCTCCTTTCTTGACGACAGTGCCACTCTTGATGTAGAGTGATGAGCCGTAAGGCAGGGTATGTGTAGAAAGGATGATTTTGGTATTCTGATCGATGAATTTTGCTTCACCCAGACGACCTACTACAATCTGTATGAGGTCTCCGTTTGACTTCTTTGCATCTACTATACGTACTTCTTCGAACTCTACGCGGCAGTCGTTTTTGGCGATGAGACGTGAGTTGGCGGCGATGTTGGACGCGGTACCACCGGCATGGAAGGTACGGAGTGTCAACTGTGTACCGGGCTCACCGATAGACTGTGCGGCGATGACACCTACTGCTTCTCCCTTCTCTACCAGACGGCCTGTGGCAAGGTTACGTCCGTAACACTTGGTACATACGCCATGCTTGGATTCGCAGGTGAGTACGGAACGTATTTCTACGCTCTCAATAGGTGATATATCGATCTTACGGGCTATCTCTTCGGTGATTTCCTCACCACCGGCTATCAGCATTTCGCCTGTGTTAGGATGGATGACGTCATGTACGGAGACACGGCCAAGGATACGTTCATAGAGTGATGCTACGACTTCTTCGTTCTCTTTCAAGGCGCTGCATACCAGTCCGCGCAGTGTACCGCAGTCTTCTTCTGTGATGATGACGTCATGTGATACGTCGACAAGACGACGTGTCAGATAACCGGCATCGGCTGTCTTAAGAGCGGTATCGGCAAGACCTTTACGGGCACCGTGAGTGGAGATGAAGTATTCAAGTACGGAAAGACCTTCTTTAAAGTTGGAGATAATAGGGTTCTCAATGATCTGAGCGCCCTCGGCTCCGGCTTTCTGAGGTTTTGCCATAAGTCCGCGCATACCTGAGAGCTGACGTATCTGCTCTTTGGATCCACGGGCACCTGAGTCAAGCATCATGTATACTGAGTTGAAGCCCTGGTCGTCGGTGGAGATGGCTTTCATCAATACTTTGGAGAGGTCTTCATTGACGTGTGTCCATACGTCGATTACTTTGTTGTAACGTTCGTTATCGGTGATAAGACCCATGTTATACTCTGACATGATGGTTTCAACTTCTTCGTAACCTTTGGCAACGAGGGCTTCTTTTTCAGCCGGGATGATGATATCACCAAGGTTGAAGGATAGACCGCCTTTGAAGGCCATGGAGTATCCAAGGTTTTTGATTCCGTCGAGGAAATCGCAGGCACGTGCTACACCGACAGCATTGATAACGGCGCTGATGAGGTCACGCAGGGTTTTTTTGGATATTACATAGTTGATGAAGCCTACTTCGTCAGGTATGCTTTCGTTGACGATGACACGACCGACGGAGGTTTCAACGAGGTGACGGATTGGTTGTCCATGTTCGTCAAGGTCATTGACCATGACTTTTACTATGGCGTGGATATCGACTTTGCCTTCGTTGTATGCAATGAGGGCTTCCTCTGCACCATAGAAGACGAGGCTTTCACCTTTGGCACCTTTACGCAGCTTGGTGATGTAATACAGTCCAAGTACCATATCTTGTGAAGGTACGGTGATAGGTGCGCCATTGGCAGGGTTGAGTATGTTATGCGACTGAAGCATAAGTGTCTGTGCTTCGAGTACAGCTTCGTTACTTAATGGTAGGTGTACGGCCATCTGGTCACCATCGAAGTCGGCGTTGAACGCGGTACAAGCAAGTGGGTGGAGCTGGATGGCTTTTCCCTCGATGAGCTTGGGCTGGAAGGCTTGGATACCAAGACGGTGCAACGTAGGAGCACGGTTTAGGAGGACCGGATGTCCTTTCATTACGTATTCCAGGATGTCCCAGATGATAGGATTCTTGCGGTCAACGATTTTCTTGGCTGACTTGACGGTCTTGACAATGCCACGTTCAATAAGTTTTCTTATGATGAATGGTTTGTAGAGCTCGGCTGCCATATATTTTGGTATACCGCACTCTCCCATCTTCAGCTCTGGTCCGACGACGATTACAGAACGTGCAGAGTAGTCAACGCGTTTACCCAGGAGGTTCTGACGGAAACGTCCCTGTTTTCCTTTGAGGGAGTCTGACAGTGACTTGAGAGGACGGTTGGCGTCTGACTTGACGGCGCTGGTCTTACGGCTGTTGTCAAAGAGGCTGTCGACAGCTTCCTGAAGCATACGTTTCTCGTTACGGAGAATGACTTCAGGGGCTTTGATTTCGATGAGTCTCTTAAGACGGTTGTTACGTATGATGACACGACGATAGAGGTCATTAAGATCTGAGGTTGCGAAACGGCCGCCATCTAATGGTACGAGCGGACGCAACTCAGGAGGAGTGACCGGTATTATCTTGAGGATCATCCACTCGGGACGATTGATGGCACGTGATGTACGGAAGGATTCTACTACCTGCAGACGTTTCAGAGCTTCTGTCTTGCGCTGCATAGAGGAGTCACTGCTGGCTCTGTTACGCAGGTCGAAGGAGAGCTTGTCAAGGTCTATATTAGAAAGTAGTTCGTAGATGGCCTCTGCACCCATCCTGGCAATGAACTTGTTAGGATCACTGTCTTCAAGGTACTGGTTCTCCTTTGGAAGCTTTTCGAGGATCTCGAGGTAGTCTTCTTCAGAAAGCAGATCGCATTTTGCACCACCAAGTACTCCTTCGGATTCATAGATACCCGGCTGGATAACTATGTAACGTTCGTAGTAGATGATGGAATCAAGCTGTTTAGTGGGTATTCCGAGAAGGTAACCTATTTTATTAGGCAGTGAACGGAAATACCATATATGAGCTACAGGAACGACTAATTGTATGTGTCCCATACGCTCACGACGTACCTTCTTCTCTGTTACTTCTACACCGCAACGTTCGCAGACGATTCCTTTGTAACGGATTCTCTTGTATTTTCCGCAATGGCACTCGTAATCCTTGACAGGACCGAAGATGCGCTCGCAGAACAGGCCGTCACGTTCGGGCTTGTATGTACGATAGTTGATGGTTTCGGGTTTGAGTACTTCACCGCTTGAGTTTGTCAGAATTTCTTCCGGCGAAGCCAGGCTGATGGTTATCTTTGAGAAATTACTCTTGATCTTTGTATCTTTTTTGAAAGGCATAACTTCTTTTATTTAGTGATTATTCCAGGGTGATGCTTAGTCCAAGACCGCGTAATTCGTGTAGTAACACGTTTAGCGATTCGGGAATGCCTGGTGCAGGCATTGGATCACCTTTCACTATAGCTTCATATGCTTTTGAACGGCCGATGACATCGTCAGATTTGATGGTAAGGATTTCCTGGAGCACATGAGAAGCACCGAAGGCTTCGAGTGCCCAGACTTCCATCTCACCAAAACGCTGACCACCAAACTGTGCCTTACCACCGAGTGGCTGCTGAGTAATGAGAGAATACGGTCCGATTGAACGGGCGTGCATCTTATCTTCAACCATATGGCCGAGCTTGAGCATATAGGTTATACCTACGGTGGCACACTGGTCGAATGGTTCGCCTGTTTCACCGTCATATAACTGAGTTTTTCCATAACGAGGCAGACCGGCCTTATCGGTCCATTCATTGAGGTTGTCAAGGGATGCTCCATCGAAGATCGGGGTGGCGAATTTGACGCCCAGTTCTTTTCCGGCATGTCCCAGTACGGTCTCGAAGATCTGACCTATGTTCATACGGGAAGGTACGCCTAATGGGTTGAGTACTATATCGACAGGAGTTCCGTCTTCTAAGAACGGCATGTCTTCTGCTTTTACAATACGTGAGACGATACCTTTGTTTCCGTGACGTCCGGCCATCTTGTCACCTACGCCTATCTTACGTTTCTTGGCTACGTAAACTTTTGCCATCTGTATGATTCCGGATGGGAGTTCATCACCGATGGTGAGAGCAAATTTCTTACGCTTGGTCTCTGCATCGTACTCTTTGTACTTACGCATGTAGTTTACTATTACCTTACTGATAAGTCTGTTGACATGTTTGTCTGAGGTCCAGTGGTCTGAATGTATGGAGGTATAATCAAGGGCCAGGAGTTCAGCCTTGGTGAAGCGCTGTCCTTTGGCGATGATTTCTGTTCCAAGCAGGTCGCAGACACCTTGTGATGTCAGTTTGTCTGTCAGGGTGAGGAGTTTCTCTACGAGTACGTTCTTCAAGGCTCCTACTTTATCATCGAACTCTTCGTCTATGAGTGGAAGTTTGGCTTTGTCTGACAACTTGGAGCTACGTGTCTTGATGGCACGTGAGAACAGTTTGGTGTCTATGACTACACCTTTCAATGATGGAGATGCTTTCATTGAAGCGTCTTTTACATCACCGGCCTTGTCTCCAAAGATGGCACGAAGAAGTTTTTCTTCAGGTGAAGGATCGGATTCTCCCTTAGGAGTGATCTTACCTATCATGATATCACCCGGCTGGACGTATGCGCCTACGCGTATGATACCGTTTTCATCGAGGTCTTTGGTGGCATCCTCGCTGACATTTGGGATATCAGCGGTGAGCTCTTCCATTCCACGCTTTGTCTCACGTACTTCAAGGATGAACTCCTCTACGTGGATGGATGTCAGAAGGTCTTCACGAACGACGCGTTCGTTGAGTACGATGGCGTCTTCATAGTTGTAACCTTTCCAAGGCATGTAAGCGACAAGCAGGTTCTTACCTAAGGCCAGCTCACCGTCAGCAGTGGAGTATCCTTCGGTTAGAACATCACCTTCCTTGACACGTTGACCTACTTTACATATTGGACGAAGGTCGATGGTCATGTTCTGGTTTGTACGACGGAACTTGGGTAGCTTATATTCTTTTTCTGACGACTCGAAGCTGACGAAGTCTTCTTCTTGAGTACGGTCATACTTGATTCTGATAACAGATGCGTCGACGTATGTGATTACACCTTCGCCTTCGGCTTCTATCTGTGTACGGGAGTCGACAGCCAGCTGGCGCTCGATTCCGGTTCCTACGATAGGTGCTTCGGTACGCATCAATGGTACGGCCTGACGCATCATGTTGGATCCCATCAAAGCACGGTTGGCATCGTCATGCTCCAGGAATGGGATGAGTGCTGCGGCAATAGATGCGATCTGCTGTGGAGAGACGTCCATGAGCTCTACCTCTTCGGGTGCTACTACAGGGAAGTCGGCATCCTGACGGGATTTGACTCTGGTACGAATGAATCTTCCGTTATCATCGTAAGGAGCGTTACCCTGTCCTATGATCTTACTTTCTTCTTCTTCGGCTGTGAGATAGACTACCTGACTGTTGTCAAGGTTGACTTGTTTGTCGTTAACCTTGCGGTAAGGGGTTTCTATGAAGCCCAGATCGTTGATCTTTGCAAAGATACAGAGTGAGGAGATAAGACCGATGTTCGGGCCTTCAGGTGTCTCAATAGGACAGAGACGACCGTAGTGTGTATAGTGTACGTCACGGACTTCGAATCCGGCACGCTCACGTGACAAACCGCCGGGACCGAGTGCGGACATACGACGTTTGTGGGTGATTTCGGCCAATGGATTGGTCTGATCCATGAATTGTGACAATGCATTGGTTCCAAAGAACGAGTTGATGACTGAGGATACGGTCTTTGCATTGATAAGATCGGTCGGAGTGAAGATTTCGTTATCACGAACGTTCATGCGTTCACGGATGGTACGGGCCATACGTGCAAGACCTACAGCGAATTGATTTGACAATTGTTCGCCTACGGTTCTGACACGACGGTTACTCAGGTGATCTATATCATCAACTGTTGCTTTTGAATTGACTAACTCAATGAGATATTTTACTATCTCGATTATATCTTCTTTTGTGAGAACGCCTACGTTGGGGTCTGTGGTGAGGCCGAGTTTTCTGTTTACGCGATAACGTCCAACTTCACCCAGGTCATAACGCTTCTCTGAGAAGAAAAGGTTGTTGATGACTTCACGGGCACTGGCGTCATCGGCAGGATCGGCATTACGTAACTGACGGTAGATGTAGAGTACTGCCTCTTTTTCCGAGTTACATGGGTCCTTCTGAAGGGAGTTGAAGATGATGGAGTAATCTGATTGATTGAGTCCTTCGGTGTGGAGCAGAATGGTTTCTGCACCTGACTCGAGTATATCTTCAATATTTTCTTCAGTGAGTACGGCTTCACGGTCTACAACGACTTCATTACGTTCGATGGATACTACTTCACCGGTATCGGAGTCTACGAAGTCTTCGATGCGGGTACGGAGGACACGAGCTGCCAGCTGACGGCCTACGACTTTCTTAAGGTTTGTCTTGTTGACCTTTAACTCCTCAGCAAGATTGAATATGTCGAGAATGTCTTTATCGGCTTCAAAGCCTATAGCACGAAGTAATGTGGTGACAGGGAGTTTCTTCTTACGGTCGATGTATGCATACATGACATTGTTGATGTCTGTAGCAAACTCTATCCATGAACCTTTGAAAGGAATGATTCTTGCGGAATATAGTGGCGTACCGTTAGTGTGTATGCTCTGTCCAAAGAAGACACCCGGTGAACGGTGTAGCTGCGATACAACAACACGCTCTGCACCGTTTATGATGAATGTTCCTTGTTCTGTCATGTATGGGATAGGACCCAGGAAGACGTCTTGAACGACTGTATCGAAATCCTCATGATCGGGATCTGTACAGTATAGTTTCAGTTTAGCCTTTAGAGGGACGCTATAAGTCAAACCGTGCTCTAAACACTCTGTGATAGAGTAACGAGGCGGATCAATGAAATAGTCTAGAAATTCCAGAACAAAGTTATTGCGCGTATCGGCAATGGGAAAATTTTCGGAGAATACTCGGTAAAGACCTTCGTTATTACGCTTCTCAGGCGGAGTATCCAGCTGGAGGAAGTCCTTGAATGACTTCAATTGTACTTCCAAAAAGTCAGGACACGGCATCGGGTTCCTAACGGAAGCAAAATTAATTCTCTGATTTTCAGTTGTTGAAGACATATATGGAAGGAAAAGGTGGAACTTATTAATTAAACGCACAAAAAGGTTAAGAACCCAAGACAGCCTTTAAAGGCTGTCTGTAGGGATTTCTTAACCATCTACCTGACCAAAGCAGGTTGTTGTTTATGTTACTTAAGTTCAACTTCAGCTCCAGCTTCTTCCAAAGTTTTCTTAAGAGACTCAGCTTCTGCTTTTGCAAGACCTTCCTTAACAACACTAGGTGCTGCGTCAACAAGATCCTTAGCTTCCTTAAGACCAAGACCGCAAGCTTCTTTTACTGCCTTAACGACAGCAAGTTTGTTTGCACCAAAGCTCTTAAGAGCTACATTAAATGAAGTCTTCTCCTCTGCAGCTTCAGCGGCAGCAGCAGGACCAGCAGCAGCTACAGCTACAGCGGCAGCAGCAGGTTCAATACCATATTCATCCTTAAGGATGTTTGCGAGTTCGTTTACCTCCTTAACGGTAAGGTTAACCAGTTGTTCTGCTAATGCTTTCAAATCAGCCATTGTTGTAAAATTTATTTGGGTTATTACTTTTTTTATTTTGATATTTATTCTCTTTCTCCAAGGGTCTTCAGGACACCATGGATGGTGTTTGCACCAGATTGCAGAGCGGAAATAACGTTCTTTGCAGGTGATTGCAGCAATGCAATGACATCGGCAATGAGTTCGTTTTTGCTCTTGATGTTGACCAAAGCGTCAAGCTGGTCAGATCCTACATAGAAGCTCTCTTCAGCATATGCTGCCTTCAAAGCCGGGATCTGAGCTTTCTTGTCGCGATATTCTTTCAACAGTTTGGCAGGAGTGTTTGATGTGTTGGATAACAGCAATGCTGTGTTACCTGTCAATGAATTATACATTGGTGAATAATCATTGTCCAAACCCTCAAATGCCTTCTGAAGAAGGGAATTCTTAACGACTACCATCTTGATTTCAGCCTTGTTGCACTTTCTTCTAAAATCACTGGTTTTAACAGAATCGAGTCCTGTTACATCGATCAGATAAAAAGTCGGATAGCTCTGAAGAGCCTGCTTGATACTTTCTATAACGATTGCTTTATCTTCCTTTTTCATTTTCGTAGAGGTTTAAATTTCATCCAAAGATTTGGTATCGATCTTGATACCCTTACTCATTGTACTTGAAAGATAAATGCTTTTTATATAAGTACCTTTTGCAGCCGAAGGCTTGAGCTTGATAATTGTATCAAGGAATTCCTTCGCATTCTCTCTAATTGCCTCGGGGGTGAAAGATACCTTACCGATTGAAGTATGGATGATACCGGTCTTGTCTACTTTGAAGTCTATCTTTCCTTGCTTGACTTCTTTTACAGCTGTAGCAACATCCAATGTAACTGTGCCGCTCTTTGGGTTCGGCATAAGGCCACGAGGACCGAGTATGCGACCAAGAGGACCAAGTTTTCCCATCAGAGAAGGCATGGTGATGATGACATCAACATCGGTCCAGCCACCTTTGATTTTTTCCAGATATTCTTCTAATCCTACGTAATCTGCACCAGCATTTTTAGCAGCTTCTTCTACGTCGGATGTACAAAGAGCAAGTACCCTAACGGTCTTTCCTGTTCCGTTTGGAAGAGAAACGACACCGCGTACCATCTGATTTGCCTTACGTGGATCTACACCAAGACGAACATCAATGTCTACTGATGCATCGAACTTTGTTGTAGTGATTTCCTTGACTAATGCAGATGCTTCAGCAAGGGTATATGCTTTGCCTGCTTCTAACTTAGCAGCGGCAATCTTTTGATTTTTAGTCAGTTTACCCATTCTAATTGAAGTTTATTAGTTATTAACCGGGAACTCCCCTTTTACAGCGATACCCATACTTCTGGCCGTACCGGCAACCATCTTCATGGCAGCTTCTACAGTGAAGCAGTTCAAGTCCACCAATTTATCTTGAGCAATCGTACGAACCTGTTCCCATGTAACTTCGGCAATTTTCTTACGGTTAGGCTCAGCAGAACCACTCTTTACCTTAGCCAATTCAAGCAATTGAATAGCAACGGGAGGAGTCTTGATTACAAAATCGAAAGACTTATCTGCGTAGTAAGTGATAATCACAGGAAGAATCTTTCCCGCCTTATCCTGGGTTCTGGCATTGAATTGCTTGCAAAACTCCATGATATTAATACCCTTCGAACCTAGAGCAGGTCCAACGGGAGGTGATGGGTTTGCCGCGCCTCCTTTAATCTGTAATTTGATTAGTCCAGCAACTTCTTTAGCCATTTTTTTATTGATTTATATATAAACATTAATCAAAGAATACTACAGCGTAACACCTGCATTATTCTTTTTCAACTTGCATAAAGCCCAACTCGAGCGGAGTTTTCCGTCCGAATATCTTTACCATGACCTTAAGCTTCTTCTTCTCGGTGTTCACTTCTTCAATGATGCCACTGAATCCGCTGAACGGACCGTAATTCACTTTTACAGTTTCACCGATTACATACGGGATACCCAGTTCTTCACTGGCATCCTGCAGTTCGTCCACCGTACCAAGTATACGATTCACTTCTGATTGTCTGAGAGGTACCGGTTTTTCGGAACCACCCAAAAAGCCTATCACATTCGGAGTATTGCGCAGATGATGAGCTACCTCACCAACCAAAGCGGCCTCCACCAAAACATAACCAGGAAGATAACTTCTTTCCTTCACAATTTTTTTCCCATTGCGAACCTGGTAAACTTTTTCAGTAGGAATCAATACCTGAGATACATATTCGCTAAGATCGCTGTTCTTAAGATCAGCTTCAAGATATTCTTTTACCTTAGTTTCTTTTCCACTAATAGCACGCAGAACGTACCATTTCTTTTCAATCTCAGCCATTTTCAACTCCTAAATTAATGTGGATAAACAATTTTTTCCATGAAGTTCTGGAAA
>QMCE01002425.1_pt1 | contig 10264 bp, 7 predicted proteins | sample 1821851 | NCBI WGS metagenome assembly QMCE01 (sample SAMN09453174, study PRJNA476694) | Termite gut metagenome, whole genome shotgun sequencing project. | isolation source: worker | host: Odontotermes sp. | place: South Africa:Pretoria | collected 2016-01-28
AACACACCTATCATCGTGCTCTCCGCCCGTACGGAAAAGGATGACAAGCTGAATGCGCTTACCCTGGGCGCTGACGACTATGTTGAAAAGCCGTATGACATCGATTTGCTGCTGGCAAAGATTGCGGCACTTCTGAGGCGAACTCGCGAGCAAACAGAAGCGATCTTTGTCGCGGGCGACCTCTCTATTGATACAGAAAAGCGCCAGGTGTTTCGAGGAGGTGTGCCACTTGCACTCACTGCCAAAGAGTATGACTTGCTGGTAGTGTTTGCAGAAAACGCGGGTAAAACCTTGCGCAAAGAGTATTTGTTTAGCAAGGTGTGGGGGAGCGATAGCTTCAGCGAGCCGGCAACGCTCACTGTTCATATCAAATGGCTACGCGAAAAGATAGAGCAGGATCCCAAAAATCCCCAGCACATTGTAACCGTCTGGGGCGTGGGGTATCGATTTGGAAGCAGCGAATGAGAAGCTATAACAAACTGCACCTGGTAACGATTCTTGCTCTTGTAGTGGTGCTGATTGGTGCCAATCTCCTGTTTTACTTTGGACAGCCAAACGAGGAAGGCAAGCCCTATATGATTGACATCAATCGGGCCTATGCTGATATCGTGCAGGCCCGTAACCCCACTGCGGCTGATGTGAACGCGTACAGCAGCCTTGAAGCTATCAGCTTTTTACCTGAGTCTGCCTCTGCGGAGGAAAGAGAGGCATTTTTCTCGGGCCAGAGTACCTCTGTAATAAGAACATACAACACGGGGTATCTGCGCTTTGACTATGTCGACCGCGCCGATGAGGATTTTACCCGAGCGTGGATGATAGCAAACGGTGTGATGCTTGTGGTGAGCATGCTGTGTATCGGCATTATCCTGTATGTACGTCAAAGACTTGTCAAACCGTTTGTGCGTATCAGTGCCGTACCGTATGAGCTCTCCAAGGGACATCTCACCAGCGGTCTCAAGGAAGAAAAAAACCGCTACTTCGGAAGATTCATCTGGGGGCTCGACCTGCTTCGCGAAACACTGGAGGCACGCAAACAAAACGAGCTTAACCTCACGAGAGAAAACAAGGTGATGGTGCTCGCTCTTTCGCATGACATCAAAACGCCGCTCTCTGCCATCCGCCTGTACTCCAGGGCGCTCTCCGAAGACCTCTACGAATCGGACGAAAAACGTCGCGAGGTTGCGGCGAGCATCAACGAGAAGGCGGAGGAGATAGAAGGCCTGGTGCGCGATATCATCAAGACATCCCGGGAGGACTTTCTCCATCTGGAGGTTGCCAACGGTGAGTTTTATCTGAGCGACCTGATGGCAAAAGTGCAGGGCTATTACGCAGAGAAACTTGCGCTCATCAAATGCGACTTTGTGGTTGAGTCCCATCGCAACCTGCTCCTCTTTGGAGACATCGAGCGTTACACCGAGGTGGTGGAAAACATCATCGAAAACGCCATCAAATACGGAGACGGCCGCGAGATTCGCATCAGCTTTCCCGTGGAAGAAGACCACCAGCTCATTGCCATCAGCAATACCGGCAACACGCTACCGGAGGGCGAGTTGGTGCATATATGGGAGAGTTTCTGGCGCGGCTCAAACTCCGAGAAGCAGACAGGCAGCGGACTCGGCCTCTATATCTGCCGTCAACTCATGAGCGCCATGGAGGGAAGCCTCTACGCAGAAATCTGCGAAGGCCGCATGGTGGTGACGCTAATTCCAAAAGAAGCCTGAGCGGGGTAGGACTGCAGCTTTTGGAACATACCTGAGACTAAAACACGCGTTTGTCAACCAAATCAGCCTCTGCATCTCGATTATGGTTGACAAACGCGTGTATTAGTAGACGAGAGCAAAGAGGAGACGGGTGCAAGACTTAGGACTTAGGAAAGCCTGCGTGAGTCGCGCGTGGCGCAGCTTGCTTCCTTCGCATATGCGATACACTATCCGTGAGTCGGCAAAACGGAGATCTGACCTATTAAGGAATACGAAATGAATAAGATGGACATACGACCGGATGTACAGGGAAAAGTGCGCGACATCTACGATCTGGGCGATACGCTGCTGCTCGTTGCCAGCGATAGAATCTCCGCGTATGATTATATCCTTGATGATGAGATTCCCCATAAGGGTGAGGTGCTGACCCGCCTGTCGCGCTTTTGGTTTGAGCTGCTCGACGGAGTGGTGGAAAACCACCTCGTATCCATGGACGCTGAAGACCTGCCGGCACGTTTTATGCCCTATAAGGACTATCTCAAAGATCGCTTCATGCTTGTTCGCAAGGCTAGGATGTTTCCTCTTGAGTGTGTCGTGCGGGGATACCTTGCGGGAAACGGATTCTCCGATTATATAAACACTGGCATGGTCAACGGCGTGTCGCTGCCGCCTGGTCTCGTGAATGCCTCAAGGCTTCCGGCTCCCCTCTTCAGCCCGTCAACCAAGGCGGAAGTTGGCGATCATGATGAGAGTATCAGCTTTGCCGCAGCGCAGGGCATGGTGGGGGTTGAAACCGCCGAAGCCTTACGCGACCTCTCCCTGAAGATATACGCAAAGGCATGCGACTTTGCTTTGGAGCGGGGCATCATCATTGCCGATACCAAATTCGAATTTGGCGTAGTTGGTGAGAGGATAGTACTCGCTGATGAAGTTTTAACGCCCGACTCGTCACGCTTCTGGGCAACAGCTGCTTATGTCGAAGGCACAGATCAGCCAAGCTTTGACAAGCAATTCATCCGCGACTGGCTGGACGCACACTGGGACAGACAGGGGCACCCACCGCGTTTACCGGAGGATGTCATCAACAGGACCAGCGAGAAATATATCCAAGCCTATGAGATGCTCACCGGTCAGAGTTTTTGAGTAGTGCTTGGTAGGATAGGTAGAGCTGAGATGGTTTTCAGCGCCATCTCTCATTAATCTAGGCTATTGCCCGATAGGATGGGTACGGAGCCTGCCCTTCTTCAAGCATGTTCTCATTAACCCAATTGAGGCCAAGTAGTACGGTAATGTCATCTATGAGATAACCCCAGCCCGGGTATTCAGCAATGCTGATATACTCGTCCGCGCCGAGGATAGCGCCAATCTCCAATGCTTCTGCTTCGCAGCTTGAATCCTGATAAAAAACTGTCACTCTATCCATTGGTGCCCACAATGTGGGAGAGACCTCCGGGCTAAAGCCATAACCGGCGAGCAGCTCAGCCGCAGCTGCGGCAGTACCGTCTACACCGTTTGCATTTCTGATAACAAGGTGAGCTGGTGGTGCACTTATGCGCGGCGAACTTGTGCTGGGTTGTGCTTCGAGAAGACGTTGCGCTGCCGCCTCGTCATAGGGCTCCATTCGAAAGACAGTTGTCGTGTCACGGGAAGGGATCATGGGATAATCACGGCCTGTGTCTGCATAGGAATCAAATGCAGGAGAGGATATTTCTGCCTCACCAAGAAGAATAAGAATGCCGTCTCTATCTATCCCCTCAAATGCTCCAAGCGCATCGTCCTCGGAAATGAGTTTGAACCCCAATATCTCCTGCAGCTCCAGAGCCTTTGCGAGTAGCGCATCATTTCCTGTTGGAACCCAAATTGCTGATTCTGGATACATGAAGCGCTTGGCATTTCCTATGTCTATTGTGTAACCGTTCTCATAGAGAAAGCCTTCGCTCCTCAGTTTCTCTCCAACCAGGATAGCAAATCCTCCTCGATCCGTGCTGTTGCGAATGGAGAGAGGGGTAATGAGGTTTTCCTCAGCGATTCTGCTGTCAGCCGCACTTGAATTGCTGCTATTCAAAGAAGCTGATTCTTCATCTTGGCAAGCCGCAAGGAGAAAAATAAGCAGAACTCCGCAGAGTGTCATCAGAAGCAGTGAAACAGTCTTTGACGTTTTACACATGTTGCGCCCACTTTCGCAAGAGGTACCGTCTTTTTTGTTTTATATAAAGCTATTGAATAGGAGAAGCTCTTATATTGGTTTTGAGACGCTGTCATTTTTATAATCAGTGCAACGGTAACGCACGCATAATAATAGCAGGTGCTTCTTTCGTGTGTCGAGCGCACCAGACCCCACGTGTTGCGGTTAGTTTGGAAGTATCCAGTGCTCATCTATGAGTAGAGCTATCTTCTCAGTCCAACCGTTTTTCTGATGCACCTTTTTCGAAATGGTTTTACTGCGCTTATTCTGGCGTTGTCTTCGCTCCTCTGCACACGATAGGGGCTCAACAAACTGTCTGCTTGCGGCAGACCCTGCGCTGTAGAGGCGGGCGTAAACTGTGTTCTGTTTCGGTATAAAACAGAGAAGGAGGCTTTACCATGAAGATATCAAAGAGGAAGATGATGGGATCTCTGGCAGTTGTGCTGGCGCTCTTTACCACGCTGGCTCTCCTGGTTGGGTGTGGCGGCATCGGTGGCTCAGGCGGTGGTGACAATGCCAGCGGAGACTCCGGTAATCAGTCCGCATCATCTGGCGATACAGACGCGGGTGGTGTAGACGGATTACCGGCATCATTCACCGCCTATGACAACAGCTACACCATCGATAGTTACACCATCGAGATAAATGATGAGGGCAATACCGTTGTAAAATGCGAAGGCTCAGGCTTCAGCGTACTGCCGATGCGCAACGGCTCGTTCAGGCTGCCATTGTCCTGCGTGCTGATGGTAGACGGCGCGGAGCAGAGCTGGATAAGTGGCTCAGCCAGCGGAAGCGGAATTGAGTTTGAGTATGACGGCGTATTCGAACCAGAGGCCCTCATCTTTACCGCAGCAGATGATGAGAGCCAGCGGGTAGAAATTCAAGTTGCTTAGGGATAACAACCGCAGCTTCTGCGCTGCCTCACCACCCACGATCAAGCAGCCAGTTGTTGAGCACACGCTCGCGGTCGCGCAGGGTCTCTTCTCCCACGTATTTACCTGTTCGATACTCGCCGCTTATCTTTCCGTCGGTGATATACAGTACGCGTTCGCATTTGGCGGCAACACGTACATCGTGGGTGACGAGTAGCACAGTGGTGCCTTCACGATTGACGCGCAGTATTTCGTCCATTACATCGGAGGAAGCCTGTTTGTTGAGGGAACCGGTAGGCTCGTCGGCAAAGATGAGGGCGGGCTCGTTGATGAGACTGCGGCAGATGCACGCGCGTTGGAGCTGTCCGCCCGAGACCTCGTTGATGTCGTTTTCGGCCACATCGATTATCTGCATCTTACGCATGAGCTCTTTAGCGTATTCATTCTTTGCGCGCCGTGCTGCCTTGCCGCGCACCTCTTTAGACTGATAGGCAGGGAGGATAATGTTGTCGTAGAGGGAGAGGTTTTTCATCATGTACATCTGCTGAAAGATGAAGCCCATCTTACCCAGCCTGATGTCAGCCATGTGGTTTCCGGTAATGCCGCTGATATCCTCACCCATAAAGCGCACGGTACCTGCAGTCAGGGGATCCATTCCGCTTACGGTGTAGAGCAGCGTGGACTTTCCCGACCCGGAAGGCCCCATAACCGCAACCATCTCACCAGGCATGATGGAAAAGCTCACGTTGCGCAGCACATTGTTCTGCCGCTTATTGACTATATAGGTTTTACTGAGATCTGTTACTTCGAGAATCGCCTGCATGTTGATACTCCTATTCCATGTTTCCTATGTCCTTGAGGTTATGCTTTCTTACGGCGCCAACACTCAGCACAGCAACGACTGAGGTAACGACAAAGAGGGTTATCGGGTAGAGAAGGAACACTTCCTCGCCTCTAATAATCAAGGGGATATTTGCTGCTCCCATGATGCCAAAGGTAAAGTAAGCTATCAGAGGATTGAGGAGGTTAGAAAGCAGTGCGCCAAGTACCAGAGAGCAGAAGAGCACGATGATGATGCGGAGCGCCTGCCATGCGCGAAGGGTGCTGCTCCTGAATCCGATGCTTCCCAGCAAGGCAATTTCTCCTGCATCACGCGCCAGGAAGGAGCGCATCAGAAGTACCGTGATAAGGCTGTATATGACAAGAACCACTGCCAGGATTATATTTTTCACCATATCAACGGTGGCGATGACGGATCCAAGGGTATTTTTGGCATATTCGCCGGGGGTCTGGAGGCGGTAGTCGGGTGCTATCTCCTTCATGGTTGCTCTCTGCAGATCTATATTCTCCCTGTCGATTAAGTTGCCTTGAAAGGCAAAGAGAGAAGAAATAAAAGCGTAGTTGAGCGGAGCAGTTTCGGAAAAGCGCATACTGTAGCCCATCATTTCCATCGATTCATAGGCACTCACCACGAGATACTCCCGAGTCTCGCCGCCCAGCGTAACGTGCACGGTGTCTCCCACGGCAGCGCCGATTCGGTCCAGCGCCAGCTGCGTCAGGGCAACTTCATTGCTGAGAAGAGGCGCAACGCTGTCCTTAAAAGGAGTGAGCCTGTCTGCGGAGAGGTCATAGGATTGAAAGGCCAGAAGCGCCATTCCCTCATCGGGATTGTCAAGGTATACCGCAATATTAAAGGCGCAATCGACGTAGAAATCCACGACAACGCCGCCACTACGATATTCGTCTTCGAGATCCTCAACCTTCTCCACAACAGCTTCGCGAGTACCTGTTGCCAAAATGATATCCTCTTCAAAGGTGGTCACGTATACATCGCTCGTTGAGGAGCCGAGGTAGTCAAGGATATTATCGCCTTTGAGAGTGTTTATCGCGTTGACCGGTAGAATTATCATCAGTATGCCCAGGGTAAAGGTAATGATGAGCGCAACGTAGTTTTTCGTGTTGCACAGCACGTCATTGACTGCCATTTGAAGAGCAGGAGCGATGCCTTGGTGTTTGTGGATGGCGTACAGCTTACGGGTTGCATAGTTTTCTCCGGTTGCTCCGCTGCGCATAGCCTGAACAGCACTGAGCTTACTCACCCTTTGTATGGTAAGAGAGCAGAACAGAAGCACGAGCACTACAATAGCAATGCCAGCCAATATGTTGAGCAGCGGATTGGCAGAGGTAGATTCCAGTGCCATGTTGTTTTGAATGCCCTGGGTCATGAAGGTGCTAAAAGGAAAGCTCGCGGCAATACCAAGGGCTGCTCCAACCACTGCAAGTGCAAGATCCTTGGCGAGATAGAGTTTGCGAATGTCACGGTTCTTAAGACCGATAGCCTTCATGACGCCAATTTCTCGATAGTCCTCCTGAAGGGTAAAGGCAATGGTAAAGCGAAGAATCACGAATGCAATAAGAAGCAGAAGAACGCTCACAACCATGAGGATGGCGGCAATCACGGTGTCGAGTGTGTAGACGCTTTCGAGCATGGATTTGTCAAAGTTGGTATAGAGCACAAAGCTCTGACCCAGAAGCTCGCGCTCAAACTGCAGGGGTTCATCGGTGATTACCGAGTAGAGATTGGCAAAATTGGAGTTTTCGTCAGCTGCCATATCAAGATAGTCTGCCTCACTCACCAAAATACGCGAGGCGCCCATATAGGAAGAGCCAAACACCATGTCCTTGGTAATCTGAGAGAGGACGAACTTCTTTTCCTCACTTCCGTACTCTATGGTTATGGTGTCGCCTACGGTAAGGTTATTGGTGACCGAATCGTTATACGACAGAGCACATTCACCCTCCTTGAGGGGAGGAAGGACGTTATTGGCTTCATCAAGTACGAGATTGAAGTCTGTGGGCGTGGTCATCAGAAAAAACGTGCCTCTTACTTCAAACTCGTTAGCTCCCGCGTGTATCGCATCGGACGAAAGGGCGAGCCCGCGCTCTTTTGAAAAATCATCGACGCGCTCATTTGACGCAAGCCATGTTGTCACGTCGCTCTCTTTGGACGTAACAAAGAGGTAGTCAGACGCGTGGGTTAGCTCCCCAAAATATGAGACAGCACCTCTCGTTATCGTCATATTGCTGAGGCTGCCGGCAGCGAATACCGTACAGAGCGCGATGAAGAGGAACAAGATGGCGTTCATCGATTTCTTTCGGGCAAGGTCTTTTTTGAGTATTTTGAAGAACATGTGCTCTCCTGGTTTGTTAGAGGTAGACAGGTTGTTTTGTATTTCGCTTTTATCAGTATAGAAAGGCAATTATTAAGAAATCCTTAAATCTGAGGACTTTTTTGAAGGGCAGGAAAAAGAACGGACCCCTCTTTATTCTGCGCCATTCCCGCACAAGCGGGAATCTATTACTATAGGCATGAGCCATAAAGAGTTCGCTTTTTGAGCTCAGACACAAAAGCAGAAGGGGAGAAGGCAGCGTATGTCCTTAGTCAAGCGGGTCTGGCGCGAGTTTACGCAGAATAAGTTCATCCTGCTCTTTTTACTGGGCCTCATTGTGCAACTTTTAACTTACGGCTATTCGCTCATAACCGCTTTCTTCTTTAGCAGCGCCTTTACGCTTGAGCGCCTGCTGCTGTTCGTTGGCATTTTGGCAGCATACTATGCGATTCTTTCGCTGTGCAACGGATTTCTGCGCATCTATCGGGAGAAGAAAGCGCGTGTGTATCAACGCAGCCTCAGACGACGCTCGCTGGTTACCATCCTCAACATGCCGTCTGAGAAAATCATCGACCTGGGCTTGCAGTATATCAAGGAAATCGTAACTGATGCCAACAATCAGCTGTTCACAATCGTCTCCACTTATTTAACCAATATAGTCAACGTCATCGTTGGACTGGTGGTGTTGACGGTCTCGCTCTCTCGACAGTCCGTTGGCATTGCGCTTGCGGCACTGGCACTCATTGGCCTTACAATCTTCATTCAGGCGCTCCTGATGAAGAAGCAAATCAGGCTTGCCAAGGAGTACTTTACGATGAACGCCAATTATCGCGCGATGGTGAGCGACGTGCAAAACAATACGCTTACGATAAAGAAGTTGGATGCCGAGAGCTACTTTGCGCAGCAGCTTGATACGAGATCGGTTGACGCGGATGCAAAGGGCGTTGAGAAGGTAACGTATGATGTAAAAATGCAGTGGATATTTGACTGCTTTACCTACGCTATCCTGCTGTTAATACTCGGCAACATTGCGTGGGTTCTCTTCAATGACCCCAGCTACGACGCGTTGTTCTGGGTAGTCTTTTATGTGGGGATTTTCGCGCAGCTTAAAGGCCAAATATCAGCTGTTACAGGGTCTGTTCAGAGCATGGTCGACTTTCGCATATCCATGGCTCGCTACGATGATTTGATGGCAGAGTGTAATGCAGATGAGGTCGAACTGCTCCACCGCAAGTGGCGCGATATCACGGTGAGCAATATGGACTTTACCTATCAATCAAGCGGACGGCATGTATCCTGTGAGCACTTCTACATTGGGCGAGGCGACCACATTTCTCTCACCGGACCGTCCGGCAGCGGTAAAAGCACATTTCTCAGTCTGCTGCGCGGTGAGCTGGAGCCAGAAAGCGGCCAGATTTCCTACGATACGCGCAAGCGTACACGCGTCGTGCCCTACATTGAAGATTGCGTCTTTATCAGCCAGGCGCTCAATCTGTTTAACGACACTCTGCGCAACAATCTCTGCCTCGGGCGTGAGTGTGACGACGACAGGCTCTATGAACTCTTAGACAGAGCCGGCTTGAAGGAGTGGACGCTTTCTCTACCCGGCAAGCTCGATGCCATGATCTCAGAAAACGCCGCTAATCTTTCCGACGGCCAGAAGATGCGTATAAAGATATTGCGAGGCATTCTTGGCGAGCGCGAAATAGTGATTATGGACGAACCATCATCAAATCTGGATCTGCAGTCCAGCGAGCAGATACAGCGCCTCATCAAGGAGGATTTTGCGGAAAAGACTGTTCTCATTTCAACACACGATCCCGCTCTGGTGCGCATCTGCAACAGCCACTATGTCATCGATGGGAGTGGGACTATCACGAAGTTTATTCCGCAGACAGAGGGTGAGTATCCTCTTTAGGAAAGCGCTGAGGCGCCTTAACACGCAAAAGCAACCTGTCTGTGGCGCAGAAAGCCCGTTGTGCACGATTTTTTCTCAGAAAAAGCAGGCTAAATGCTTTTACAGGGCTGATAGCGTAAAGAATTTTGGAAAAAATCGTTCACAACGGGTTTTTGTGCCACCGATGAGCCAGAACTTCAAAATTGGTGGACGAGCAGAGGTTTCGACGAAGAGTACTTCAGACCCCACTGACGTTACTGCTCGCCCTCGTCCTTTGCGGTGTTTTTTAGGTGAGCATGAAACGCGGGCAGCAGGTCATTGCCGAGGCCAGGGAACTTTCCTTCTGGATAATTCTTTGCGATAAGCTTTTTAAACTGCTCTTCATCGTGCGACTGCCGGATGATGTCGTGCGCTCGTCTGAAGTTTCCACCAACCAGGCC
>QMCE01002426.1_pt1 | contig 10263 bp, 7 predicted proteins | sample 1821851 | NCBI WGS metagenome assembly QMCE01 (sample SAMN09453174, study PRJNA476694) | Termite gut metagenome, whole genome shotgun sequencing project. | isolation source: worker | host: Odontotermes sp. | place: South Africa:Pretoria | collected 2016-01-28
TCTTGCGCAGCCTCACCGACGTAACGAGCGCAAAGGCTGTGGTTCTTCACCACGGCCTTGGTAAGCAGGCCCGCCGCGTGGGCGGCGTCCACCGCCACGGCCACCTTTAAAAAGCCCTCGGCCTCGCCCCGGTTTATGGCCAGCACCCGGTGGCCCGCCATGCTTTTCACGGGCCCCGCAAAATCGTAATAGGTGGCGTAAACACTGTCTTCCTCTTTGGCGGCGCGGCTCTCCAGCGCGGCGTGCCCGGCATAATATTTGCGCAGCAAATCGCGCAGGCGGGCGTCGTCGCTGAAATCCTCCGCCAAAACATCCATGGCGCCGGCCAGCGCCGCCGCCGTGTTTGGCACTTCTTTTTCCGCGTCCACATATTCGGCGGCAAGGGCCTCGGGGTCGTCGCCGGTGTTTTGCAAAAGCAGGCGGGCGGCCAGCGGCGCAAGGCCGCGCGCGCGGGCCACACTGCCCCGCGTTTTGCGCTTGGGCTTATGGGGGCGGTAAATGTCCTCCACCGCCGCAAGCGTAAGGGCGGCGTCCAGCGCCGCGCGTATCTCGTCCGTCATTTTTTCCTGCTCGGTAATGGATGCAGCCACCTCGGCCTTGCGCTGCTGCAAATTGCGCAGGTAGGCAAGGCGGTCGTTCAGCTCGCGCAGCACCTGGTCGTCCATGCTGCCGGTGGCCTCTTTGCGGTAGCGCGCAATAAAGGGAATGGTGTTGCCCTCGTCTATAAGGGCAATGGCGGCGGCCACGCGCTCGGGCGCCAGTTTAAATTCGGCGGCCAGTGTTTTGGCAAAATCCATGTGGGTATACCTCGCTGTTTGGGTTTGGAACAACACATACCATGATACAGCAGAAATGCGGTTTTGAGAAGGGAAAGGAAGGAGAAAGAGGGAAAACCGGGCTGGAAATATGCGGGGAATAGTGTTATACTGTCTGTAAATATGCAAAACAGAGGGGCGGGCAGGTTGTTTCGGGTTATTTAGGTGGCGCCCGCTTGTGCACACACCACCTAAAGAAACGCGTTGATGCCGGCACATCCTGAGAAGGAGGAGCGCGCCATGAATTTTTGTCCAAATTGCGGGGCCAAGCTGCCCCGGCCGGGGGAAGACCAATTTTGCATGAATTGCGGCGCCAAAATTCCCGTAATTGTGCCCGAGGCGGACGCCGCCCCGGTTTTTTCCGGCGTGCCGGTGCCGCCCCTGGCGGCAGAGGAACCCGCCGCCCCGCCGCCCGCCCCGCCCCGGGGCGAGGATATCCTGAACCTGATTGACCAGGCGCAGGCGCAAACGCCGTCACCTCCGCCGGCCCCGGCCGGCCTGTGGGGCGAGGCCGAGCTTTCGGCGGGCGACGCAGACGCGGCGGACAGCCTGTTTGCGGGGGACGAGCCCGAAGCAGCCCCGGCCGCCGGCCCGGATTTGTTTGCCGCCGCCCAGCCGCCGCCCGCCCAGCCCAATATGTTCGACACTGCCGTGATGCAGGCCATGCAGCCGCCGCCAAAGCAGGCAGACGGGCATGCCCCTGCCCCGGCCCGCCCCGCGCCCAAGCTGCCGGGCGAGGCCGCCAAACCCGCCGGGGAAGCACCCAGGCCTCCGGAACAGGCTCTCAAACCAAAGCCTGCCGCTGCGCCGCGCAGCGATTCGCCCACCCCGCAACCAACCGCAAAGCCCAGCGTGCAGGAGATTTTTCAGGCTGCCCAGCGGGATATGCCCGCCCAGCCGCCGGAAAACCCGCAGGCGATATTTGCCGCAACGGCGGAACTGCCGCCGCTGCCCATGGAGGAACGCGCCCTGCGCCAGCACAGCGCCACGCGCCGCCGCGCGCCGGAGCCTCCGCCCCCCCGCCCCCCGGCAGGCCCCCGCCTGATGCGCGAACCCGCCCACGAGGAAACACAGAGCGCCGCCGCCCGCAGCGTGCCGTCGCCGCCGCCAACCCCGCTGCCGCAGCAGGAGGAGTATGTTAAAAAGCGCAGCATAGCGGGGCGCATTTTTACGGGCATTGCCATTTTGCTGGTGTTTTTAGTGGTGTGCGCCGGCACCATTTTGGTGATGCTCTACTTCCAGAATCGCCCGGCCCAAACCATTGAGACCTTTACCGCGGCCATTGCGGGGCAGGACGTTGACGAGCTGAATGACCTGACCCGCATGGCGGTGAACGGCGTTGCGCCTACCGACGCGCAATGGCAGGCTTTTTGCGCCGCCTTTGACGAACTTGGTTTAAAAGAGCTGCAAAGCCAGCTGAACAAAATGGCCGAAGGAGAGACCGACGCGGCCTACCCTTACCCCGCCATCACCATCAAAGGCCGCCCCTTTATCCTGTTTATTCAGCGTTATACCATCGAGATGCAGGAGGTGCAGGTGCTGGCCACCGGTGCGGCGGAGGGCGCCACGCTGATGCTGGACGACACCAGCTACACCGGCGCGCCGCAGGAGGGCGGCCAGCTGTTCACCGGCGTGATGCCGGGGCTGTACCAGTACCGCCTGGTTCCCTCGGGCATAGACCCGCAAAATGTGCCCCCGCAGCAGATTAGCCTGTTTGGCGCGCCGGGCGGCGGCCCCACCGTGCTGGACGCCGGTGTGCCCAGCGTGGAGGTAACCGTGAGCAATTGCGCGTCGGACGACGCCGTGCTTTACGTAAACGACGAACCGGTGATGGAAAAGCCGATGGGCGGCGTTGTTACCATCCCGAATGTGGCGGTGGGCAGCACCATTCGAATCTCGGCCATTAAGGACGGCGTTACCATGGAGGCCAGCGTGGTGTTTGCCGATTTGAACAACACCCAGCTTGCCTTTGCCGACTATGCCAGCCAGGGCGAGCCCACCCCGCCCCCGGAGGAAAGCTCCAGCACGCCCGCCGCGCAGGAAGGCGGCATTACCGCCACCAACGCCAACGCCCTGTTGGGCGCCTTCTACCAAAGCTATCTTGCCTGCATCAACAACCAAAGCATAGACGGCATACAAAGCACCACAAGCGAGGCGAACACCGCGCTTGCCAGCCGCATTACCAGCGACAGCAACGCCGCAAACCTGTTTGAATACGCCGGTGTCTCGTGCGATGCAGACAGCATTAAGGTGGTTAGCGAGGGTGTTGTGCACCTGAACGCCAAGTTTGAATATACCTACAAGGCGCGCGATTCCGCCGACGCCTACACCGCGGCCTCCAACACCCAAAGCGTGGAGCTTGTGCTGCAAAACGGCCAATGGCTGGTGAACAAAATGGCCTTTGTAAGCGAGGGAGACTTCAGCAACCACGTTATCGCCGCATTCAACTGATGAATGACGGCCCAGGAAAGGAACCCTTTGCCATGCAGCCAGCACCCCAGCAGCGCCCACGCGCCCATGCGCCGCCCACGCGCCCGCGGCAGGGCAGCCCCTATGGCGCCCCGCCCCGCCCCCCGGTGGGTGGCCAGCCCGTGCGCCGGGTTAGCCCCGAGCAAATGGCGCAGATGCGCGCAAAGCGCAAAAAAACGCGCCGCCGCCGCCGCGTGCTGGCCCTTTTGGTGTTGCTGCTTTTAGCGGCGGGGCTGGTAACGGGTGTGGTGCTGCTGGTGCGGTTTTTCCTGCCGGATGCCACGGCCGCGCCCGTGGCCACGCCGGTGCCCTCTGCCACCATTGCGGCGCCGCCCGCGGCCAGCGGCACGGTAAGCGTAAGCCTGCCGGGGCTGGATTTGCCCGCCGTGCCCACGGGTGCACATGACGAGGCGGAGATGCCGCTTTTGTTCAACTACAACCACGAGATTCCGCAAAGCTATTTGGATGCCCTGCTAAATGGCGGCATGGCCGACGTTGGCGGCGGCCAGCAGATGGAAAAGCGGGCGGCGGCCGCCTACAACGACATGTCTGCCGCCGCCGGAGCCGACGGCATAACGCTGACGCCTGTGTCTGGATTCCGCACAAACCAGCGGCAAACCAACAACTACAACAATTCCATCCAAAATTATTTGAACCAGGGTTTTTCCCACGACGAAGCGATGCGCCGCACCGAGGGTTACTATGCCATTCCCGGCACCAGCGAGCACGAGGCCGGCCTTGCCATTGATATTGGCTTTATTGAAGACAGCTTTGAAGACACCCCTGCCTTTGCCTGGTTGCAAGAGCATGCGGAGGAATACGGCTTCATCCTGCGCTACCGCGAGGAGGACTTCGCCATCACCCACATTCACTACGAACCCTGGCACTACCGCTACGTGGGAACCAACCATGCGGCCGCTATCAACAGCCAAGGCATTACACTGGAAGAGTATGTGGGGTAGTCGTTAGTCATTGGTCATTAGTTAAGGTCAAGGGCAACCACCCTTGACCTTAACCAATTTCTATTTTCTAACAACCAGGGCGTGTCCCTAATCATCAGACGACACTTCCGCCCCCGGCGGGCTCAGGCTTTCGGGCACGGAGGGGGCCGCTGGCGAGGCCGGCGGCGAGGCGGGTTCGCTGGCAATTTCCGCCGCGTAGGTGGTGTTTTGCCGGATGGCATAGAGGTAATAGTCGCTGCCGTCGCGCTGCAAAAGATAGTCCATGTACATGGCGGGGTGGTCATAGTCCGGGGTGGCCAGCACCTGGTTTTCGTTGCCGCGCGTGCTTACATAGCCCACCACTACCCTGCGCACGCCCCCGGCCTCGCGCACCACATCCACCACTGTGGGCAGGTAGTCCGGGTTCAGGCCGGTGTTTGGCACGGCGTACATGCGGGCTTCGGCGTCGAAGTTATATTGCAACTGCTGCACCTGGTCGCGGAAGGTCTCGTGGGTGGAGAAGCGGAAGTCCGGCCCGAAAACGCGTGCGCCGTAGCGGTCCACTTCGCTGGCGGGCACCAGCGCCTCGCCAATGTCGTTACGGGCAAGGTCTGCCATCTGGTCGTCAAAAATGCTCCAGATAATCGCCTGCTTGAAAGTGTTTTCATCCACCTGCGTAATGGACTCGAAGGGCTGGACATAGAACCACACAAAGGCTTTAAAGCGGTTCTGGTACTCGTCAATTTCGCCGGTGCTGTCGAACACCTGCCGGGCCATGCCGATGCCGCTTAGAACGATGGACACCGCCCCCACCACCACCAAAATGCTGATGGCAACCCCGATGAGCTGCCGGTTGCGGCGGTGTGTGCGGCGGGCCTGCTCCTCTTTTTTCAGGCGAAGCTGGTCGCCGTCTGTCTTTTTGGCTTTGCGGCGCTCTGCTCTTTTCGCCGGGGCGGGCGGCGCCTTTTTTTCGGGGGGCTGGCCCTGCGGCTGGGGTGTGGCTGCCGGCGCCGCCGATGGTGCCAAAGGTGCCTGTGTTCCCGTGGCGGCGGGTGGTTGAACAGCCCCGCCCGGCTTTGGCGCGGCGGGTGGCGCTTGGGTTGCCGGTGCGGCCGGTTTTGGCGCCGCGGGCGTGGCCACCGGGGCCGGGGCGCGCGGCGCCGCCGCAGCACCTCCCGCCGGGAAGGCAGGCTTCGCCGCAGGCTGTGCCTGTGGCTTTGCCGCCGAGCGCGCCGGTTCGCCCGTGGGGCGGGGCCGGGGCGGGGGTGGCTGCCTGTTCGGCTGCCGGTCGTTTTTCTTTTCGTTTTTTGGGTCGGGCATAAATAAGGTTCCTTTCTAGCGAATTTGGCCCGCGCCCTGTATCACGTATTTGTAGCTGGTAAGCTCGTACAGGCCCATGGGGCCGCGCGCGCCAATTTTTTGCGTAGAGATGCCCATTTCGCAGCCCAGGCCAAACTCGGCGCCATCGGTGAAGCGGGTGGAGGCGTTGACGTAAACGGCGGCGCTGTCCACCCCGTTCACAAAGGCTGCCGCTGCCGCTGTGTCGGCGGTAACAATGGCGTCGCTGTGGCTGGTGGAGTGGGCATTGATGTGGCGGATGGCATCCTGCACATCGTTCACCACGCCCACCGCCAGGATATAGTCCAAAAACTCGGTGTCAAAGTCCGAAGGGGCGGCGGCCTCGCCGCTGATGAAGGCCCCGGCGGCCTCGTCCAGGCGCAGCTCCACCCGGCCCTCGAAGGCCGCCTTCAACGTGGGCAAAAAGCTGTGTGCTACGTCCCTGTGCACCAGGCACACCTCGGCGGCGTTGCACACGCTGGGGCGGCTGGTTTTGGCGTTGTCCACAATGGAAAGGGCCATGGCAAGGTCGGCGTCTTTATCCACATAGATGTGGCAGATGCCGGTGCCCGTCTCGATAACTGGCACGCCGCGCGCGCCATCTACCACCGCGCGGATGAGCCCCGCCCCGCCCCGGGGAATGAGCAAATCCACCTTGCCGCGCGCTTCCATCAGGGCGCGGGCGCTGTCGTGGCTGGTGTCCTCCACCAGCTGCACTGCGCCCACGGGCCCGTTTTGGGCGGCAATGGCCTCGGCCAGGGCCTTCACAATGGCGGTGTTGGTGTGAATGGCGTCGCTGCCGCCGCGCAACACACAGGCGTTGCCGCTTTTCAGGCACAGCGCGGCGGCGTCGCTGGTAACATTGGGGCGGCTCTCGTAAATAATGGCCACCACCCCAATGGGCACCCGTACTTTTTGAATGAGCAGGCCGTTTGGATGGTCGTATTCCCGCTCCACCATGCCAAGGGGGCTTTCCAGCGCTTCCACGTCTAAAATTCCATCCGCCATGGCGTCGATACGCGCCGCCGTCAGGCGCAGGCGGTCAATCATCACGTCGGGAATGTGCCCCTTCGCGTGTTCCACGTCCACGGCGTTGGCCGCCAAAATGGTGTCTTTGTTTTCCAGCAGGGCGGCGGCCATGGCGCGCAGCAAGGCGCCGCGCTCTTCGTCCGTAACCAGGGCCAGTGCCGCCTTGGCCTGGGCGGCCTGCCGGAGGAGGGTGTTTAAGTTTTGCATGGGCATAATCCTTTCTATCAAGCGTTAGGCAATGAGGCGTTGGGTAATAGGCATTGGGCATTGGGAAAGGTTAGGAACAGAGGCAAGGGATGCACGCCAATGCCTTGTGCCTAATGCCTGAACGCGAACCGCGTGCCCACCGCCAGCCCTGCAAAAATGTCGTACAGGCATTCGGGGTTTTGGCCGTTGGTAATCACCATGTCTATGCCGTGGGGCTGCACAATTTGGGCCGCCTGCAGCTTGGTGCGCATGCCGCCCGTGCCAAAGCCGCTGCCCGCGCCGCCCGCAAAGTGCAGCATCTCCTCGGTAATCTCCGTCACCCGGGGTATCAGGCGGGCGTTTTCGTTTTGGCGCGGGTCTTCCGTAAACAGCCCCGGTATGTCGGAAAGCAGCACCAGCAAATTGGCCCTTGCCATCACCGCCACCTCGGCGGAAAGGGTATCGTTGTCGCCAATCTCCCCGCCCTCCAGCTCGGCGGTGGCCACGGTGTCGTTCTCGTTGATGATGGGAATAACGCCCATCTCCAAAAGGCGGAACAACGTGGCCTCCACGTTGTGGCGGCGCTCCGGGTGGTGGATGTCCTCGGCGGTGAGCAGCACCTGCCCCACCGTGTGGCTGTATTTTAAAAACTGGTGGTCGTAGGCAAACATAAGCTCGCTTTGGCCCACGGCCGACACCGCCTGCCGCGAAGGCACGTCCTCGGGCCGGCCGGGCAGGCGCAGCTTACCCACGCCCACGGCCATGGCCCCGCTGCTTACAATGATGATTTCGTGCCCGGCGTTTTTAAGGTCGGCCAGGGTTTTGCACAAAAGCTCCACCCGGCGTATATTCCGCTGGCCGGTGGGGTAGGTGATGGTGGATGTGCCCAGTTTGACCACTACTCGCATATTTTTACCTGCCTGTATACATTTTGTCGTAATATTCCCGGTAGGCCCCGCTGGTTACGTCCCGCAGCCAATCGGTGTTTGCCAAATACCAGTCAATGGTCATGCCAATGCCGGTCTCAAAGTCAATTTCCGGCCGCCAGCCCAGCTCCCGCCCTATTTTGGCCGGGTCTATGCCATAGCGGCGGTCGTGGCCTTTGCGGTCGGCCACATAGCTGATAAGGGCCTCATCAATGGCGGCGTCGCCCAAACGCTCTGCCACAAGGGCAATCACTTTCTTCACAATGTCGATGTTTGCGCGCTCGTTGTGGCCGCCCACATTGTACACCTGGCCCGGGCAGCCCCTTTGCAGGACTAAATCGATGGCGCGGCAATGGTCTGTAACATATAGCCAGTCGCGCACGTTCAAACCGTCGCCATACACCGGCAGGCTTTTTTTGTTCTGCGCGTTGTGAATCATCAGCGGTATCAGCTTTTCCGGGAACTGGTAGGGCCCGTAGTTGTTGCTGCAACGGGTGGTGCAGGCGGGCATGCCGTAGGTGTCGTGCCAGGCGGCCACAAACATGTCTGCCGCGGCCTTGCTGGCAGAGTAAGGGCTGTGGGGGCACAGGGGGGTTTCCTCGGTAAAAAAGCCGGTGGGGCCAAGGCTGCCGTACACTTCGTCGGTGCTCACCTGCAAATATTTTACGCCCGGCCGCCAGCTGCCGTCCGGCATTTCCCAGTGGCTTTTGGCGCAGGCCAGCAGGTTCAGGGTGCCCATCACGTTGGTTTTGGCAAAGATGGCCGGGTCTTCTATCGAACGGTCCACATGGCTTTCGGCGGCAAAATTCACCACGCCGTCAATATCATACTTTTTAAACAGGCTGCTCACAAAGGCTTCGCCGCAAATGTCGCCCTGCGCAAAAATGTGGCGGGCGTTGCCCTCCAGGCTTTTCAGGTTGGCCAAATTGCCCGCGTAGGTCAGCTTGTCCAAGTTGACGATGCGGATGTCGGCGTGTTCCGCCAGCGCATACAGGATGTAGTTGGAGCCGATGAAGCCCGCCCCGCCGGTTACCAGAATATTCCTCATGCCTGCACGCCCTTTTCTTGTATAAATGCTTCCAGCGCCTCGCGCCAGGGGCGCATTTCGTCGCCCACGGCGGCGGCCAGCATGTGGTGCGCCAGCGACGAATTGGCCGGCCGCCTGGCCGCGCTTTTGTATTCCTCGCTGGTGCAGGGCGAAACGCGGGCACTTTTGCCCGAAAGCTCCACAATGGCGCGCGCAAATTCATACCAGCTGCATTCACCGCCGCCGGTGCAGTGGTACAGGCCGTATTCTTCGGTGGCGGCCAGCTTCAGCAGGTGGTGGGCCAAGTCCTCGGCGTTGGTGGGGTTGCCGCGCTGGTCGTTCACCACGCGCAGCTTGTCGCGCTCGCCCGCCAGGCGCAGAATGGTTTTAACAAAGTTTGCCCCCGTGCGGCCATACAGCCACGCGGTGCGCACAATGAACCACCGGCTGCAAAAGGCCATCACGTATTCCTCGCCCATGCGCTTGGTGGCACCGTACACGGTGGCCGGGGCCGGGGCGTCGCCCTCTATATAGGGGCGGTCGCTCTCGCCGTTGAACACATAGTCGGTAGAAAGGTGAATAAGGCGCGCGCCAACCCTCTCGCAGGCCATGGCCACATTGCGGGCGGCAAGCGCGTTTGCGTTAAAAGCGGCCTGCGGTTCGGTTTCGGCCTTGTCCACCGCCGTGTAGGCAGCGCAGTGAATCACCACGTCCGGGTGGTACCACTCCATCAGGGCGTGGGCCGCCGTGCGCACGGTCAAGTCGGTGTCGGCAATGTCCACGGGTATTGCCTCGGCGCCTGCCACCGCGGCAGGCAGGGGGCCAAGCGCGCTTTTGCCCGCCGCCAGCTGGCGGCACAACTCGGTGCCCAGCTGGCCGGCCGCGCCGGTAATCATCAGTTTCATGGCTGCTCCTCCTGTTGGGGTGGTGTTTTAGTCCACCCTGCGCCCGGGCGTCACGGTTTGGGCAATCAGCTTTAAATAGTCGCCATATTCCGTTTTTTCCAGCGTTTTGGCCGTGGCCAGCAATTGCTGCTTGCCAATAAAGGCCTGCCGGTAGGCAATTTCCTCCAGGCACGCAATGTACAGCCCCTGCCGGGTTTGCACGGCCTCTACAAAATTTGCCGCCGCCAGCATGGCGCGGTGGTTGCCGGTGTCCAGCCAGGCCATGCCGCGGCCAAACAGCTCCACCTTCAGCTCTTTCCGCTGCAAATAGGCATTGTTCACGCTGGTAATCTCTATTTCCCCGCGCGCCGAGGGCTTCACCTGTTTGGCAATTTCAATCACGCGGTTGTCGTAAAAATACAGGCCCGGCACGGCGTAGCTGCTTTTGGGGTTTTCGGGCTTTTCCTCAATGGACAGCACGTTGCCCTTGCTGTCGAACTCCACCACGCCAAAATCGCGGGGGTTGGCCACGTGGTAGCCGAAGATGGTGGCCCCCTTTTCGCGCGCGGCGGCAATATTCAAACGCTCGGTAAAGCCAAAGCCGTGGAAGATGTTGTCGCCCAAAACAAGGCACACACTGTCTGTGCC
>QMCE01002427.1_pt1 | contig 10261 bp, 10 predicted proteins | sample 1821851 | NCBI WGS metagenome assembly QMCE01 (sample SAMN09453174, study PRJNA476694) | Termite gut metagenome, whole genome shotgun sequencing project. | isolation source: worker | host: Odontotermes sp. | place: South Africa:Pretoria | collected 2016-01-28
GCACGGGTTGCGGCAAGCGCATCCTCGACGCGGTCTTTCTTCTCTTTCATCTCGACTTCGGTCACGGCGCCGACGTAGAGGTGCTCTCGCCTGCGGCGTCGGTTTTCAGCGATTTTCGCCCCGCTTTTTGCCCGCGACAAGCCGCATAGCGGTCCCTATGTGATGCGGAGCGGGTAAAAATCGGGGTAAAAAGGGCAAAAAGAGCAAGAGCGGGAAATTCCAAACAAGCTTTTAAAGATAATCATTCTGCGACACAACGCACGGAGAAGCCGTTATTGCGACGAGTGTAATTGGTGGAGGCATTTACACCGGCATAGGAGTCCATGTAATAGGCGTGAATGTTGCCGGTGTATCCGGTAGAAGACCAATAGTAGCCATATGTACCCTTACCGCTAAGGACGCCGGCAGTATAGGTGCGGTTGCCGGCAGCGGGAAACGATACCGACTCTCCTGTGGCAATATCGGTGAATGTGAACCCCGCAGACCAGGTGCGGCTGACCTTCTCCGTATCACAAGGTTTATCGAATTCCGCCCTCACAGGCAACCTCCAGCCTTGCGGACAGGGGTCGTCGGCAGACGGCCACTCGGTGCCCGAAAAAGTGCTTGTGTCCCAGGTACGTCCCTCGGGAGCAGATGCCAGCGGGTTGGCGTTGCTCCAACCGACATTACGCCCCCACTGGTAGAACATACCGGCATCCCTGGTCGTTGCGGCAAAAGTACCTGGAGCGTCCACGTTGCACGTCGCCCACCTCACGCCGTTGATCACAACCCCTGTGTGTGCCTCTTGCCTGAACTCCGCCGCGACCGACACATTGCCCGCGGGCATGATGAACATGGAGGACAGGGCGGTCGCGTCGGCAGGTGCCGCACCCGTTAGAGCCCATATAGCAAATTCATACCCGGCGGCAGGGGAGGCGACAATGGAAATCGTTGTTCCGGCCGTGGCTTTTGTGACCGGTATACCATTAACCGTCACGGCCACCGTACCGTTCCGTGGCTCTCCTTCACGGTGATGTCGTACTCCGTTGGCGGAATCGGCGCAAACTCCGCCGCAACCGACACATTGCTTACGGGCATGATAAAGGTCGAGGGGTTCGCCGCCTTGTCCTGCAATTCGGCACCGCCACTATCTATCGTCCACTTGACGAAATCATAACCTCCGTCGGGCGCGGCCGTAATCGTTACTTCGGCGTTTGCCTCGGCCTCCGTGACGGGCACGCCGCCGACGGTGGCTTCGGCTGTACCGTTCCCGTCACCGACGAGGGTGATCGTGTATTGCCCGACAGGAATGTCCAGCGGTTTGAATTCCGCTTTGATTGCCACGTCTTCCGCGGGCATGGTGAATGTCGCGGGCATGGCCGTCATGTCCGGCACATATGCGACGCCGCGCACTATCGTCCACTTGTCGAACTCATAGCCCTCGGCAGGCGTGGCCGTAATGGTAACTTCCGTATTTTCCGCGGCTTCCGTAACGGCGTTGTCTCCAACGGTGGCTTCCGCAGTACCGTTGCCGGTGTCGATGACCGTAACCGAATACATTGCTGTCGACTGCGGCTCATCGCCACATGAAACTGCCACCGAAACACAGGCCATTATTGAACAAAAAAGCCCGATGGTAAGCACTGGTGGCCAATGGATGGTAAGTCTATTTTTTCATAGCATCGAATTTTAGGGGATTTAGAGGTTGCTTTATCTGCTCCGCGTACAAAAATAACCCGATAAAAAATAAAGGAGTATTAACCAATGTCAACACTCCGAAAAAAATTAAAAATCCGTTTAGAATTATAATCAGTTTTTATAATTCTAAACGGATCCTCTGTAAAAAAACCGCCTTATATCATACTTTGCCGCCGTGCGACTCCATGACCCTTTTGGCCATGGCGGATGCGAAAACGAAGTCGTTCAACTCGCGGTTGCCGGTATGGAATATTTCGATGCTACCGCCTTCCCACCACTTGCGCCCCTGATGGATGAACACGATCTTCTCGCCTATTTCGAGTACCGAATTCATGTCGTGTGTGTTTATTATGGTGGTCATTCCGTACTCCTTGGTGATCTCCTTTATAAGATTGTCGATCACGTTCGAGGTCACGGGATCGAGACCCGAATTGGGCTCGTCGCAGAACAGGTACCGCGGATTGAGAACTATGGCTCTGGCTATGGCCACCCGCTTGGTCATACCACCGCTCAACTCGGAGGGATAGAGTCTGTTGGCGCCGTGGAGATTGACGCGGTCGAGGCAGAAATCGACACGTTCGAGCTTCTCGGCGGCGCTCATGCCGGTGAACATATCGAGCGGGAACCTGATATTCTCCTCCACCGTGGAGGAGTCGAGCAGCGCCCCGCCCTGGAATATCATCCCCACTTCGCGGCGGATGGCTTTACGTTCCTTGAATCCGAGGCCGGTGTAGAGCACATCGTCGTAATATATCTCGCCCTCGTCGACCTCGTGAAGTCCTGCGAGACACTTTACGAGTACCGTCTTGCCTGAGCCGCTCTGCCCTATCACCATATTGATGTCGCCCTTGCGAAATGTGGCCGAAAAGTCTTCCAGCACCACCTTTCCGTCGAATGATTTGGTTATGTGTTCACAGCGTATCATAGCAGCATGACCTGGGTAAGTATGAGGTTTACGATAAGTATAACTATCGAACTTATAACCACGGCGTTGGTACTTGCACGGCCTACCTCGAGCGAGTTGCCGCGGGCGTAATAGCCGTAAAACCCCGATATGGAGGTTATTATAAAGGCGAAGAATACGGTCTTGACCATCGAATAGACTATCGAATAGACCTTAAAGTCAAGTTTAAGTCCATCCAGGTAAGTGTCGGGGGTAAGCACGCCGGTGATCCACGAGACCAGATAGCCTCCCAGTACGCCGATTATGATACTCAGAATGTTGAGCAGCGGAAAGAATATCATCGCCCCCGCTATTTTGGGCAGGAGAAGGTAGCTCGCGGAATTGACGCCCATGATCTCCAGGGCGTCTATCTGCTCCGTGATGCGCATGGTGCCTATTTCGGAGGCGATATTCGACCCCACCTTGCCCGCAAGTATCAGCGCTACGACCGTGGAACTGAATTCGAGTATCATCGTCTCGCGCGTGGCATACCCCATCAGGTTGCGCGGGATGAATGGCGACTCGAAGTTGATACACATCTGGAGCGTCACCACGGCGCCCATGAAGACCGACACAATGGCGACTATCCCTATGGAGTTAAGTCCGAGCGACGCCATCTCATTGATTATGCGCCGCCTGTATATGCTGCCGCGTTCGGGTCTCGAAAAGACCTTCTTCATCAGCATAAAATACCGGCCTATAAGAGCGAAGAATTTCATCCTTTTTTAACTTTCGGTTTTTTCCTCCTTTATCTCCTCATACTCCACATAACTGCCTATGTCGCTGCTCACGACCTTTGTACGCGAGATTTCCGTCCCTTCGACGGTCACCTCTCCTTCCGGACGCCTCGCGTAGCGCGAACGGCTTCCGTCGCCACGGCCGTACCTGCCGTAAGACCCGCCGCCGGCTTCCTGCCGCTGCGCCTCCCTGCGGAGACGGTTCAGTCTGTGCCCGAACAGCAACACACCTATAAGTACAAGCAATACGATCCCCATAAAAATATAAAAAACAACGCTCAGCACATCCCCGAAAGAGATGACGCCGAACACCATCAGCACTATCAATATTAACAATATGTAACCGCCTATATTTACGCGCATATATCTTTACCGCTCATTTACCTCTCAGAGAATCCCTTTAACCTGTCTTCACAAAGGTAACCATTTTTATCCGATTTATCGATGCACCTGCCCCATAAAAGTCGAAGGAGATATCATTCCGCATCGCCACGAAACGGTTCGTCGACCTGTCGCGCGTATTTTTTTGCCGTGAATAGTATATCGTATTGCACATTATCACATATAAATATTTACATACCAGCCGTGTAACATTATGTTACGCGGCTGGTATTTTTTGAGATGCCGTTACGATTCCAACAGCAACAACCAATCTATGCCCGTTGTATGCACACGGAACTAAACATTGTACAGATAGCGTCGAATGCTTTTCTTGGGAGTCTTTTCGAATTCAGTCGGATAAAGCACTATGCTCGACACCTTCTCGTAAGGCGCGACAAGGGTATTGAGTTCTTTGAGGTTCGCGTCCATAATTTCCTGCAGGCCGCCATTGACGACACCCTCAACGTCGGCCTGCTCGTAGTCGGGCACCACCAACGCTATAAGTTTGCCGTCGCGTTCGACTACCAGGCTCTCCATCACGCAGTGAAGGTTGTTGAGCTTGGCCTCTATCTCCTCCGGATAGACGTTCTGGCCGTTGCCAAGGAGGATCATGGTCTTGTAGCGGCCGCGTATGTAGAGCACATTGTCCTTATCGAGAGTACCCATGTCGCCCGTCTTGAGCCACCCCTCCCCGTCGAACATCTCGGCAGTGGCCTTTTCGTTCTTGTAGTATCCTTTCATAACGTGATCACCGCGCACGAGTATCTCACCCGGTATCCTCTCCGGATCGGGAGAATCTATCCTGGCCTCCATGAAAGGAGACACTACCGCCCCGACCGATCTGCCCTTGTAGGCCTCGTGTCCCGAATAGCTGACCAGCGGGCCGCACTCGGTAAGTCCGTAACCCACCACTATCGGGAATTTTATTTTATGCAGGAACTCTTCCACCTCGGCGTTGAGGGCGGCGCCGCCTATGACTATTTCGATGATCTGACCGCCGAATGCCGACATCAACTTCTTGCGGATAGTGTTATATATGGTGCTGTCCAATCCGGGAACCCTGAGGGCTGCCCTCATCCAGCTTTTGCCGAGTATGGGAAATATCTGCTTCTTAACCACCTTCTCCACGATGAGGGGAACGCTACATATCACATTGGGCTTCACCTCGGCAAGGGCTTCGATCAATATCTTGGGCGAAGGTATCTTACCCAGCAGTGTTATATGCGTACCCGCCGCGAGCGAACAGAGCATATCTATCGCACAGCCGTAAGCATGGGCAAGAGGCAGGAATGCAAGTATCCGCGACCCTGTGAAGTGCCTGCGCTTGGGCAGGCAGAAAGCCACCTGTCCAGTAAGGTTGTTCACCGTAAGCATAACCCCCTTGCTGAAACCGGTCGTACCCGAAGTGTAGCTCAGAAGACATATGCTGTCGTTGGGGATATCGGGATATGCGATATCCTCGGCACGGAAACCTTTGGGATAGAGTGTGCGGTAATGCTTCAGTATATTGGCCTGGTAACGGGTCAGCGAATCTCCGCTGCGTTCGTATATACAGCGGAAATCGGTAAGTGAGAATACGGCTTTGACATCCCTCACCTGGTTCTCGTCTATAACATCCCAGAAGTTGTCGCTCAGGAACAGCAGCTTCGATTCGGAATGGTTGACTATGTGATTGATGTCGTTGGGATTGAAATCCTGCAATATGGGCACTATGACAGCCCCGTAGGTGATCGTTGCGACATAGGTTATGACCCAGCGCGGGTTGTTGCGCCCTATGAGGGCTACCTTGTCGCCTTTTTTCAGATTGGCTTCGTCGAAGAGCATATGGAGCTTGGCTATCTCCTTTGCCATTTCGTAATACGAGAAAGTTTCCCGCTTGAAATAATCGGTAAGGGCGGGCAATTCGCGGTGTTCGCGAAAGCTGGCCTCATACATTCTGATAAGATTTTCCTGTAACATAATTCCCCTTTAATGTTATAGTAATTTAATAATACCCGAATTTCAAAAATAAACCTTCCTGTCATATTCGCCGGAACAAATTGACAGATTTATACGATATCCAAATTGTGACATTATAGTTCAACACACATAATATCATAATAAAAAGCCATAATACCTAAATACAAACTATGACATCCAAAAAAACAAAACCTCCCCGTTTCATTCAATGCAAAGTCCGGACAGGCAAATTCAAAAAAAAAGAGAGTCCCGGAGTTCGAACTCCGGGACTCTCTTTTGTATTACAGTCTCATTATTAATCGACTTTACCACTCTCGCCACTGTCGGCCTGTGGCCTTCCTCTTCCTTGCAGAGCAGAGGTTGCCGGCGTAAGAATTACCGATTATTTAAGGTATTTGTCGAGCCAGCCGAAGAATTCCCTGTTCCAGACAAGCGAGTTCTGCGGTTTGAACACCTGATGGGCTTCGTTCTCGAATGCCACCAGGCGGGCGTCGATACCACGCACACGGGCTGCCGTGAATGCTTCGAGGCTCTGCGTATACGGTATACGGAAGTCGTTGAGTCCGGTGACTATGAGTATGGGAGTGTCCCACTTCTGAACGAACTTGTGGGGCGAGTTGGCATATGAGCGCTGTGCCGTCTTGTTGGCCATATCCCAATATGGACCGCCGTAATCGTTGTTGATAAAGAAAAGCTCTTCCGTCTCACCGTACATACTTTCGAAGTCGAATATTCCGCAGTGGGCTATGAAGGCTTTGAAACGCTTGTCGTGGTTGCCTGCGAGGTAGAATACGGAGTAGCCGCCGTAGCTTGCGCCCACGCTGCCGAGGCGGGAGTTGTCCACCCACGGTTCCTTGGCCACGTCATCTATGGCGCTCAGGTAGTCGCGTATGTTCTGGCCGCTGTAGTCGCCCGATATCTGGTCGAGCCACTCCTGTCCGAACGAAGGTAACCCGCGGCGGTTGGGTGCTACCACGATATAGCCCTGCGCGGCCATGAGTTGGTAGTTCCAGCGGTAGCTCCACGCCTGACTGACGGTACTCTGCGGACCTCCCTGACAATAGAGCAATGCCGGATATTTCTTCGCCGGGTCGAAGTCGGGGGGAAGTATCACCCACGTGAGCATCTGCTTGCCGTCGGTGGTGCGCACCCAGCGTTTTTGCACTTCACCCATCTTCACATTATCATAAACATGGTCGTTAATGTGGGTCAACTGCGTGAGGGCGCCATCCTCGAATGTGTAGAGTTCGGTATCGCTCGAAAGCGTGGTACGCGAAACGAGACACCTGCCGCCCGCAATATCCAGGGTATTGATGTCGTGGTCGCCTTCCGAAAGGGCTTTCACCACGGGGCGTGCACCATCGGCATTTACGTGACATATCTGATAGGTGCCGAGTATGGGCGAAATGAACATTATGTTACTGTTGTCGACCCACACCACGTTGGCCGCATTGGAGTCATAGTCAGCCGTAAGGTCGGTGAACGAACCGTCGGCGCTGTTCCATATCATCAGACGGTCTTTATCGGATTCGTTGCCGCCGCGGGGCATACTCGTGAAGGCTATCTTCGTGTCGTCGGGCGAGAATACGGGGTATTTGTCGTAGCCGGGAAATACCTGATTGCCTGCCGGAGAGTTGCTCTTGTTGATATTGACCGTTTCGCCACTCGCCACATCGTAAATGTAAATATCCGAATCGGTCGATTCGGCATACCGAGTGCCGGTCATCTTCTTGCAGGTGTAGGCGAGCTGCGTTCCGGCATTATTCCACGCTATTTCAGCCACGTCGAAGTACGGAGCCAGAGGAGCGTCCCACGGTTCGCCGGGCATGATGTCCTTGCCACCCGAAACTTTATCACCGGCGAGGCCGGCGACGAATATGTGCGAGTAGGAGCCCTTATCCCAATAATTCCAGTGGCGTGCCATAAGGTCGTCGTAAATGAGTGCTTTGGATTTGTCCATATCGGGATATATGTCCGCCGAAGTGCGTTTCTCGACCGCAACCTGCCGCACGTAGAACACCTTGTCCCCGGAGGGCGCCACACCGAATCCGTCGATGCCTCCCTCTATGTCGGAGATCTGCGTAAGACCTGTCCCGTCGGGGTTTACCGCCCACATCTGCCCCGCCCCGCTGCGGTCGCTGAGGAAATAGATACGGTCGCCAGCCGCGTTCCAACGCGCGTCACTGTCGTTGCCCGCATTATCGGCCAACTGCACGGGCTCCCCTCCTCCGGTGGGAATGATGTAGAGGTTGGTCACGCCGCGGTTTTCGGCCATATTGTACCATGTTGCCGTATAGATCGTTTGTGATCCGTCGGGAGAGAGTGCGCTTCCCCCGATGCGTCCCATTTTCCACATGACCTCCGGAGTGAGTATTCCGGCCGAAATCTCGGCCTGTGTGAGAGCGCTGTCGATCCGGAGAGCCTCGTTGCCCTTTTCGGACTCCGCACAACCCGTCGTAACGCCTGTTACCGCCATAAGTAATGCCAAAGTTTTTAATCTAAGTTTCATGCTGTTATATATTTTATTTTTAATTAGGTAATACTTATAAATTCTCAATTAACTTCGCTTCGTTCGTCGGTTGTCAACTATTTACGTATGCATCGAAAACATCCCGTATAGTAGCATATGTGTTGCTCAAGGCTTCCCACAGTTCCGTGCCGGCAAGCCAGCGCACTTCGGTTATCCCCTCCTCGGTCTGAGGTCTGGGCGGCACGTCGCCACGGTATGTCATGCCGTACCACCACGAACGCTTCATCTCCCACTCTCCGTAAATATCGTAGAAATGGTGTGTCACGGCAAGGAGATCGCCTGTTTCCACTCCTTCGATCCCAGTCTCCTCGGCGACTTCGCGCACGGCGGCCTGCATATGATCCTCACCCTTTTCGACATGACCCTTGGGCAGGTCCCACCAGCCGTTGCGCTTTATCATAAGCACTCTGCCGTCCCGGTCGCCGACCAGCCCGCCGGCAGCCTCAACCATTCGGAATTGCGAACAGAAAGCAATGAACGTGAGGGCGGGATCGTCCGATATTATATTCAATATATTGCTATTCCCGGATTTTTTCAGCAATTTTGCAGGGGAAATATCGTCGCCCGGCACCACACGCATGGACTCCTCTCCTGTCGGATGTCCGGCGGAAGAGAAGAGAAATGCTTTATTTCTGAAATAAGCGCGGTAGACAGTATCCATAAAATGATTTTACAAAATAACACAATAAAAGTCAAGCGAACAAATTAACAATGGAAAAATACGAAAGTAAACAATACCAAATAAGGCGACCGGCGGAAGATGTATATATGGCGTTGTCGGATTTCTCGAATTTCACTCCTGTCCTTAAGGATAAAGTGGAGGAGTGGCAGGCTGCGGAGAACAGTTGCTCGTTCAGGGTGAAGGGTTTCACGCTGCGGCTCGACATTATCGACAAAGTCCCGTTCGAGTATGTGAAGATAGGCAGCGAAAGCGGATCGCCGATCGAATTCGTCTTCTGGATACAGCTCAAGGAGGTGGCGCCCGACGACACCCGGATGAAGCTGACCCTGCACGCCGAACTGAACATGATAATGAAGATGATGATCGGCGGCAAGCTGCGCGAAGCTCTCGACCAGGTGGCCGAACAGATAGCCAACGCATTCAACGGCAATTTCGGCAATATGCCCGGCGGCAACATATACGGCGATTTCAGCGGCTTCGGCGGCAAGGAGAAACTGCCGAGCTAACCGTCCACTTCGGGGAAAAATGACTTAACAACTACTAAATCCTTTCATTGTCAACTGTCAATTATCGATTCATAATAAGGTTGCTGATAATCAACCGGACGGGGCTTCGCAAGATGCGCAGACTCGTGAACCCCGCCACGGGCAGGGAGGTCGTCCTTATCCCTATGGCACACCTCGAAAGAGCCGGATATTTCGAGGAGATAAAGTATCATCTCGACTGCCTGAAGGAGGACGGCCATATGGTATTCTACGAAGGGGTCGGAATGCCTGCTTCGGACGGCTCGCAGGAGGACGACATCCTGCTGCGGAAGTTTCGGAAGGTCATGGGATTTTTCCTGACGGGATACAAGAATTCATCCAACAAATCCATCCCACGCTCCATACGGGACAACAAATACACCGAGCAGACCCGCGAAAATCTCGGTTTGGTGACCGAGCGCGACCTGCACGTCGACATGACACTCCGGCAACTTATAGCGATATACGAAAAAGACCGCGGCGAAATAGTGCTGACCGATTACGATCTGCGCACGGATCTGCTGGACGAGTACGACCCCAAAGATAGCGGCGGCCACGACATTCGCCACCTGATACGCACCCTGCGCGACCGCCACATAGCGGACAAGGTCATCGGCTCGCACTACCGCAGAATAGTATTGCTCTACGGCAAACTCCACATCAAAGCAATCTCCCGCCTGCTTATCGCAAACGGGTTCCGTAAATGCAAAATGAGTCGGGAGTTATAATTAATGTGAGTTCGGGATAAGAAAAAATGTTCTACTCCCTTGTTTTATAGCTTATAGCTATTGTTTTTCTTGTTTTGCAGGCTATTGCTAATAGTTTTTC
>QMCE01004690.1_pt1 | contig 10261 bp, 7 predicted proteins | sample 1821851 | NCBI WGS metagenome assembly QMCE01 (sample SAMN09453174, study PRJNA476694) | Termite gut metagenome, whole genome shotgun sequencing project. | isolation source: worker | host: Odontotermes sp. | place: South Africa:Pretoria | collected 2016-01-28
CTGCGCGGTGAACCTGCCCCGCGAGGGAGCGTGGTCCAGCGGAAGGCTGGTCGCGGGGTGTGGGGGCGCGATGAGCCCCCACGTTCTTGAATCCATTAAAAAGTCAAATAATGCGGTTATTTTTTTGATTAATGGAGTGCGCGATCGAGGAGAAACATTTACAGGCAAAGGAAAACCTTTGCTGTGAATTTGATCGCGCACGACTTCCTCGCAGAGGCAAACAGGCCCCGCAGGGCCGGTTTTGCCGTGCGGTTCGATGCGGCTCCCCACCGCACCGTACGGCGGAAGTCGGCCCTGCGGGGCCTCTCCGCCTCTATAAGGAAGTCGTGCGCGATCCAATTCACAGCAAAGGTTTTCCCTTGCCTGTGAATGTTTTTCCATATCGCGCACTCCATTAATCAGAAAAATAACCGCAAACCGCTTTACCGCATTATTTGACTTTTTTATTGATTCAAGAACGTGGGGGCTTATCGCGCCCCCACACCCCGCGACCAGCCTTCCGCTGGACCACGCTCCCTCGCGGGGCAGGTTCACCGCGCAGGGTGCAGAATCACGGCTTCGCTCAGGGCCGGCAACGCTCATTTCTGCGCCATACAGCGATTACATCGCTCTGACACGCTGGAGCAACAGGAAATCCGCCAAAATCGCCGCCGTCATCGCTTCAAGAACAGGAACCGCCCGGATGCAGACCGCCGGATCGTGACGCCCGCCGATCTCCAGATCGATCTCGTTCCCCTCCCTGTCGACAGTCCGCTGCGGCGCGGCAATCGACGGCGTCGGCTTGAAAGCGCACCGCACGATGATCTCCGCTCCCGTCGATATGCCGCCCAGAATCCCCCCCGCATGATTGGTGCAAAAACAGTCCCCCGGCTTTCCGGACGCGGAAGCGCGCATCGCGTCGTTGTTCGCCGATCCGCGCGACGCGGCGGCGGCGAAGCCGTCGCCTATTTCCACCCCCTTGACAGCGTTCAGGCCAAGAAACATCGCGCCGAAACGGGCGTCCAGTTTGTCGTACACCGGCTCGCCCAACCCCGCAGGAACGTTCCGCACGCGGAGTTCGACAACCCCTCCCAGCGAATCGCCCTCCAGCCTCGCCTGGGAGAGAGCCAAAGCCATGGGGTCGACCGCGCCCGGATCGGGACAGAAAAACGGATTGGCGTCGATCGCCGCGTCGTCCCAGGCGCGCGGATCGATCCGGACGCCTCCAAGAGCGACAAGGCCGGCCCGGATGTCGATGTCCCGCGTTTCCGGACTGTTCCGCAGAAGTTTCAGCGCGACCGCGCCCGCAGCCACGCGGGCGGCTGTCTCGCGGGCCGACGTCCTGCCGCCGCCGCGCGGATCGCGGTGGCCGTATTTCACCTGATGCGTCATGTCGGCGTGGCCGGGCCGGAAAACGTCGCGGAGGCGCTGATAATCGGTTGAACGCTGATTCGCATTCTCGATAATCAGGGAGATCGGGTGCCCTGTCGTCAGGCCCTCGAAGACGCCGGAGAGGATTTTCACCTTGTCCGGTTCGTTGCGAGGGCTTACCTTGTCGTTTCTTCCGGGGCGGCGGCGATCCAGCAGAGGCTGGATGTCGTCCTCCGACAAGGGCAGCCGCGACGGACAGCCGTCGATCACGCAGCCTATGGCCGGGCCGTGGCTTTCGCCCCAGGTGGCGTAGCTGAAGAGTCTTCCCGCGCTGTTGGCGTTCATGGCATTTCTCCGGAGACTGGTTTGTGACAGCGTATGATACACGCGACAGCGGGAAAAGCATTTCGAAAATCGTCCTTGTCGGCATGATGGGGTCGGGCAAATCCACTCTGGGGCGGCTTCTCGCCGGGTTGATGGCCTGTCCCTTCGCCGATGTGGACGCGGCAATCGAGGACGAAGCCGGGCGCAGCGTCGCGGATATTTTCCGGACCGAGGGCGAGGACGGGTTTCGCCTGCGGGAGTACGAGGCGATGCGGCTGCTGCTGGAGCGGCCGGGAAGGATGGTTCTCGCGGCCGGGGGCGGGGCGTTCTGTCAGGAACGGATTCGCAAGCTGCTCGCGGGACGTGCGCAGAGCGTGTTTTTGCGGGTGGACGAGGAGGAACTGCTCGCCCGTCTCGCCCGCGCGGACGTGCGCGAACGCCCCATGCTGCGCGGGGATGCGTGGCGGGAGCGGGTCGCGGAGCTTGTGCGCGCGCGCTATCCGGTCTATGGCGGGGCGGATGTGACGCTGGACATCCGCGGCGGGGAGGATGCGGCCGCCACGGCCGCGCGGCTGCATGAAGCGATCGGGGGATAGCCCTTTTTCGCACAGGCCGCCCGTTTTTTCCTTTTCGCATGCCCTTATACCAATTATGGTTGTTGTGTGATACATTTTCCTTCTTTTGCATCGGGGCGAATTCAGGCTCTCAGGAACGACATCCATGACCACCCAGTCAGGCCAGGCGAATGATTTCATACGGGAAGAAATTCGGGAAGACCTGAAAAACGGACGCTGCGACCACGTCCACACCCGCTTCCCTCCCGAACCGAACGGCTACATGCACATCGGCCATTGCAAGGCGGCCCTGACCAACTACGGCCTCGCGCAGTCCTTCGGCGGCGCGTTCAACATGCGTTTCGACGACACCAACCCCGCGAAGGAGGATAACGAATACGTCGACGCGATTCTGGCCGATCTGCGGTGGCTCGGCATCGACTGGGAGGACAGGCTGTTTTTCGCGTCGGACTATTTCGACAAAATGGCCGAATTCGCCGAAATCCTGATCCGGGACGGCAAGGCCTATGTCGATTCGCAGACCTCGGAGGAGATACGGGCCAAACGGGGCACCCTGGGCGCGAAGGAAAAAGGCGTCACCCCCCCCGGCGAAAACTCCCCCTGGCGCGACAGGACGATCGAGGAAAACCTCGATCTCTTCCGCCGCATGAAGGCGGGCGAATTCGCGGAGGGCGCGCACGTCCTCCGCGCGAAAATCGACATGGCGCACCCAAACCTCAACATGCGCGATCCCGTGCTCTACCGCATCAGCCACGCCCACCACATCCGGACAGGCGACGCGTGGCGCATCTACCCCATGTACGACTACGCCCACCCCATCGAGGACGCGCTGGAAGGCATCACCCATTCCTGCTGCTCGCTGGAATTCGAGAACCACCGTCCGCTCTACGACTGGGTCATCGAAAACCTCCCCGTCTTCAAATCGCGGCAGATCGAATTCGCCCGCCTCAACCTCACCAACACCGTCCTCTCCAAGCGATGGCTCATCCAGCTTGTGCAGGAAGGCCGCGTCGCCGGCTGGGACGACCCCCGCATGCCCACCATCGCCGGGCTGCGGCGGCGGGGCTACACGCCGGAATCGATCCGCGATTTCTGCCAGCGCATCGGCCTCGCGAAAACGAATTCCCGCGTCGACGTCCAGCTTCTGGAACATTGCCTCCGGGAAGACCTGAACAAGCGCGCCCGCCGCGCGATGGCTGTCCTCCGCCCGCTCAGGGTCGTTATCGAAAACTACCCCGAAGACCGCTGCGAAGAGCTGGACGCGATCAACAATCCCGAAGACGAAACCGCCGGAACGCGGAAGCTGCCCTTCGGCCGAGAACTCTATATCGAGCAGGACGATTTCATGGAAGACCCGCCGAAGAAATTCTTCCGCCTCGCTCCCGGCCGCGAGGTGCGGCTCCGCTACGCCTATTTCATCACGTGCAAAGAGGCGGTGAAGGACGCGGACGGCAACATAGTCGAACTCCGCTGCGTCTACGACCCGGCCACGCGCGGCGGCGACGCGCCGGACGGGCGCAGGGTCAAGGCGACCATCCACTGGGTCTCGGCGAAACACGCTGTCGACGCCGAAGTCCGCCTCTACGACAGGCTCTTCGCCATGGACGATCCCGCGCAGGCTCCCGAAGGCGGAACCTGGCTGGACAACCTCAATCCGGACAGCCTTGAGGTTGTGCGCGGGTGCAAACTGGAACCGTCCCTCGCGGACGCCGGGGCAGGGGAGCGGCTTCAGTTCGAGCGTCTCGGCTATTTCGCCGCAGACCCGGACGGCGAGCCAGCGAACCCCGTCTTCAACCGCGCGGTCGGTCTGAAGGATTCCTACGCAAAGGCGAAATGAACGCGGGCCGCCCCGGAGCGAATGATGAATGCGCTGGATTTCGAGGACAAACGCGGCGAGAGCGCCTACGACCTGTATGTGCGGAACAGTTCCGCCCCCCTCACCTGTCTTTTCTTCACCCTGCCGCTGTTCATCGTCTACCACGCCGGGCTGTGGTGGCTCCACACCTTCGCCGGCCTGAAATGGGCCAACGCCGTGGACATCGCCATAGCCAACGCCCTCGGCAGGCTGGGCATGGCCGGGCCGCTTCTGTCGTTCATCCTCGTGATCATCTCCTTTCTCGCCATGCACGCCATGACGGGAAAGGCGTGGCGCAGGCCGCCCTTCCACACCTGGCTTCTCATGCTTGTGGAGAGCCTGGTCATGGCGCTGCCGGTGTTCATGCTGTCGCAGATGGTGGTCAAGCTCATCGACTACCTCCCGCTCTCCATTCAGGACGGCGCGGACATTGCGGCCCCCGTCTCCTGGCGGGCCAGCCTGGTGCTCAGCTGCGGGGCGGGGGTCTATGAGGAATTTTTCTTCCGGGTCCTCGTCATGGGGGCGCTGACGCTGCTCTTCGGCAGGGTCTTCGGGATGAAGGGGCGGCTGAAATACATCCTCGCCGCCGTGCTGCAGGCGCTTCTGTTTTCGGCGTCGCATCATCTGCCCGGCGGGCTGGAGCAGATCACGAACATGTTCGAGGCGCGCGAGGCCCTGCCCGTGTTCGCCTTCCGCACGGCGGCGGGAATCTATTTCGCCTGCCTGTACATCGAAAGAGGATTCGGCATCGCCGCCGGGGCGCACGCCGGATACGATCTCATGGTGGTCATGCTCGAAGCCCTGACGCCGGTCGGGCATGCCAATTGACCGGCCTGTTCATCATTCCGGAGAACGGCATGGCAGAGAAAACCCGCGCGAAAAAAGCCAGCGGCCGGAACGTCCAGCCCGCCCTGCTGGGCGCCATCGACATCGGCTCCATCGCCATGCGCATGGCCATAGCCGAATGCGTCCCCGACGCCCCCATCCGCATCATCGAGGAGCTGACGCACCCCATCGCCACGGGCGCGGATTCCTTCCGCCACGGCAGCATTCTCCCTGACACGCTGTTTTCCCTCTGCGACGTCCTCAACGACTTCCTCCGCGTTCTGGACGATTACGGCGTCCAGAACCGCCGCGCCGTCTCCTCGTCGGCCATACGGGACGCCTCGAACAGGGAAATTCTCGTGGATCGCATCCGCCACTCCTCGGGGCTGGAGCTGGAGATTCTCGACTCCATCGAGGAAAGCCGCGTCGTGTATCAGGCGCTGCTCCCGTGGCTGCGGCAGCATCCGGGCCAGTACTCCATGGCGCTCAACCTGGGCGGCGGCTCCACGGAGACCATGATTCTCCGGGGGGAGGACCTGCAGATCGGCGGCTCGCGGCGGCTGGGAACGGCGCGGCTGTTCCATTCCCTCGGGCGGGGCGGCGGGCAGAATCAGGTGGAGCGTTTGCAGGCGGCTGCGGCGAACCTCGTCCGTTCGACCAGGGAAGCGTACCGGGAATACAGCATTTCCCGCTTCCTTCTCGTCAACCGCATGCTGTACCGCGCGTTCAGGGACGATTCGGCGGCGGAACGGCATGATCACGATTTCGTCATCGCGGCCGAGGCGCTCCGGGAGCGGATCAGGCGCGTCGTGGCGCTTTCGCCCCTGGAGCGGGGAAAGCATTTCAACATGGGGCTGGCTGATGTGGAGATGCTGACGCCGGCCATGATGATTCTCGACGCCTTCGTCGAGGCGGCTGACGTGGGGGAGGTGACGTTCACCGACACGGAAATGCTCTCCGGCCTCCTGCTGGAAATGTCCATGGCCCTCAGGGGGGAAAATCCGCTCATGGCGTTCCGGAGGCAGATGGTCCGATCCGCACGCGCCGTGGGCGAGCAGTATTTTTACGATCGCACCCATGCGCGGCTGGTGACGGATTTTTCCCTCGTCCTGTTCGACGCGCTCCGGGAGACGCTCGATCTGGGCGACAAGGACAGGCTGCTTCTGGAACTGGCGGCCGTGCTGCACGACATCGGCATGTATGTGAGCGAGCACCATCATCAGCGGCACAGCGCGTATCTGGTGAAGTGGTCGAACATCGTCGGCCTGAACGAACAGGACAGGCTGCTGACGTCGCAGATCGTCTATTTCCACCGCAGGGAGCTCCCGTCAGCCGATCAGCCGGAGTTCATGGCTCTCGGAAGGCCGGAGAGGGTGCGGGTGCGGAAGCTCGCGGGAATTCTCCGCCTCGCCGATGTGCTGGACAGGGGGCACGGGCAGACGGTGAAAAGCATGCGGGCGGAACTGTCGGACGAAAAGCTCGTCCTGCACCTCCAGATAGCGGGCGATCTCGGGAACATCATGGACGAATTGCCGAAGAAAGCGGATTTGCTCCAGCAGGTCACCGGCCTCCAGATCGCGCTGCGCCGGGAGATGCCGGGCGGATTGGCGCGGACGTGACGCACAACGCCCTCCTCCCCGACGCGGCGGCCCGCCGGATCATCCTCGAAAGCCTGGACGAAAACCTCGTCGTCGAAGCCGCGGCCGGCACGGGAAAAACAACCTCCCTCGTCGGCCGCATCATGAACCTGTTCCGCGCGGGCGGCGTGAACAAAACAGCCCGCCTCGCCGCAGTCACCTTCACCGTCAAGGCTGCGGCCGAACTGCGGCAGCGCCTTGAGGAAGAGCTTGACCGCGCCCTCGACGCCCCCGCCGGGGCGGCGACGGCGTCCCGGGAACTCCGGAACCTCGCCCTCGCAAAAACCCTTCTCCCCGAATGCCACATCGGCACCATCCATTCCTTCTGCGCGCGCCTCCTCCGCGAACGCCCTGTCGAAGCGGGCGTGCCGCCGGACTTCCGCGAACTCGAACCGGACGAGGACATGCTCTATAGAAAACGCGCCTGGGACGAATTCTCCCGCCGCCTCGCCGGCGGCGGCTATCCCGATCTGTACCGGTCGTTCGAGCTCTTCGGCCTCGATCTGGATACGCTGGGGCAGGGCTTCGCCCGTTTCGCCGATTTCCCCGACATCGGCGACTGGCCCGGCCTGGACGCCGGGCCGGACAGGATCGACATCGACGCCTTCTCGCGGGGCGTCGACGAATTCACCGCGCGGCTCGATCGCCTGGAGCCGCGCCTTTCCGAAGCGGAATGCGGCAAAGACACGCTCATTCCCATCCTCCGGAACCGCTCTGCCGCGAGCTGAAGGCGAATCCGAATCAGGTGCAGCGGCAATGGAAGGACGGCGTCGGGCTGGACAGGGAAGAGGCGATCGAGGAAAAAAACGCCTACGCGCGGTTTTACGACGCCATCGTCCTGCCCTTCCGCAACAGCTGCCTCGCCGCCGTCTACGCGAGTTCGCTGGCTGCGTTCGACCACGCGAAAGACATATACGACAGGCTGCGGCGGGAGGACGGGGTTCTCAATTTTCAGGACCTCCTCATGCGCACCGCAGCCGTCCTCCGCGAATACCCCGAAGTCAGGGAGGACCTGGCGGGCCGCTACGCGCGGCTGCTCGTGGACGAGGTGCAGGACACCGATCCCATTCAGGCGGAAATCATGTTTCTCCTCGCGGCGGACGATGCGCGCGAACGCGACTGGAGGCGCTGCGCGCCGCGTCCGGGATCGCTGTTCATCGTGGGCGATCCCAAGCAGTCGATCTACCGTTTCCGCCGCGCAGACATTGTCGTGTATCAGGAAATGAAACGCCGCATCGTCCAAACGGGAGGCCGGCAGCTCGGCCTGACCGCGAATTTCCGCAGCCAGCCCGCCATTCTCGACTGGGTCAACGAAACGCTTTTCCTGAACGATTCCGGGCAATCGCCCCGCGCCGCCGCCCTGAGCGGCAGATTCGGCCCGGACGATTCCCCGTACAGCCCGGCCTACGCGCCGCTCCGGGCAGGGCTTTCGGGAACGGGGAAGGGATGGAGCGGCGTCTTTTATCTTGAAACATTGCCGGTCAACAAAAAGGAAGGAATCGACGAAGCCGGAACGCTCCTGGACGAAGCCCGGCGCATAGCCGCGTTCATCCGGAACGCAGTGGATTCCGGCTTGCCCCTGCCGGGGCGCTCCGGGTCCCGCCCCGCGCGGCCGGACGATTTCCTCATCGTCACATACCGGAAATCCAAAGCGTCCCAGTACGCGGAAGCGCTGCGCCGGCTGGGCGTCGAATGCCTCGTCTCCAGCGGAAGCGCCCTGTCGGATTCGCCCGCTTTGGCGTTTCTTCCGCCGTATCTTGACGCCCTCTGCAATCCGGACGACGGCATTCTCCTCCTCGCCGTTTTGCGCGGCGGGCTGTTCGGCGCGGCAGACACCGAACTGTACCGGTGGAAAAAGGCGGGCGGGGCGTTTTCCTTTCTCGCCGATCCGCCCGCGTCATCGTCTTCCCCGTCGTCTGTCGCCGACGCGCTCGCCCTGATGCGGGAGCATTATCGCCTTCTCTCGCGGGAGGAGCCTGTCGGCGCGCTCGGGCGCATTGTCGGCGATCTGGGATTGTGGGAATATGCGAGTCTGGGCGATCATCCATCCGAAAGCGTCGGCGCGCTCGCGACAGCCCTTGACGTGCTGAGCGCGTCCCGGAACGATCTTCCCACGCCCGGCTTGCTCCGGGAGCGGCTTATATGGCTTATCGACAACTACGACCGCGATCCCCTGCCTGCGCGGGAGCGTTCCGGCCGGGCGGTCCGCATCATGAATCTGCACAAGACAAAAGGTCTGGAAGCGCCTGTGGTGTTCCTGACTGCCACCCGCTCGGTGCGCCCGCGCGACGCCGCGTTCGCAGTCCGCCGGGACGCGGAGCGTTCGCTGGGGGCGCTCGCCCTGCACGGGGGGCGGCACGGCAATGTTCTTTTGGCGAGGCCGGAAGAGTGGGACGAACTGGCTGCGGACGAGGAGCTGTTTCTCGCCGCGGAACGGACCCGCCTCAACTATGTCGCAGCCACCCGCGCGGGGGCGGCGCTTGTCGTCTCGGTTCATAAAACAGCCGACGGCTGGAAGAGCGCGTTCCTCCCCGAGTTCATTCCGGGCGTCACCATCAGGGACAGGCTTCCCGAACCGGAGCCGGGCGCGGTTGCTCCGCCCCTTTCCCTGCCTGAGGACGCGGCGGGGATCGATGCCGGGAGCCTTGCCGCGAATGTCGCGCGTTTGCAATCGACTCTTGAGGAAGAGCGTTCGCGTGCGCTGGCTCCTTCGTATTCGACGGAGCGGGCGAAGCAGGAGGGCGTTTTGTCTCCGTCCCGTTCCGGCGGCGATGATCCGGAGTGGGCGTCCGACGCGGGGGAGATTCTGCACCGTTTGATCGACATGGGAGCCGGTCTTGCTTCCGGGGCGCTTGTGGACATGGCCTGTGAGCTGCTGGCCGACTTCAACCGGCCGCGCGGGTTTGCTGAGGAGTTGGCCGGGTTTGTTTCGGCTCTGCGGCGTTCGGCGTTGTGGCGGCGGGTGGATGCGGCGGAGAAGGCGTATCGGGAGGCGCCGTTCACTGTCAGGGTGGATATGCCGGAGGGGCCTGTTCTTCGGCGCGGCGTCATCGATTTGGCGTTTCGCGAGCCTGCGGGGTGGGTGATTGTGGATTACAAGAGCGACAGGCTTGCCGGAGGAATCGATCCGGAAGCGGCGGCGCGGAAACACGCTGCTCAGCTTGCCGCGTATGCTGAGGCGTGGAGCGGGATTGTGGGTGAGCGGGTTGTGGAGACGGGCATTTATTTTCTGCGGAGCGGCCAGTATGTGCGGGTCGTGTGATTGGGCCTGAGCGAAGCCGTGAGTCCGTATCCCGCGCGATCCAACCAAGTCCGGGAGGGGAGGGTGTCCAGGCGAAGGCCTGGTCGCGGGGTGTGGGGGCGCGATGAGCCCCCACGTTCTTGAATCCATCAAAAAGTCAAATAATGCGGTTTGTGGTTATTTTTTTTGATTAATGGAGTGCGCGATCTGGAAAAACATTCACAGGCAAGGGAAAACCTTTGCTGTGAATTGGATCGCGCACGACTTCCGCGCAGAGGCAAACAGGCCCCGCAGGGCCGGTTTTGCCGTTTCGGGGGGCTGCATGCGCTTCCCCGCAAGGATGACGGTTTTCCCCTGAGAGCCTGTTGCTGAATTCCATTTGGGCCGCTTTTCCGCCCGTTTTGCGCTGTGCTTCGCCCGCTTTTCTCGACAATGTTGACACATTGCCTTCGAA
>QMCE01004162.1_pt1 | contig 10260 bp, 6 predicted proteins | sample 1821851 | NCBI WGS metagenome assembly QMCE01 (sample SAMN09453174, study PRJNA476694) | Termite gut metagenome, whole genome shotgun sequencing project. | isolation source: worker | host: Odontotermes sp. | place: South Africa:Pretoria | collected 2016-01-28
TTTGTCAAAAATAAATTTAGAACGGCATGGTAAACAATTCCTGTTATGTTTTCCGCCATAAGACCGGCTTCTACTTGAATGTTTTCAAGTTTCAAAACTCGCTCGTAAATCCATTTTAGCGAACATTGATAATAAGACGACATTGAAGAAGAGGATACGCTGTATTTACCCGGAATATCAGTATCCTGCGTAAATTTTTCGCGTATCAATTTTTGCAGGGTTTTTCCTGCCTGTGTTTTTGTATTTTGCGCTTCGGCTTCCCGCCTTTCTTTCCATTTTTTAAATCCTTCTATTTGATTTTCATGAAGTTTTAAGAGCGTTGAATTATTCGCGGCGTAATAGTCTGGCGAAAAGAAAAGATTTTTTTCTTCTTCTTTCGCGTAACGGTCTATGGGTTTCAAAGGCGCGTTTATTTTAGAGTGAGGCACTGCAAAACCTCTAAAGGTTTGTTCGCTGCAAAAAAAAGCTGAAAACTTCAACGAATTATATTTGTGCATTTCAATAAACGCGCCGGAAGCGTCTTCGTCAAAAATGCCAAGCGTTTCAAGTTTTTTACGAGGCAGAAAATCAAGCCTTGAATAAATTACGGAAAGATTATCCTGCGAGCAGCCAAGAACAATATGGCAGTCAAAGGGAGCCGCAGCCGCTGTTTTATACGGAAGTATATTTATTCCCGAATTTTCAGTTTGTTCAAGATAATTTACTTCGCTTAAATATTCGATAAAAAACAAAAAAGGATCGATAGAAGATAAATTAGCGCCGTCTTGAAAAGACGAGCTTTGTAAAGCGAATACGCCGGGGTAGTCTTTTTCGATTTGAACAAGACCCATTAACTCTGTTATACATCGCGACAAAATAAGATCGGTTTCCTGTGAGCATTTTTCCATGTCAAAAAAACGTTCGCGGAAAATAAAATATTGTTTGCGCATTTCTGAAAAGCTTTCGGCTGATCTGAAAGCTCGTAAACGATGTTTAAGCTCATTGAAAAACTGACGGCTGTTTTTGTCAATTCCGCCGAAGGGACAATTAAACGCGTCTTCCCAAACATTTACAGATGTCTCTTCTCCGTCTTTTTTTTCAGTCCACGAACTAATACAATTATTTCTAATACCGAATTCAATTAAATTGTTAATCTGTTCCGTATCTTTCCAAGGGAGATTTCTATTCAGGAGCAGAGATGCTAGAGAAGGAAAGGCGAAATCCTGCGATATACAGTTAACGATTGCGCTGAAAAAAAGACCCGCGGAATAATCGGTAAGCGGCTTGCTTGTCCGTTTTACAAAAGGAATGTTTCTGTTTTTAAGCTCGCGGAAAATATATGCTTCGTAACTTTCCGAATCGGGAAGACAAAGCGCGATTGCGTCCCAATTTATCCCAAATCTTTCGTGAAGAGCGCGTATGTAAAGAGCCGACTCGGTTATTTCGCTGCGGGAATTAGTATAAAAAAATGTATCGCTTTTTATATTTTTGTTGCCTGAAATATCATCATAAACAGAAATTATTTTTACATGCTCGCTTGCTTCAAGCAATTCTTTATATTCACTGTAATCGGAAAGCGATTCCGGAAAAAAAATAAAACATTCATGCCCTTCGTTGTTGAAAGGCGGCGCTTCCCACGCCGGCTCAAAAAGCCCATGCTCTTCAAGAAAAAGCGCGTAACGCTGCGCAAGAACAAACAAATCTTTGTCATCGCCTTCTAATTTTTCCGCTGTTTTAATATCATGCGCAATATTCTGTATTTCCAAACCTGTAGTTTTTTTGTACCATACCCCAAGCTGAGGTAAAATGCGCGTAAGCCAAGGCGCAAAATGAGAGGCGAGGTCAGCCCACTGCGGACGTATCAGCGAGGAAAAAACAGGCGTTTTGTTTTTGAGATTATTTGCGCAGTATTCGTTTTCTTTTATTATGCAGCTTATAAATATTTTTCTAAGCGCGGAAGGAATGCTCTTTTTATTCTGAACTTTGGATTTAACAGATTTTTGTTTAAACTTATCCCACGCGATAAATTTATTCATTGCTATAGAACCGCTGCGCATCCTTAGAAGATAATCCGCCCAGCGCGAAGCCGCCGTATCTGTCGGGAAAATAAAACACGCGTTGGGATTATCTATGTTTTCAAGCAGAATATTCTGAACTGTGTTCATATAAAATATTTGCAAAATACATGACAAATGTCAAGGTAAAAGCAGATGTTATATGTGTAAAAGATATTGTGTATTTATGTATGGGTTTACCATTGTGATGGACAATGCCGCTTTTCACATAAAACAGAAATTGTATTATCAAGCGGAATTCACTGAAACCAACATCATGTTTCTTCCTCCCTATTCTCCGGTTTTATTTCGTTCTGTGTTCAATATAAAACAGTGTGTGGTCACGCAAAGACTGCTCCAAGGGCATCGGGTTATAGCCTGTCAGAGCAGTCAGTTTTTGGTGCGAAAAATTACAGTTGTCTTTCAAAACTTTCATTGAATATGGTGTAAACATAGGTATTTGTTTTTTTCTTAATGCGATTTTTTCGGCAATACCCGCAAACATACTTGCCAGAAACATCGGTATAATGCATTTAATAGGTTTTACATTTGCGGTTTTCGCGACGATATTCATAAGCCGTTATGATGTGTCCGCTTATTATATAGGATTCTCCGTGTTTGCCTTTCACTGCCAAATCCGCAAGAGCTGCCGCCACATCTCTGACATCTACAAAATCGTATTTGCCGTTTATATAGATACGCATTTTGCCTTCTATGACCTGTACCATCATTTCACCTAAGTTAGAATTTTCAAATTCATAACCCCCTATAATTCCTGACGGCATACCTATAACGGCATCAAGCCCGTTTTTCGCCGCCTGTAAAACCAAGTTGCCGGCTTTTGCTTTTGCCTGTGCGTATCCACCGTACAGTTTGTCGGGATAAAATTTATCAGTTTCGGTTATAATTCTGTTTTTATCCCCTCTTGAATCCAGTATGTGTACAGAGCCTGTATAAACAAGTCGTTTAATTTTATGTCTCATGCACGCGTCAATAACATTTTGTGTACCCTGCACATTCACTTTTTCCAAGACAGCATTTATTTTGCTTTCAATAGAAATTATCCCGGCCAAGTGATAGATATATGTACCGCCCGCAAATGCTTTGTCTATACTTTTGGGATCAGTCACATCGCAATATATTAGCTCGCAGCCGGTTTTTTCCAGTCTTTGAGTTACCTCGTCCTCTTTAATGTACAAAGCCCTGACATATAGACCCCGTTTTATAAGTTCGGTACACAAAACAAAACCTAATCTTCCTGCTGCCCCTGTTACAACATGAATTTCTTTTTCCATAATATAATTATAATCCTAAAAAAAAGATACTGCCATTTTATTTTTCAACTGGGTTTAATACCCGGCGTGCCTTCGGTACGAAACTCGCTGCGCTATGGAGCCTGCGAACCTTTGGTCGATGGTTCGAAGGCGTTCTTAAACTAGACCAACAAAGAATTACATGGGTATTAAACCCACATAAGCGTTTACTTAGGAACAAGTAACTTGAAAAGGGCGGTAATCCGCTTTCTTTTGGAGTTTGCACAGAGAGCTGCAATATGATGAACATTCTCAAGCAGGGGGTGTGAAGGAGATTGTCTCAAGCAGGATATGCTGTCAGCATGAGTCTCTGTTACCATCTCGAGCTCGGGGTAATTCAATTTCCATTAGTCAAGGATCTGTCCGAAGTGTTTTTGATGTTTTCCCATTTCGGCGGTTTGTTATTTGCTTCTCGCCAGATTCGCTCTTTTCATATCCGAGTTCTTACGTCAGTTCCGTTTTCATAATCCGTTCCATCACGGCTTTCGTTAATTGTTTCATCAGTCCTTCCTGACCATAAAACTGTTCTGGATTTTTGCAGTCTTTCAGTAACTCATCCAGTAATTCTTTTCTGCTCGCCATACTTTCCCTCCTCGGAAGTATAGCGTTTTGCACATTTTTTGTTATAGGCTCATTTTAAGTTACATTGGCTATGTCAATAACCTTTGACTTTAACGAGCAGTTCTTGTCCATGTAGTACTTCCAGTGTTAGGTCGTGTATAAATTCCGGCTCTACTGTTGTTTCTATCATAAGCACCGTTAAAACCAGTATTCGCACCAAGCACACCTACGCTATTACCGTTACTTCCGAGCTTTACATTCGCTCCAATACTAATTCTCGTTATTTTATTTCCTGCAAAAGCATCAGCGCTAATACTTTTAACACTGTTAGGTATAAAAATTTGAGTCAGTTCATTGTTAGAGAAAGTATTTTCTTCGATAATAGTTACACTATTAGGAATAGTAACATTCGTCAATTGTTTTCCCATGAATGCTCCATCTGTGATAGCTATAACAGCATTACCGTTTATTTCATTTGGTATATTCACTTCACCGCCTGTACCGTCATAGCCAGTAATGCTGGTACTGCCGCTACCAGCGTTTTTTATATATCTAAAATTTTTATACCAAATACTCCATTCTGTACTTTTAGTATTAGCACGCCTATATATTCCGGCATCCATGTTGTTGTTAAGATAGACAGTTTCAAAATTAGAACCAAAAGCATTTTTACTAAGTGATACATTTGATCCAATAGTAATACTCCTTAGGTTATTTAGGGCAAAAGCACTTTCGCCAATGTTTGTAACACTATGAGGAATGGTAACGCTCGTCAGTCTATTGCCCTTAAATGCACCTTCTTTAATTGAAACAATATTGTCCGGGATAGCTATTTCCGACAAAAGTTTGTAGGAAAATTCACCATATTCAACGCTGGTTACTTCATCGTTCTCAGAAATATACGCTGTATTATTTCCAATCCAACTATTACATACGCTGTAACCAAACAAAACAGCTTCGCCAAGCAAGCCGGTAGATATACCAATAATCCAAAACAAAATACTGACTATTACTATAAAAATTACGCCCTTTGTACCCATATTGTCTCCTTCCAATCACTAAATGCTGTTTTATCTTGTGTTTTAAAACAATCTCACTAGTTTTTCTTTTTGAAAAAGTCGAAAATTCCGACCTTGTGATTTTTGATAAAATCATCAAAATAACGCTCAAATTGTGCAGTTTCTTCTTCCGATTTTGCTTTAGACTTCAATTCCGCAAATAGTTTTTTCTGTTCAGATGTTGTCAGCTTACAAAAATACTTTTCAGCAATACTTCCCAATTTTTTGTTTAAAATATTCTGGGATTCAGCTATAAGTTTTTTGAAAATATATAATATAAATGGAATTCCACTGGTTTTTGTTTTTTTTACCCCATCATAAATATTTTCTACTATTAACTCTAAATCACCTTTTTTGATAATTTCTCCAAATGTTTTCTGCAAACCAATTTCAAAATCATTTTGCTCTGAGTCTATTGCTCCTAAAATCATAATATTAACAATCGGCTGGAAATAAAAATAGATAAAAGTATTTATGTTTTTATCCGAACTAGAACCAACTAATTGCAAATATTTTGTCAATCTTTTTGCATCTTCTTCAGTGTTATTAAAAAACAACTTGACTGTCAAATTACTTTCACAGAAATCATACTTTTTCAAACATTGACCGCAAAATGTAATTGCAAATAATTCACGAGTTAGCGGATTTAACCCTTCTTCAGTTTTTGCATATATATCATTAATTTTATCAAACCATTCTTGTTTTTTGCATAATTCATATATGTTTTCATACGACACTGAGAATATATTTTCAAAAATTACGATATAAAAGGAAGATATAAGTTTTTTGTCTGTATTTAAAGGAAACTTCATTGCATCTAAAATATTGAAACATTCCCTTATCTTTTTATCAGGTTGAACAGTTTGAAGATACTCACCTATACGCCTTGCAAAAAGTCCAGTGTCTGCACCAGTAATATAATATTTTTCAAAATATGCCTTTAAAACATTAAGAGAAAGCGAGTGGTTTGCAAAACTAAACATATCTTTTTTCTTGCAAAAATCTACTATTAAGGGGTCATTTTTGTTTTCATTCTCAAACCATGCGTAAAAGTCAGTGTCATTATTCTGAGCATTGATATAAACTTTTACAAACTCTTCTTTATTCGAAAAAGTCTTTATTAAAAATGACAGATATATATTTGCAATTTTATTTTTGGGACGTAATCGTTTTAATACTTCAAATGCAAATTGAATATTCGGATTAAGCACCTCTAATTTAATTGCATCTTGAACTATACCGGAAAGCAATTCTATCCCTAAACCGTCAATATATGAATTGACGGTGTTTATAAGCAAATCAATATCTGAAACTGACTGCCGCTTAAATGTTGTTTCCATTATTTTCTTTAGCATTATTATCTCTTCAGATGAGTAATTTTGCATTTGAAGTGATTTCTTTACATCTGGTAATTTTATAATAAAATCAAATGCTAAGAATAGTTTTGAAAACGTATCTTGATTTTTTGTAACGTAATATACGAGACCTTCTTCTCTTAGATAATCAATATAATTTTCAAATATAAAATTTGCCTTTGATTTTAAGTCATCACGAAAAGCAATCGGTTCATCTATGCGTATCCCAAGCTGCTTTGCATTATCAAAAATATCATTTATGATTCTAGTTTTTTTGCGTGGTTCGATACTATTTTTGAAAATAAAACTAAACACATTCAATCTTTGCTGTATGTCAAAATTAGGAAATGGCTTATTTATCCAAATATTATTCGCTATTTCCTCGGTTTCATAGCCCACACGGTCTGCAATAAAAATGGTGTTATATATTTCCGCTGCATTCTCGAATGTTGAATAATCAGCTTTCCTAAGATTTATTAAATCTGATGCTTCATTAATAGTAACAGAACAAGCAGTCATTACTTTGTTGATAGTATCCACATATTTGACAACTTCAAATATACCGGAAGAAAGCAGCCTTACAACATTTTCAGAATACTTTCCCGGTTTTACAGAATCCGGCATAATATTTTTTGAAAAATCGAAAGCATAACGCCCCCGCTGAGCTTCTTGTTCGCAGTTAAATTGTGAACTTTCAAGACGATTAACTCGTATTTGTATGAGTGATGATAGGTTTCCTGGTATTATGGTGTTTGTAAAATGAGAACAAAAACCAATATTGTTTTGCATCTCTTTTGGCAGACACAAACTTAAGACTTTCAACCAATACTTCAAGTTCTGGTGATCATCATTAAAAGTTACCGGATTTTCCTTTGATGAGTTGATAATTGCTTCAATCAAAAGTTTCAGCCTGTGGATGCGTTCTTCACTAAAAAAGATTTTTATATCTTCCGCAGAAATCATGCCGCCATTTTCAGGAATGTCTATTTGTGGTAAATCATCCGGAATAGGATCATCATGCCATTCTTTTTTTGTTAAAGCTCGTTTAAACATATTATGCTCAATAAAACTATACGGAGCAAAATTATCATTTTTGACAAAAACAAATGCATGAATAATATAGTTTCCCAAACGCGTATCAAGATCGCTGTATACACGTCCTACATAACATACTTGCGCTAAACAAACACGCCCTGAAGAAAGAAAAAAATATCCGAATTTTTTTGGAAATAGTTTCTCTATTTCAGATTCAGTTGGTTCATAAGGCAATCCTGATAGTGTTTTATACATCATTACTTCACGGATTTCAGAACTTTCTGTTTCCGTAATATCTTTTGATTTAGAAAAAACAGTAAACGCACCATTACGATCCTTTCCGCAGGCAGTATAAATATATTGACTTACTAACATTTTTTTCCTCCTTATTACCTTTCTCTTTCCATTTCTTCAGACTGCAAATTATCAGGCATTTCATGTGCGTGTGACCGATTTTCGTGCGGGTCTTCAATTTGGTACAAGTCTGGGTCGTTCATTCGGTCATTGAACTCTTTTTGCGACAATCCTTCCTCTTCTGCTTTGGCAACTTCGCGCCTATGCTCGTGTCCTTGCTTGTGTCCCAAATCATACTGCCCGTCAATCGGTTTCCCGGTATTACTATCTAAAAACTGCCCTTCTTCGTTTTTTTGCGCCCTGCTTTCAACCTCTGCACGGACGCTATCGCGGATATAAGGTCTGTTAAGTGCCATGTTCAGTCAACCTCCTCTTCAAAGCCGAACTCTTTAGAGGCTACAAAAATCGCGCTTTCATCTTCGCGTTCATAAACGGCTCCGGGGGCTGAGTTGAGATATGGTATGATGCTCTTGTCGATGGCTATAATCGTATCAACGTCATAAATGGCAATATTATCAGGGTTGTCTGTATACGCTTGGTCTTCATCACCGCAGAAGAAACGCCAACCGCTATCACCGTTTTTACCATCCTCACGATACATAAAACGCACCTTGCGTTTGTTGTCAACCAGCATTTTTGTCGCTAGTACATAACCAAAATTTTTCATTGGGATATCCCTTCCTTTTATTCCTAAAACTTCATCACCAAGTTTTTTGAGAAAATCGAAGAAATCTGCAAAAATCTCGTCACTCTCTATTCTACCTGCTTCATGGTTGTAAATTGAAATACGTTCTCCAGTCTTTTCACAGAGAATAGGATCGCCGGATGCCAACGCGCCAATCATAATGTAGTTGTCATTCGGTCTGTAGTTGTCATTCACGTCAATTACAGGCTTATGCGCTACTCCGTATAATTGAACACCTGCCGGGAGGAAGCATTCACCACCGTCAGAAAAGAGCAGCCATTCCTTATACTTTGTAGGCAAAGTAACGCCATTCCGAACCTCAAACGCACGGATTAGCACGTCAGGTGCTTTTGGAGCAAAGATCATCTTGCCTTGTTTTTGCAGTTTGCTGATTATACCGTTCAGTTCATCGTTATTGTTTCCCATTTGATTACCTCCTTAAAATAATGAGCCTTACATACTCATTTCCTCTTCATCGTCCTGCTCTTGGTACTGTTCGACGTATTTTCCTGTCACGTTGACTTTGACCGGGTTAGCCTAATTCTTAGGATACCGCCGCACAATAGCTGCCATTGTCAACTAAGACATATTTATCTCCTCATTCAAAAAATTCTATGGACTTAAAGTTGTCAGCCTATCCAGATGAAACATAGTCCATATATTCCCGAACATCCGTCGTGATTCCCAAAGCCCTTGTTTCCCGCTCTCTGGTTAGCTTTTTATCATTCCTCCTCTGCGTATCTAATTACTTAATTAGCCTTCCGATAACTTTACTTTTCTTTTTCAATAACCAAAAGAATGGTTCTTCGACATTCGATGCTGTAAAGGGCTGCCCGTTCTCAATATGTCCTAATGCACTGCAAGTAAAAAATTGAATACTTTTGAAACGAGATTTTAAGTTGTTAAGAAAGCTATCTTCATTGTATTTGCGTAAAAATTGCTCGCATAATTTATTTTGCATTTCGTACCTAACTTTTTCGTCAAGACTTGACGCTTTTTTGAGGACAGCACTTTCTCCGATTTTTTCTTCTAATCCAGGTATGTCAGCTTTAGTAAAAACGACTGCTACATCTGTATTAAGCATAGCGCTTGCCTTAATGCTGAAAATATTTTGAAGCGTTCCTACGAATGTATCGACCATCTCATCAATGCGTTGTACACTGGCTTTATATCCATTTAAGTTTGTACCTTTTGATACTTCTTCATTACGGAAATCAGAAATCGCAAGCGGATCGATAATCAATATGAAAGCATTTGCAAATCGAAAGCCTAACTGCCTGTTTATTTCACCGCCGCCGACATTAACATCAAAAAGTTCACCTGCCACATCGCATAATGAAATCAATTGTTTTGTCATTTTTGGATGAGTAAGCGCAAACTGATAGTATCTTAGCCGGTGCTCTGTTGTTTTTTCTGGTAAATATCCATGTGAAAGACGGTTAACATTGTCTTCATATTCATCAAGACCATTTCGTTCGTATGCAAATTTTAAACCATATTTTGAAGATACATTTTTTTCCAGCGACATCATCGTCATGTTTATATAACAAGTTTTTCCGGAACTTGGTCCCCCTACAACTGGAATACACCACGAAGCATTCAAACCTCCGTCTTTTATATTACAGTCGCATTCAGGACATCGAGCATCCAATTTTTGCCGCCCATTAAAGAATGTTGTCGGCAGCTTGTTGCCGCAATTACATTCACGTTTAAGAACGCCGTAAATGCCGGGGCGCAATCTATCATGCTTTGCACCGCAAGAACAATAATACACCGGTAGACTGAATTTATTTTGGCAGACTGGGCAATGATTGCCTATTGCATTTATAACACAAAAGATTCTATCCGATAAAATTATTATTCCAA
>QMCE01002428.1_pt1 | contig 10255 bp, 7 predicted proteins | sample 1821851 | NCBI WGS metagenome assembly QMCE01 (sample SAMN09453174, study PRJNA476694) | Termite gut metagenome, whole genome shotgun sequencing project. | isolation source: worker | host: Odontotermes sp. | place: South Africa:Pretoria | collected 2016-01-28
GGAAAACCTCTGGAACTCCGGTCGCGCCCCCTGGAAAATCTGGTCCAGGGCATAGCCCTGGACCCCCGGATGCTCCGCATCCGGTCCGTAGTTAGGGCATTGGCTTGCACCGCACTCAGCCGCGGCATAATGTAGTGGAATAAGGAATAAAGCTATACGACTGTACCGTGAACAGCCGACCAACCAAGGCGGGCGCGAAAACTTTTCAAAATTATACGCGGCGACTTGAGCCGCGAAGCGGCGGTTTGGAGCCGCGTGAAGTTTGAAAAGTTTTCGCGCCCGCCGTCGAATTAATCCTTAAATTTTGGAATTGACTTGACGGCGGTATCTGCTATAGTAGAGCATTGTCAGAGTCACAGGAGGCAATTTGGCCAGAGAAGATTTAATAAAACTGGAAGGCAAGGTCACCCAGACCTTAGGCGGCGGCCACATGGAAGTTGAAACGGCGGAAGGCGTTAAAATCCGGGCCATGCTGTCGGGCCGTCTGAAACGCTTTAAAATCCGCGTTCTCATGGGCGACAGGGTGGAGGTGGCCGTATCCCCTTACGACCCGACCCACGGCCTTATAACCTATCGACTTAAGTAATACATACGCCGTCAAGCCCGCGATTCGCCGAAATCCTTGCGGGGTTTCGGCTTTTTGCGTTTACCGCGAATAATGTGTTTATCGCGAATGTGGAGAACATCATGCCCGCCCCCATTGTGAATGAATTTTTGGAACTGGTTCAGATCGAGGTCAACTCCCGAAAGGAACGCCTCCTGACCGACCTAGTGAAGGACAAACTCCTGGCCCTGGGCGCGACGGTGGAGGAAGACGGGACGGGCGCCGTAATCGGCGGCAACTCCGGCAGCCTCATCGCCCGCCTCAAAGGCGATCCGGCCAAACCCGCCCTTCTCTTTTCCGCCCATCTGGACAGGGTGCCCAACCACGGCCGCATCAAGCCCATTGTGTGCGAAGCCGAAGACCTTATAAAAAGCGACGGCACCTCCATTTTGGGCGCGGACGACGCCTCCGGCCTCGCGGTCGTTCTGGATGGGGTGCGCCGCGCGCTGGATGAAAAAATCCCTCGCGGCGATATTGAAATAGTTTTCTCCGTGGCCGAGGAGGTGGGCCTTCTGGGGGCCCGCTATCTGGATTATTCCAAGATACGCGCCAAAATGGCCTACGTCTTCGACAGCGGCGGCCCCTTAGGCACGATCGTGAACCAGGCCCCCACCCAGTACACCATGAAAATCGGGGTTTACGGCAAGGGGGCGCATGCGGGGATAGAGCCGGAAAAGGGTCTCTCCGCCATAATGGTGGCCGCGCGCGCCCTTGCCAAAATGCGCGAAGGCCGCCTCTCCCCCCGCTCCACCGCCAATTTCGGCGTCATAAAGGGCGGCTCGGCTTCCAACATCGTCTGCGATTTTGTGGAAATAACGGCCGAAGCCCGCAGCACGGACCCCGAGGAACTGCGGGCCTATATGGCGGAAGTCGAAAAAACCTTCGCGGAAACGGCGGCCGAATGGAAAACCCGAATCGAAATAAAACCCAATCTGGAATACACGACTTATAAGGTGGAAGAAAATAGCGAAACCATACAGTTGGCCGTAAGAGCCATGAAAAACCTGGGCCTTGCGCCGAACGTCGTCCCCAGCGGCGGCGGCGCGGACAGCAATTTCTTCAACGCGAACGGCATAGAGGCCGTGGTCCTCTCCCCCGGCTACGCCAAAGTCCATACCAGCGAGGAAACCCAATCCATCTCGCAGCTCGTCCGCTGCGGCCAACTGGTCGCGGAACTCATCCGCGAAGCCGGCAGGGGCGGGGCATAGCCCCCAGCCGCAGCGAACCGGCCGGCTCTCGCAGCCGGTCGGCCGGGGCCTGATGCATCAATATATTATAAGCCCGCGCATTTATCCGGGCATCGCATTTCAGGAGCATATAATCATGTTTGATCAGAACAGAGTATACTTTTTCGACACCACCCTGCGCGACGGGGAACAGGCGGCCGGAGTGAATCTCAACGCCGCTGAAAAACTTCAAATCGCGAAGCAGCTGGCCAAGCTCAAGGTGGACGTGATCGAGGGCGGCTTTCCCGCCGCCTCCCCCGGCGATTTCAACTGCGTCAAAAGCATCGCCCGCGAAGTGCGCGGCGTGACCGTGGCCGGCCTGGCCAGAACCCGCGAAGGCGACATCCGCGCCGCCGCCCAGGCCCTGACCGAAGCCGGGCGTTCCCGCATCCACACCTTCATCGCCACCAGCGAAATACACATGACCCACAAGCTTAAAATGACGCCGGACCAGGTCGTGAGCGAGGCCCGCTCCGCCGTCTCCCTGGCCCGCTCCCTGGCCGACGAAGTGGAATTTTCGGCCGAGGACGCCAGCCGTTCCGATCTCGATTTCCTCGTCAGAATTTTTAAAGTGGCCGTGGAAGCCGGGGCCACGATCATAAACATTCCCGATACCGTGGGCTACGCCATGCCCGATCAGTTTGCCCGCTTCGTGAAAGACGTCATCGCCGGCGTGGGCGCTCCCGAAAGCGTCATCTATTCCGTGCACGCCCACAACGATCTGGGGCTGGCCGTGGCCAATTCCCTGGCCGCCGTCGGCGCGGGGGTGCGGCAGGTGGAAGGGGCCATCAACGGCATGGGCGAGCGCGGCGGCAACGCGGCCATCGAAGAAGTGGCCATGAGCCTAAAAACCAGAAACGACATTTATAATCTTAAGGTGGGGCTGGACTGCACCCGCCTTTATCCCATCAGCCGCCTGGTCTCCCGCCTTTCCGGCGTGGCCGTGCCCCCCAACAAGGCCATCGTGGGCGCCAACGCCTTCGCCCACGAATCGGGCATACACCAGCACGGCGTTCTGGCCCACCGCGAAACTTATGAAATCATGCGGGCCGAAGACGTGGGCAGCGTTCCGGCGGTGATGATCCTGGGCAAGCATTCGGGCCGCCACGCCTTCCGCGACCGCCTGGAAACCCTGGGCTATCAGCTGGACGACGAACAGGTGGGCAAGGCCTTTGAAATGTTCAAAAAGCTCTGCGACGAAAAGAAAGACGTCACCGACGGCGACATCGAAGCCCTTATCGCCGACCAGGTTTTGAACGTGCAGCCCGAGCACCGTTTCGAGCTGGCCCAGTACGCCATCGGCGTGGGGCCCGGTCTGGCCACGGCCACCGTGGTCATTTCCCGCGACGGCGAGGAAATGCGCGACGCGGGCACGGGCAACGGCCCGGTGGACGCCGCTTTCAGCGCCATCAAGCGGGCCATCCATTTTGAGCCGATGCTGGAAAATTTCAGCATCCGCGCCACCAGCCCCCGTTCCGACGCAATGGGCGAAACCGTGGTGGTCTTGAGGCACGGCGAAGTGACGGCCCAGGGGCGCGGCGTGGATACGGACATCGTCAAGGCCAGCATTCAGGCCTACATCAACGCGGTGAACCGCCTCTACACCCAGGCGGCGGCCCGCGAGATCAGGCTGGACGAGGCCCCCAACGCCAACCGCTGTTAGCGCCATATATACCGTTTATATTTTTCGTATAGCGGCAATGTAAAGCGTAAGCGCCGCTCCACATCCGTCATCCCGGCGAAAGCCGGGACCCATTGCCAGTAAACTGGCGATTGGCGAATGCTTGAGGGTACTGGAACTTGGATGATCGACAAGTATGCGTGCACCTGGAAATGGGTCCCGGCTTTCGCCGGGATGACGATTTAGGGGTTGCTACGCTTTCATCGCTTTGCACGAAGAATTACAAGGTGTTGGTGTTGTAATGGCCCCCAAAAAAATATTCGCCGTGGGCGACATTCACGGCTCCCTCGACAAGCTGAAAAAAATGCTGAGCCGTTTGGAATGGTCGCCCGAAAGCGGCGATCTTCTGATCTTTCTCGGCGATTACATCGACAGAGGCCCGGAGAGCTATGAGGTGGTGGAAACCCTGATTGAGCTCTCCCAAAGCTCGGAAAACATCGTCTGCCTTCTGGGCAACCACGAGCAAATGTTCCTGGATTTCATCGCCGGGCGTCTCGTGCCCAGCCTGTACGCCAACGGCATTGCCGCCACGGTGCGCGATTACACCAAAGACGGCCGCGAGATGAACGCGGCCCATCTCAAGTTTTTGCGCGGCCTTAGTTTATTTTATGAAACGGACGGCTATCTCTTCGTCCACGCCGGGCTTAAGCCCGGCCTGCCCCTGGCGAAGCAGGACCCCCAGGATTTGCTGTGGATCCGGGACGATTTTCTCTCCAGCGATTATGATTTCGGTAAAACGGTGGTCTTCGGCCACACTCCCCTCAAGGAGCCCTTCGCGGCGCCGGGCCGTCTGGGGCTGGACACCGGCGCGGTCTACGGCGGCCCCCTCACGGCGGCGGTCCTGCCGGAGGAGCGGTTTATATATGTTGATTAAAGAAACGCGGATTAATGAGGATTTTTGTTCTCTGGCGGGCAACAAAGCCAGAGGGCAAAAATGCCGTTAATCACTCCTTAAACGATGCGCATACTCCACACATCCGACTGGCATCTGGGCCAAACGCTTTGCGGCCGCCGCCGCTATGACGAGTTCGAAGCCTTTCTGGACTGGCTGCTCAAAACCATTGAAGAGAAAAAAGTCGATGTCCTTCTCGTGGCCGGCGACGTCTTCGATTCGGGCACGCCCTCGGCCCGCGCCCAGAACCTCTACTACAATTTCCTGGGCCGCCTGGCCGCCCTGGGCGTTCACGCCGTAATCACCGCCGGCAACCACGATTCCCCCCTCTTCCTCAATGCTCCGGCCAGGCTACTTTCAGCCCTCCGCATTCATGTCGTAAGCTCCGCCGAAATAGAAGAAGAGCTTGTCGTCATAAATGACGAAGAAGGCCGACCGCGCCTCATCGTGGCCGCCGTGCCCTATCCCCGCGATCGCGATTTCCGCGATTCCCTGGCCGGGGAAAGCGCGGAAGATAAGGAAAAAAAACTGGCGGAAGCCATCAGGGATCATTACGCCAGGGCGGCGGAGGCGGCCCGAAAGCTCGCGGAAGGCCTCTCCCCCGCCCCGCCCATCGCGGCTATGGGCCACCTCTTCGCCGCCGGGGGCGAAGTCGCCTCGGACGACCGGGTGCGCGATTTGCAGGTGGGCTCCCTAGGGCGCGTCCCGGCCTCGACTTTTCCGCCCCTCTTCGACTATGTGGCCCTGGGGCACCTCCACCTGCCGCAGACGGTGGGGGGCGAAGAACGCCTGCGCTACAGCGGCGCGCCCCTGGCCATGAGCTTCGGCGAGGCGGGCCGCCCCAAGAGCGTAGCCCTGATTGATTTTACCGGCCCGGAAAAGCGGATGGAAATAAGCGCCCTGGAAGCGCCCGTCTTTCAGGCCCTCCGCCGAATTTCCGGCGACTGGGCGGAACTGGAAGCGGCCCTCCATGAACTGGCGGCGCGGGATGAAAGCATCTGGCTGGAGGTGGAATACACGGGCTCCGACGGCGCGGATTTACGGGAACGCTTGTGGGAACTGACGGAAAAGAGCCGCCTGGAAATACTGCGCGTCAGAAATCAAACCCTGGCCCGCCACGTTCTGGAAATTTCGGAAGGGACGCTTCTGACCGACCTCACGGAGGCGGAAATTTTTCAAAGATGCCTGGATATCCATGCCGTCGCCGAGGAAGAACGGGGCGGCCTCTGGGCCGCCTATAATGAAATCACCCTCGCCCTGCGGGTGGAGGGTTTATGAAAATACTCTCTCTCAAACTCCAAAATCTCAATTCCCTGGAAGGCGAATGGTCCATTGATTTCACCCACCCCGATTTCGCGGGGGGCGGCATCTTCGCCATCACCGGCCCCACGGGCGCGGGCAAGACCACCATTTTGGACGCCATGACCCTGGCCCTTTACGGGCGCACTCCCCGCCTGGGAAAAATCACCGAAAGCGCCAATGAAATCATGTCCCGCCGCCAGGGGGAATGCGCGGCGGAACTGACTTTCGCCTGCGCCAGGGGACGTTTCCGCGCCCACTGGTCCCAACGCCGCGCCCGCAAAAAACCGGGGGCCAAATTGCAGGAGCCGCGCCACGAAATCGCGGACGACGCCACCGGCCAGCTGCTGGAGACGGCCCGCTCGCGCACGGAGCAGGAAGTCGCGAACCTCTGCGGCATGAGCTTCGGCCAGTTCACCCGCTCCATCCTCCTGGCCCAGGGCGATTTCGCCGCCTTCCTGGAAGCGCCGCCGGAGGAAAAGGCTTCTCTTTTGGAGCAGATAAGCGGCACGGAAATTTACAGCCGCATCTCCATGAAAGTTCACGAGCGCAAAAATGTGGAGCAGGAAAAACTGCGCGAGGCCGCTTCCGAACTGGCCCGGCGCCAGGCTCTTCCGCAGGAGGACGAGGAAGCCCTGAAAGCCGCCAGTCTCATGGCCCAAAAAGAAATAGCCCGCCTGGACGCGGACATGGCAAGGCTCCGGGAGCTTTTAAACAGAAGGGAAAAGGAAGAGGCCCTGGCCAAACGGGCCCTGGAACTGGAAGAGGAACGCCTTCTCCTGCAAAAAAAGCGGGCGGATTTTCAGCCGCAGAGAGAGCGTCTCGCGGCCGACCGGGCCGCCGCCTTTTTGGGCGGCCCCCACAGCCGCCTGGCCACTCTGCGCGAAAAAACCCGCGAGAAAGCCCTGGAAACGGAAGCTCTTTCCGCGAATCTCGCGCCCCTGGAAAAATCCCTCTCCCAGGCTTCGGCTTCCTTCACGGCGGCGCATGAGGCGGCGGAGGCCGCCAAGGCCGCCGAAGCGGAAGCCAGGCCGCGCCTGAATGAGGCCCGCGAACTGGATCTTAAAATCGGGCAGCTGTCCTTGCGCCTCAAGCCCCTGGAAGCGGAGCGCACACGCCTTTCGAGCGCACTGGAACTCCAGAAAAAAAACGCGGACCAACTGCAAAAAAAACTGGACCAGGCCCAAAAAGAGGATGAAAGGTTCAAGGCCGCCCTCAAGCTTTCTCTCATGGAAGAGGCGGAAGCCCGAGAAAAAAGCCTGGCTTCGGAAATACTTCTGGCCCTGCGGGCCGATTTGCGGGCGGGGGCGCCCTGCCCCCTCTGCGGGGCGACCGAGCGCCCTCATGATTATGTCCACCCGGCCGCCGCGCCTTCCAGCCTTTCCGATTTGGGGGCGGAAAATATCGCGGGCCTTTTCGCCGCCAAAAAAAAACAGCGCGAAGAGGCGGAAGCCCGGCTCGCCGCCGTCTCCCAAAGCATCAGGACTTTTGAACGCGACCTGACGGCGGCGCGGGTTTCGCTTCCGGGAACGGCCGAGGCGGCCGAACGCCTGAAAAGCGAAGGCGCGGAACTGGCGGCGGAGCAAACGCGCCTCCTGGAAAAGCGGCGAGCCTTGCTGGGCGCGGACAGCCCCCAGGCGCGGGAAGCCGCTCTGACCGGGGCGGTAAAAAAAGCCGAAGCTTCCGCCGCGCGCGCGGCGGAAATTCAGCAAAAAGCGGCGCACGCGCTCACCGATCTGAAAAGCCGCTTATCCGCCGCCAGGCAAAATCTGGAAGGACTCGCGGCGGAAAGCAACGCGGCGGAGGAATTTTTCCAAACCCAACTGGCGGCCACGGAGTTCACCGACGAAACCGCCTATCTGGCCGCCGCCCTCAGCCCGGAAAGGCGGGGCGAACTCGCGGCCGCCGAAAAAAAGCTCTCGGACGCCCTGGCCATAAATGAGGCCGTAATCCGCGAAAATGAGGCCGCCCTTAAGTCCATCCTGGCCCTCCGAAGCGCCGGTGAAGCCTCGGACCTCGCCATTCCGCGCGAAAATCTCGCGGCCCTGTCCGCCGAGCGCGACCAGCGTCAGGCCGCCCTGGGCGCCCTTGCGCAAAAAATACGGGAGCATGAGGAAGCCGCCGGGCTCTGCCAGTCGCTCCTGGCGCGACGCGACCAGCAAAAAAAAGAATACGAAAGATGGAGCCGCCTCCACGAACTTATAGGTTCGGCGGACGGCAAAAAATACCGCCACTTCGCCCAGGGCCTCACTTTTGAAGCCCTGACGGTCCAGGCCAATATCTGGCTCAACCAAATGAGCGATCGCTACCTTTTGACGCGGAGCGGCCGCGAAGCCCTGGAACTGGCCGTAATAGACAACTATCAGGCCGGTGAAATCCGCAGCGCCAAAAACCTTTCCGGCGGTGAACGCTTCATCGTCAGCCTGGCCCTGGCCCTGGGCCTTTCCAAAATGGCCGGCCTGAACGCGCGGGTGGATTCGCTTTTCCTGGACGAAGGCTTCGGGGCCCTGGACGAAGACTCCCTGGACGCCGCCCTGGAAGCCCTGGCCCGCCTCCGCGAACACGGAAAACTCATCGGCGTAATTTCCCACATCCCCGCCCTCACCAACCGCATCCCAGCGCAAATAAAGGTCAGCCGCCTGCCCGGCGGCCTGGCTTCAATCCATGCGCCCGGGAAATAAAAAACAAGGGGCTCCGCCCCTTGAACCCCGCAAGAGGACATTGTCCCCTTTGCGAGGGTTCAGAGGGCGGAGCCTTCTGGAAATAAATAAATAATTAATACCGATAAATATCCGACTTGTACGGACCTTCCACCGGGACGCCTATGTATTCGGCCTGTTCGGGGCGCAGGGTGGTGAGTTTGGCGCCGATGCGGCCCAGGTGCAGGCGGGCCACCATTTCGTCCAGGTGTTTGGGGAGGACGTAGACCTGTTTGCCGTATTTCCCGGTCTTGTCGCCGAAAATTTCCATTTGGGCCAGGACCTGGTTGGTGAAGCTGTTGCTCATCACGAAGCTGGGGTGGCCGGTGGCGCAGCCCAGGTTCACCAGGCGGCCTTCGGCCAGGAGGATGATGCGTTTGCCGTCGGGGAAAATGATGTGGTCAACCTGGGGTTTGATGTTTTCCCACTTGTATTGGCGGAGGGAAGCCACGTCTATTTCGCTGTCGAAGTGGCCGATGTTGCAGACGATGGCCTGGTCGCGCATGGCTTTCATGTGCTCATGGGTGATGACTTTGACGTTGCCCGTGGTGGTGACGAAGATGTCGGCCTGGGAGGCGGCTTCGTCCATGAGAACCACGCGATAGCCTTCCATCGCGGCCTGGAGGGCGCAGATGGGATCTATTTCCGTGATCCAGACCGTGGCGCCCAGCCCGCGCAGGCTCTGGGCGCAGCCTTTGCCCACGTCGCCGTAACCCAAAATGACGACGATTTTACCGGCCACCATCACGTCCGTGGCCCTCTTGATGCCGTCCACCAGGCTTTCGCGGCAGCCGTAGAGGTTGTCGAATTTGGATTTGGTCACGGAATCGTTGACGTTTATGGCCGGGAAGGGCAGGGCGCCCTGTTCGGCCATGTGATACAGGCGGTGCACGCCCGTGGTGGTTTCCTCGGTCACGCCCTTGATGTGCTTTAAGCGTTTGGAATACCAATGGGGGTCTTTGGCCAGGTAGGCGCGGATGGAGGCGAAAAGCACGACGGCTTCTTCGCTGTCCGGATTGTCGAGGACGGATGGGTTTGTTTCGGCCACTGCGCCTTTGGTCAAAAGGAGAGTGGCGTCGCCGCCGTCGTCCAAAATCATGTTGGCTTCATGGCCTTCGGGCCAGTCCAGGATTCTGTGGCAATATTCCCAGTATTCTTCCAGGGTTTCGCCCTTATAGGCGAAAGTGGGTATGCCCGCCTTCACCATAGCGGCGGCGGCGTGGTCCTGGGTGGAGAAAATGTTGCAGGAGGCCCAGCGCAGTTCCGCGCCCAGGGCCACCAGGGTTTGCATCAGCATGGCGGTTTGGATGGTCATGTGGAGGGAGCCGGCGATGCGGGCGCCCTTTAAGGGTTTGGAATCGCCGTATTTGGCGCGCAGGGCCATGAGGCCCGGCATTTCAGTTTCAGCGATTTTGATTTCCTTCTCGCCCCACTCGGCCAGAGACAGATCGGCTACTTTGTAATCCACTTGGGTTACCTCCCATTAGCGTGAAAATAGCGAGTGCCGTTGTTCATAAGCGAGCCTGAGGGGGGTGGACCCTTGCAGCACTCCTCGCGGGGTGGGGGCGGACGCTTTTTCCGCCATACTTCGCCAAATCTCGTTTCCAGGGCGGGGATGGCCCTTAAGGCCCATCTCCTTCTGGAAACTCTATTTGGCTGTGTCTGGCGAAAAAATCGCCTCGCCCGGCGTGCATATTAATGGACTTTTAAGTTCATTAATTATACTGATCATCGTCAATAAGGTCAACGCCTTTCCGCAGGGCAATCGCTTGAAAGCCCACAATCCGTCATCCCGGCGAAGGCCGGGATCCATTGCCAGGGGATTATGTGTTTGCCGATGTCCCAATGCGGCCT
>QMCE01003192.1_pt1 | contig 10252 bp, 10 predicted proteins | sample 1821851 | NCBI WGS metagenome assembly QMCE01 (sample SAMN09453174, study PRJNA476694) | Termite gut metagenome, whole genome shotgun sequencing project. | isolation source: worker | host: Odontotermes sp. | place: South Africa:Pretoria | collected 2016-01-28
GGCTTCACCGTGCCGGAGGATTGTATATTCTGCCGCGAAGGGGTTTTGGCAAGCGCGGCGAGGAAATAAATTATAAAGCCATTTTTTTATCATGGCGTTTATTCTAAAATTTAACCGGCAATTTCAACTTTACATAACCTTTGATTACGGCAAATATAACTGCGCCAATAATTATAAGCCCAAGTACCGAAACCGCTATAACCAATTTCAAAATAATATTATCTTTTTTCAAGAGCTCCTTGTCCTGCTCGTCCAATTCCTGATACGCCGCCGCTAAGTCTTCATCTCTCTGCTGCATTCTCTCCGCTATCTGTTCGTTGTACAGCTTCAAGCTCTCGTTGGACTGTAATAACTCTTCGGACAAATTCGTCAACTCTCCGTAACCAGTCCGCAAGGTCGAGATTTCCTGTCTCAAATTCTCCGAGATAGCGTTCTGCTTCTGCAAGATCTGCTGCCCCTGATTGTATAATTCGCTCCAAGTCTGCGATAAGTTTTGACTGCCGCTCAAGTTCGAGCCGCTGCTCTGAGACCAAAGCGGCGTCTTCCCAAGACTGAGCGTTAGTGCCGCCGCGAGAATAAGCCGTGGCGCAGCCCGTAATATACACGACACTAATAATTGCAATGATTCCATAAATTGTCCTCCTCATTTTTATAACTCCTTATTTCTTTGCGGCATTTATTACTTCCGCAACATCATTCCATGTTGTAAAAAACAGTAACAAAAGCGATCCGGCAAGACAAACTATGCCGGGCAAGAATACATACCAGCTCTCTTTTGTAATAAAAAAACCGCCAATAAACAGCCCGATGGCGGCTACCACAAGCAAAAATGCCAAGACTCGGCGCATTGACACAGGAGCCGCTTTCCCTTCAATTTCGCCTTCCCTGAACATTGACAAAATCATATAACCTCCAACTGCACTGCCTCGCCTCTGTCTAAATATTTTTGCAAAAGTCCTGCCAGAATAATCGCGTCATCCGCACTGTTCATTCGTATGCAGCCTAATGTAGTAGAGCTTGTAGAATAATGAAAAAGATACGCTTCATCTTTTACTTTCTTTTCGGTTTCCGCAAAGTAATCACCGTCCGCGTCAAGTTCCCATACGTTGACCATTTGCGACGCGTCAGTGCGTATTTTTACGGGACCATAAGTATCGATGTTAAATTTTTTGTCTTTCTGCCATTCAATGGCTGTAATATTCCAAACGCCTTTTGGGAAAGGCTGAGGATCGTAAGGGAAGTTACCGGGTATTGTGCGTATAACTTCGCTGCTTGTTCTTTTTCCGTTCTTTAGCGTGCGGACATTACAGCTTATTTTGAATTTGCAGATGTCTGCGAAAAGTTCGCCTTTTGTTAAATCGGCAATAATTTTCATTATTTTCCTCCTGTTATAATTCGCCGGGTTCCGGCTTTCCGGGTTCCGGCTTTCTGCTTAACGCGGCAATATAATTTTTATTTTTCTCTATGCAATGTTCCGAAACCTTGATTCTGATTTTGTCTCCAAGTTCTTCAAATGAAAGTATAAACCTTTTATATGCGCTTATTTTTTTATTGCATATATCAATGACTTTTTGGCGGATTGGCAGCGCCCAGTTGCTTATTACTTGTTCTTTTATTATATCCGCTAAGGCTTCAAAAGTCGGTAATTCAGGGCAATGCACTTCGTTATTGTTAGTGCAGAAAGCCATTTCTTGGATTATGATAAATTCTTCGTATTCCGATATAATTTCCTTCATCAGCCTGTCAATGTAATGTTTGATATTTTCAGGTTTCAATAAAGATTTAAAATTATTCTGCCTTGACGCTTCATAAAGCGGAAATCGTAAAATGCCGACTAACGCACGGCTTATTCCGACGCATTTAAAATTTTTGCCGAGTTTTCCTATTAAAGTTTTTCTCAAATAATTTGAACGGCTGACCGCAAAGTCAACGAGTTCTGTGTCCAAGTCATGGACGTGATCATTCAATAACTGATTTATGTTTCCGGATTGAAATTGTTTTTCTTCGTCTTTTGAGGAAAGATGGAAACTGCCTTTGCCGAAAGTTATATTTTTTCCTTTAACAGCAAAAATTATCAATGCGACTAAAGCAGTAAAGCATATCGTTATTGTTCTAATCAAGTCCGGTTCCATAAGTTAATCCTTTCCCAAAAACAAAAGGCTACGCCTCTCCCTTTGGAAAAAACGCAGCCTGTTTTATACAGTATCTAAAGTGTGCTTGAGAGTTATCTGACACCCTCCCAAGACATAGAAACCTTACGCATATCCTATGAATATTACAAAAATAATAAATCCTTATAACAAATTTGTCAATCATAGTATTAAGAAAAAATAATTCTTTCAAATTAACTACCTCTTGTTTTCAATGCGCCGGGTTTATCCGTCCTGTTTTCAGGGCAGTGACAGCAGTACTCTTTATTGCAGCCAAGTTAAGCAGATACAGCGGGTACTGCAACAATATCAATAAAAACTCTTTCATAATGCTACCTTCCACTCACTAGGCATAAAAATCTCAAAATCATTTACTACCTTGCATTTCAAGCAGCCGTCAGATAATTTTTTTGGCAAAACTTTTTGCATTTTAAAAATGTTTTTTTCAACGAGGAGATTCTCTGTACTGCCTGGGCAAGAAGTGATTTGCCCCAGACTGTTGACAGCTAATAAATTTTCAAATTTTGTATCCGCAGGTTGAAATGGATCTAAATTGGATTCAACAAGACCAAATACAGTTAATTTATATGGTATATTATTATCAACGCAATAATTTTTCTTTTTTTCTAAGTCTGCATCATTCGGGTTGTTAATTAAAACAATTTTATCAAACCAATCTCTTGGCGGGATTTCATTGAAATCATGCATAGAAAAGACTCTTATAAAATTATCTGTTTTTATTATTTTTTTAAATCCATTAGTTTTTACTACGCCTTTATAGCCTCTTTTTGTTAATTGCAGAAGCAAGCTGTCTAAATCAGGATAACAGGAAGGTTCACCTCCGGTAATCTCTATAAACCAGAGCCTTGGATTCAAATAAGCATCTAAATATTTAATAATTGCTTCGTTGTTTACTGCATTAAATTTTGGAGCTAAAATAACTCCCATAATATACCATGCGTATTTTTCATTTACTGGGCTTATCTTATAACAATTTTCGTCCTCTTTGTTTTTTTCTACCATGGTAGGGCTGCCGGAATATTTGTCGGCATATTTTAAGGTGTCTAAAAAATAAAGCTTTTCATTTATTTTAATCTCTAAATTTTTTATGAAAAAAGAACCTGTCGAAAACCCCATACCTCTATTAGTATCACCCTGCATATTTAATAATATTTGTTCATTTGTTTCTCCGGGGATTTTAATATTGTCTATATGCCCATTAAAAGTATGCCATTTATAATCTAAAAGATTTTTTATAGGAACCTCTTGCACGCATGGAAATTCCGGTCTTAAATTTAAAGTCCACGCTAATGTTCCTTTTTCATTGTAGACTTCTCCTTCTATAAGGCGTATGTCAAATTTCAGATCTATGCTAAGAATCTCATTGAAATAAAAACGTTCCTTTTCGTTTGCCAACAAATCAATTACAGGGCAATAATAACATCTTTTATTACAGGTTTGCGTGATAGCTAGATTTAATAAATTCATTTTTTACCAACCTGAAATATTCTTAGATACCGCAGATAATTGCTTTTTCAAATCCGACAGCAATAAGTTTTTCTTTAAATGTTTTCAAAACCCCAATATCGATGCTTGGAATATAATGTTTAGAGTCGATATTTAATAATAAAATTTTCATAACAAAATTTTTACGGACATCTAAATCTTTAACAACGTGTTTGTCAATAAATTCCAAATAATCATCTAAGTTATTATAATTGCTATAATTCATTGGCAAATTGATCTGTGTAGCTTTTGATAAATCTAATTTACCCAAGTTTTTAATTATCTTTTCTATAGCCTCTTCCGGAGAGTTATTAAAAGATTCATTGCGTATATGTTCTGCTTGAAAAAAATGCAAAGTTCCATTAACTAAATCCGCATAAGGAGCTGTTTCAGGATCATAATCTATAAAGTTAGTCAAGATATTTATTTTAATTTTATCTTTAAATGTCTCTTTTATGCTTTTTGCCAAGTCTTGCAATTCTTTATTATAATAAAATTCTCCATCTTCGAATCCTAGTCTTAGTATAGAATTGCGATTTTCATTCATCTCTACACAGGCAGACAATGCCTCAAACAATTGATTTATAATAGTTTTTTGCAATGGAACATAATCCACAGAGGTAGAACAGCAATATTTACAGTTTAATTGGCATCTTGATGTTAAATGTATTGAAATATAAGATATAAATGCGGGAGCAGTATCAGCTTTTTCTTCTTTTGATAATCCTTGACACAGACCATTTAAACAATAGTATAGTTTTTCTTTTTCTAAATTTGATAAAATTTTTCTTTTGTAAAAAAGAGTATCTTCTAATGTTGAAAAGTTATATCTTGTTTGGCATACACATGCCGTAAATTTTAATTTGTTTTCTGCCTGATCATAAATCAACCCTATTGCGTTTTTAAACAAACATTTTGACATCATTCTCCTCCGTATATGTTACTGTAAATTTTTTCTGTTTGCGATTCCATAAGACTAATCCAATAATTATTTGATGAGCCTAGTTTTTTAAAAGAACCTTGTTCAAGGTCTTCTTTTACGATCAGAAATTCTATTATTGGATAAAAAAGATCCCTTAAATCTCTCTGCTCATCTTTGTATTTAAGGAGCAAATCATTTGCTAAAGGAAATATTTCAATATATTTAAAGATTTCTTGACTTTCTTTATCATATAAACCTAATGTACATTCTATTGTAGAACAGTTATCCGCAACTCCTAAATCTTTATGATCTATTATCTCATAATTTAATATTTTTAAATATTCCCCTATTGGGTAATTTCGTTTCATTTTTAAATAAAACATAATATAGTCAGCGTCATTAACTTTTGATTCTTTTGTATTTATGCTCATAATAAACCTCCTGCATCAACCGAAGAGCAAAGGGCTTCGATAATTATATCCTCTTATTGCCTTAGTAGACACTAATATTAAATCAGAGTAATTAAGTCCGGTATAACTTCCACTGCAACTGCCTGTAGTTCCAATATTACCATACCAATAACCTTTTGTTAAACTTGATCCAAGACTTACTGAAACGGTTGTTGTGCCTGTAGAACTAAAGGGAACAGTAGCAAAGGTACCATCACCTCTTAAAGATGTTGTGCTGCTTTTTGTACCTGTACCTATTCTAGCTATAGGTATAGTACCTGATGTTATTTTACTTCCATCTATACCAGCTACCTTTACGTTAGTGACTGCATTGTCCGCGATATTGCCTGTTGTCCATACTTTAGCATTAAAATAATTTACAACTTGCCGTATCTTATTCCAAATTGTCTGCACAATGTTTTGAATAGTATCGCTTGCAACCGCAGGTGTAGTTGCGTCTGTTCCCGTCCCGGTTGCTGCGCTAAGGATGATGTTTGCGGATGGCGCAGCGTTCCATTTATTACGTTCTGTTGACGTTATATGCTTTGTTGTATCTGTGTTATGCGTGTTAAATGTTGATGTATCTAATTTATTAGGTACTGCCGCAATGTTATTTATTTGTGCTGTGGATAAAGCTGCTTGCTTGCCGCTCCAATTCGTACGTTCTGTTGCTGTTATATGACGGGTATTATCATTGTTATGTGTGTTAAATGTTTCTGCATCTAATTTATCAGGTACTGCCGCAATGTTATTTATTTGTGCTGTGGATAAAGCTGCTTGCTTGCCGCTCCAACTCGTACGTTCTGTTGACGTTATATGCTTTGTTGTATCTGTGTTATGTGTGTTAAATGTTGATGTATCTAATTTATTAGGCACTGCCGCAATGTTATTTATTTGTACTGTAGATAAAGCTGCTTGCTTGCTGTCAATTTTTTCAACCAGCGCTGCTTCTAATTCTGTTTCGCTTATAGTGCCGGCTTTAAGTACCGCCTCTATTACATTGCCCTCTGAAACAGTTATCTGTATATGCGTACCGTTTGAACCTGTGTATACACTGATCAAATCAGATACGTCAATTCGCATTTCTGTTTCGTCTTTACGGGTAAAGATAATTTCCTTGGTCTCAGGATCGTAATTTATATCTTGAACAAGGGCTTCAAGGGGTATATCGACTATAACGGTTGCTCCGCTTCTATCCTTAAAAGTAAGGATATGATTGTCAGCGTCCCATGCGGGTAGTCCCGCAAAGTTATTGATTATCGCTCTTATGTCGGCGTGCGCAACTTCTGATGTGTTGTGGCTGCTCAGTGCATTTTGGGTTTGTTTACCGGCGGAGGCTAATGTATCCGCGTCAGCCTGTTCCCTTGCGGCGGCTTCTGACTCTATTTTTCCTTTTAAGAAAAGCGCGTTTTCCGCTACTTGTTTAATACCTCGGTTGCTAACGCCGTCTTCGCCACCTTCAACGAAGTCATCAAGACCGATGCAGTAAATTTCATCGTTCCATTTTTCTTTTAAATTCAAACTTCCTGCCATACAAAATACTCTCCTCCTCCTATAAAAAGTCAACTAGCAAAAAACACTTTAGCCAACTTTTTTCTTCTTTTCTCTGGCAACGCCAGTTTTATTTATACTTTTATTTTCAATCCGCATATTTGCAGAAGGTTCTTTTATCTTTATGTATTTCTCCGCGCCCTCTATATTTGACCTGCTCATGCTCTCCGCCTTTCTTGCAAGTTTGCGGTCTACCATTTGATTAATATCAAACTCGGTTTCCCTGCTTAACATTTGCCAAATTATTGTCGCGATTTTTCGCGCTGTAGCTATAATTGATTTCCCTGAGCCTTTGCTCTGTTTCATCATTTCGTATCTCTGCATTAACCGCCACGTTAGCGTCTTGGCTTTTGAACGCCTCATTCCCATTACTATTTGTACTAACGCTGTCCGCAATTCTTCCGGTCCGCGCTTTGTTATCTTTCCGTGCCGTACCGTTTCATTCGAGTTTTGTACCCACGGCGCTAGTCCCGCATACGCGCTGTATTTCTTCGCACTCCCAAACCGTTTTATATCATCGGTGTACGCCCTAATTGTCCATGCGCTTATCTCCCCGCAGCCGGGTATCGTCATAAGCAGTTCTACCATTCGGTCACCCTCTACCAATTTCCTTATCTGCTCTTCTATGCTCTTGACATTCTCGGAAAGTCGATCTATCGTTTCTATCAGTGGTTGGGCTACGAGCCCGTTTTCCCACTCTTGGAGGGTCGCAAGTATCTGCTTGCGCCCTCTTTTACTTTGCAGTGTCCCTTTTGCGTCTTCCATTCCTTCCGCTGTCAGCAATGCGTGTATCTGGTTTTTCATAACCACCGCCGCGCGTACTAATGTTGTCCGCGCTTTAAGTAACCGCCGTATCTGCTCACTCCTTTACGGGCTCTAAGCCCAACAAGCTTGTCGAACCAATGCCTTCCCTCTGCTCAAGCTTCTCCTTCAGAGTTTACTACTTTACCGCCTAGTTAACTTTTTATCATTCCTCCTTTATTAAAATACATTATTCAATAGAAATTTCAGACTATTTACAAATAGGATCCTCACACTTTCTGCGAGAAAACAGCATACTATCTTCATATAGAAAATCTAATTCTTAGATCATATATCCACAACACCCCTTATCGCAACACCTCCACAAAAAACATAAAGTCCAATAATTTAAAACCGTTTCTGTTTTATAAACTTTAAAGAAATCATGGAACATCTATTTCTATAATAGAACAATCAGAGTTATCATTAAAACACAACATTTTGGAAGATAAAACAGATAATGTGATTCTACCTAACAGCCTATTAAAAGAAACGGTGTCTTTTCTAAAATTATATACTACATAATAAAAATGTGCATAGCCACTACCACTCTCATATAGTAAATGTACCAAGTTTTCATTTTCAAAAACTTTATAGAAAGTCAGGATAGGGACTTCATACACCCGATCATTTGCTGGAACCCTAGCAAGAAAATATAGTCTGGAAGTTGTTGTGGAAGCATAGGAGTTGACTTCAAATATCTCCAAAAAGAGTTCGTTTTTATCATTTAAAACAAGTCTGCTATTTACTGTCAACACACTGTTGCGTGATATTTTTATATTTTGAAAATTGTGAGAATTATCTCCAAGAACAAGTTCAAAAGCATTGTTTGTTGTGTTATACAGGAACAGTTTATTACCTAATATATAAGGCTGTTGTCCTATGGTTAAACTACCTATAAAAGCAACATCATATATTTTAAATATTGAATAGTTTAAGTTACCATTTGGAGACAAGTCGTTTGCCTCATCAATCAAAATCATTTGCCCAGAAGTCATCATTGCATAGGCAGAATCTGGAAACCTTAAATTATTATTGTAGTTTATATAACCCCGAAAAGAAACAACGAATTCTACAGGAAAAGCAGGATCAGGATTATCTAAAAAAGACGGCTTCATACTCATAGCCTCCAGATGTCTAAAAACAAGAGAACAGTCTGTTGTTTTAATTATATATGTTTTATAATTATCAGTATCTATCATGACATCAGACCATAAAAAAATATAATTACCCTGTATTGTTACATATATATGACTACTATAACTTAAGATATTTAAATCTGTCAAATCATAAGTAGTCAGGGTTAATGTATCAGGGTCTATCTTATAAACAATTCCTTGAGAAAAGAAGATATTTACATCATCACCATACGAAAAACTTGGAGCTACTGTAATTGAAGGAACAGAAACAGAAGTTGACACTATTTCTAATTTTGAAGAATCATCTACTGTAGGCTTAAGAGCTATTCTTTGCATAACATAACCTGTAGAAGTGGAAAAATAAGCAAGAAACACAGCATTCCCATAGACTGTTGTTTTTATTACACTACTTCCCAGCACACTATTGCCAGCATCATAATAAAAAAATGTAGAATCTTTGTCTTTTAATATAAACACTACATATCTACCACGTGTACTTATATAATAATCTTCATACTCTTCTAAATATAAATTTAGACTGTATCCCGAAAGAGTCAATACTTGAGCAAAATCCCCACCTTTAAAAACATAAAAACCTTGCTGATCATACCCTAAACACAGACCACCTACCAGATGAAATCTCATTAAGGAAGTTCTTTTTATCTCATACAAAAAACACATAGAAGTTAAATCATAAACCTCTACTTTATAGATGTTTCCTATTAACTTTGATAACAACAAACGATTGTCAGATATGGCCATACCATAGTTACGTCCATTAGTGTGTACATCCAATAGATCCATTAGGCTGCTTTTTAAATATCGCCCCCACTCCTTGTTTATAACATTCTCCATATCATTAAACGCACTTACGCCAGAATTTATGCCGTTTACTAATTCTGGTACAATAGACCATACTCGCGCCTCATCCCGTACTAAAGTAGTTGTATCAGGTCTATCTTTTGTTATTTCCTGCCGCACTATCCAATCATAATTAAAATTAGGGTCTTTACTATTCCACCACAAAGAACCAGAATGCCCTGGAGATGTAATATTCAAATCTGTTACTATATAATAATCACCATCTTTAACCATTTTGTAAAGGGCTTTCATATAACTATCGTTTAAAACAGGTGTATCTGTCTTTTTAAGGTTTAAAATCAACTCACCCTTTTTTGCCTCTGTTCCTAAAGTATTATCATCTTCCAGCAAAGTTAATAAAACGCCTCCAGTAATATTTGTTAAAAGGGCTAAACCACCTGCGTTAGGATTAAACGGCATATTATCTGTTCTATGTACAAGAGGTGTTAATGCTGATGTATTAAAGGCATAGCCCACTCTAAATAATTCGCCAGCATGAACATCTAAAGAACCAAAATCATCGGTAATCGTTCCGTTGTATTCAGCCCTTAGCAAGGAACCCGGCACAGCTTCTACTATTACATCATGAACTGATGTTGATATTGCCATAGAACCTAAAAAACCGCCTGTAAGAAAAAACCAATTTTTATTCGGTTGTATAATTAAAACTTCTCCGTTACTCTCATAATAGGTGTTGCTATCAATTAGGTACGCTTCGTTTACTAAGTCAAAGTCAGGAAGATGTTCTAAATCATCAGGAATATATTCATATAAATATAATATATTTCCTCCTTCGTTTTGAAAAAATTGTCGGTTATCACTAACAAAAACCTTTAACCATTTCGTATCCTGATAAGCATATAAAATATTCAT
>QMCE01002429.1_pt1 | contig 10250 bp, 10 predicted proteins | sample 1821851 | NCBI WGS metagenome assembly QMCE01 (sample SAMN09453174, study PRJNA476694) | Termite gut metagenome, whole genome shotgun sequencing project. | isolation source: worker | host: Odontotermes sp. | place: South Africa:Pretoria | collected 2016-01-28
ATAATAATTTTAATATATCTCGCGGGAAATATTCATCTTTTTAAAAATAGGTGGTGGAAGAAGATGGCAAAAAGTGCGATAGGTTTTAAAGATACGGTGTCGGCTTACGGGGCGATAATGGGCGACATTGCCGCGCGGCGGTTTGCGCCTATGTATCTGCTGATGGGCGAGGAGGGCTATTTCATCGACCGGGTTGCGGATGCTCTGGCCGAGGGGATACTGACCGAAGCCGAGCGCGCTTTCAGCCAGATAGTGGCCTACGGGCGGGATAGCGAGGCGGGTGCGATAATAAATTTCGCGCGCCAAATGCCGATGATGGGCGAGCGGCAGGTGGTTATCGTGCGAGAGGCGCAGCAATTGAAGGGTTTCGAGCAGTTGGAAATGTATGCCAAAAATCCCTCGCCGACCACTGTTCTGGTGCTGTGTCACAAGGATAAGGGGGTCGATAAACGTTCGGCACTGTATAAGCAGGTGAAGGATAAAGGGGTGGTTTTGGAGTCGGTGCGGCCGCGCGATTACGAGATCGGGCCGTGGCTTTCGGAGTTCGCCAAGGGCAAAGGGCTGGCCTTCGAACCGAAGGCGCTGGGGATGATCGTCGACCACCTTGGAACAGATATCGCCAAGATATCGAACGAGTTGGATAAGCTCATGACGTTCCTGCCTGAGGGCACCAAGACGATCACGGCCGACCATGTTGAACAAAATATCGGCATCAGTAAGGAGTTCAATAACTTCGAGTTGACGCGGGCATTGAGCGAAAGGAATATGGGCCGCGCGCTGATGATCGCCGAACGACTGTCGCATGACCCCAATCCCAACTGGTTTACGGGTACGCTGGGAGTGCTTTTCACCCATTTCCAGCGTGTTTTTGTGCTCAATTACCAGCGGTGGCTATCGAAGTCGCGCGGAGCGGCAATGCCTTCGGATATGGATCTTGCGCGGATGCTGAAACTAAACCACGCCTTTTTTCTGGGCGAGTATAAGACCGCGGCGGCAGGGTTCCCGAACAAGAAAGTGTTTGCGATCCTGGGATGGATACGTGAGTACGATATGCGCGGGAAGGGTTTCGGAGGTGGTTCGGCGACCAAAGGCGAGCTTATGCGCGAGCTATTGTTGAAAATTTTCGCGGCATGAAGGGAGAGCGTGTAAGCATCGACGGCAGGTTGGCGGAGTTTGGCGGCCTGTCTCCCGACGAACTTTTGGCGGCGAACTTCGTATACCAGAAAATTGCGGTTTTCGGCCGCCGCGTGATAGCGCCCGGATTAGCCGCCGAGACGATAGCGGCGGCCTGTAAAGCGTTATACGACAACTCGCCCACTCTTGACGGATTACCCGGCGAGATCACGGCGCTGTTGGATGCCAACGGCTATCCGGCCGGCGGCGGGGCGTTGGTGGCGGTATATGTTTTGCCCGATGGCACGCGGCTGATAAGCTGCGAGAAGCAGTTGGCATGGCGCAATATTTCGCGTACAACGGGCGTGCGGGCGATGGTGGTGCCGTGCGAAGTGCCCTTTGCGGGTTATCGGACGGCGGCTTCGTTGGCGGCCCAAAATTGTGCGGGGCTTTACGCCCGCCGCCGCGGTTTCGATATGGCGATATGCGAAAATGCCGCGGGGGTGTTTACAACTTTGAGTGATGCACCTTTGTTTGCGGCGGCGGGCGATAGTGTATTAGTTGCGCCCTCGGCCGACTGCATGGAGCGCAGGATGGGGGTTGCCGCCTGCCTTGCAGCGGGCCTAAAAGTTCTTGAACAAGGATTTACCGCCGCCGACCTGCCCCGTTTCGACGAGGTATTCGCCGTCACGCCACAGGGCATCGTGAGCGTCGGCGAACTCGACGGCCGCTCGCTGCCACACTCGCTGGCTTTGCGGGTTCTTACTTCCCTATCTTAGTTTTATACGCCGCTTCGTACTTGCCTTTGCTCATTGCCGACAGGCGGTTGCGGAGCATCGTGCGGCGTAGCGGCGAGAGCCTGTCGACGAAGATTTTTCCCGACAGATGGTCGTATTCGTGTTGTATCACGCGTGCGAAATAGTCGTCGAATTCCTGGTCGTGTTCAACCCAATCCTCGTCCACCCACCGTATACGGATGCGCTCGGGCCGCCAAACCTCTTCGTTCAGCCCGGGCACGCTCAGGCAACCCTCCTCCATCGCTACTTCGGTGTCGCCTTCCTCGTAGATCTCGGGATTGATGAACGCCCGCCGCGAATCGGCATATTCGGGTTCGTCGGAGTAGGGGGTGAGGTCAGTGACGAACATACGCAACGGCAACCCTATCTGGGGTGCGGCGAGGCCCACGCCATTAGACGCACGCATGGTCTGGTGCATATCCTCGACGATAGTTTTCAGCTCAGGGTAGTCCTGCGGAACAAGCTCGGTCTCGCGCCGCAGCACGGGCGAACCGTAAACATAAACGGAGTGTATCATAACGATTCCAAGTAACTTTGTAGTATTATCGTTGCACTTATGCGGTCGACAAGGGCTTTGTCGCGCCGTGCCATTTTTTTTAGTCCGCCGTCGAGCATCGTCCGGTGTGCGAGTTTCGAAGTAAAACGCTCGTCGTAACGGGCTATTGTCATCGTAGGGAACTCTTTTCCGGCCCAACGTGCGAGTTCATCGGCGGCGGGGGCTGTTTCGGAGGGTCGGCCGTTCATCTGCACCGGCAGCCCGATGACTATTGTGTCGACGTCGTTCGCGGCGATATATTGCCGCAACCACTCTTTGATCCCGTGCGTGGGGATGGTGTCGAGAGCACCGGCTATGGTTTTCGTGGGGTCGCTGACGGCGACGCCCGTTCGTTTTGTTCCGTAATCGAGAGCAATTATCCGTGGCATGATCGGCGCAAAGTTACGGATTTTTTTGGTGGGGTGGAAAAGTTTTTCTACTTTTGCACTTCGTTTGCTGTTGTAGCTCAGTGGTAGAGCACTTCCTTGGTAAGGAAGAGGTCACGAGTTCAATCCTCGTCAACAGCTCGAAGATGAGGGAAAATGCCCGGAGGGCACAAGTACGAATAAAAATGCCCGCCCAAGCTTGCTTGAGGTGGGTATTTTTATTCGTACTTGTTTTGCGCAGCAAATTTTTCGAGTCTTCGACAGCGCCCCCGCGGCAGCGAGAGAGGATGCGCGAGCGTTTTTTTGCGAGCGAATTCTCGTGGGGGTTTGATGGACTGAGGTTTAACGGCGCGTAGAGGATGCGCGAGCGTTTTTTTGCGAGCGAATTCTCCTGGGGGTTTGATGTGGGGTGAGCCGCCGGGCAATGGCTCAGAACCGCTTATGGTTCTTGCCATTCCGAAATTTTTCCTTATCTTTGTTACTGCGTTAGTTTGCGAACCGAAATCCGGAAGATTTCGATATATTTTGGATATTGCACAGAAATTGATGCTCACTCTAATGTGGGCTCTGCTTGTTTCTGTGCTTGGGTTTCTTCCGGAACCTCGGATCGCGTTCAGGCATCCCACACCTTTTTATTTTTAGGTGTAGTTGGTTGCTCCTTTTGCAAAGATAATTTTTCCTGCGGCGGCGGGGGTTGTGATGGCTCGAATCGTCGAGGTTCCGGCTGCCGTTGCGGTGTCGTGCGCGGCGGTGATATTTATTTTGACGGCCATCAATAGGCGGGCTATCTATCTGTGGGCCAGCGTTTTACTTTTCTTTTTCGCCACGGCGACGGTGATGCGGCCGCGTGCCGAAATTCCCCAAGGAGAGCGCCTCGAACTCATAGCCCAGATCACAGAAAACCCCACGGTGCGCGGCCGCTGGCAGGTTACTACCGCGAGGGTGGGGTACTACCGCATCGACAGCGCGTGGCATCGCGTGAACGAGAAAATACAGCTCAATGTCGATACCTGTTACCGGGCCGGGGTGGGTGATCAGATCGGTTTCCGGGCGTGGATCAACCCCATAGACAGCGGCTCCTACGGTCGGTTGATGGCTTTGCGAGGTGTGCATTCACGCGCCTATCTGGTGCCCGGAAACCTCCTGCGCACGGCACCGCACGTCTCCCGTACACCTGCTTACTTTGCCGCTAAATTGCAACGAAAAGCGACTGACAGGCTGGCGCGCCTGCACCTGAAACCTGCGTCGCGTGGCGTTGTGGAGGCGATGACGGTGGGGTACAGGGGCAAGGTCGACAGGGAGGCGCGCGCCGGATATTCAGCCACGGGAGCAGCGCATCTGTTGGCGGTCTCGGGGCTACATGTAGGTATCGTTTTTGTGCTCGTCAACCTGTTGCTCTATGCGTTGCCGATGTTGCGGCGCGGGAATATTTACCGCAACGCGGTGGCTGTGGCGGCGATATGGGCCTATGCCATGGCCACAGGGTTGTCGCCCTCGGTGGTGCGCGCGGCGCTGATGTTCTCGTTCGCGCAGGGGGCGTTGGCGAGCGGGTCGAACCGCAACGGACTTAATATAATGTTGGCTTCGGCGGTGGTGATGCTTGCGCTGAACCCTAATTATTGGGGCGACGTGAGTTTTATGCTGAGTTACGCGGCGGTGCTGTCGATAGCGGCGTTCTTCGGCCCGCTGTATGGCAGATTGAAGACACAATGGAAGGTGGCCAATGCGCTGATCTCGGTGATGATAGTGGGTGTCGCTGCATCGGCCGGGACAGCCCCGCTGGTAGCCTACAGCTTCGGGCAGGTGCCGCTGGCAGGTATGCTGCTGAACCCCGTGGTGATCATTACGGCGCACGTTATAGTAGGTTTCGGGGTGTTGTGGATGGTTGCACCTGTGGGGGTGCTGAACGTTGTTTTCAGTTGGGTGCTGGATGGTGCGGCAAGTGTTCAGAATGCCGTGGTGGAGTGGGGCGCGGAACGTGAGTGGGCAGCGGTGCCGGTTGGTGAAATGTCGCTGTGGATGGTCGTGGCGGCATATGTAATACTTGCGGCGTTGGCGATGAGGCTTAATAAATAAGCGGCGGGCTGAAAACATAATGAAATGACCCGAGAAGATATTGATATTTTGCTGGACTTGCGCGATGTCGTGGAGCGCAATCTGGATAGGGACCCGATGCGTGTGGCGCTGGATAAGAGTGTTCCTCATGCGGCGTTGGTCGCTACACAGGTGAAGTATTTGCAGCGCGCGAAGAGTAAGTTGCCGTCGTTCTATGCCGCGCGGTGTATCATCCCGCAGCGCGCTTTCGAGCAGGCGAGCAGCGAGGCCGCGGCGCTACATAAAGCTTACGAGGGGCGGTTGGCAGTCGACTTGACGTGTGGCCTGGGGGTCGATGTGTGGGCTTTTGCACAGCGTTTCGAGCGCGTGATAGCCGTCGAACGCGACCCGGTGACGGCTTATCTGGCCGAGGTGAATTTCGGGTTGTTGGGATTGAAGAACGTCAAGGTGGTGAACGCCGCGGCCGAGGACTTCGTCGTCCCGCCGGATGCCGATCTCGTATATATCGATGCCGACCGGCGCGGCGCCAAAGGGCAGAAACTCGTGCTGGTGGAGGATTGCTCGCCGAACGTGAAGGAATTGCTGCCCGGACTGCCGGGAAAGGTGGTGCTGAAACTCTCGCCGATGTTCGATGTCGACGAGGCGGCGCGGCTTTTCGGCGGGCGCGTGGAGGTTGTCAGTAGCGGCGGGGAGTGCCGTGAAGTGCTGGTGGAGTGCGGCGGGCCCGGGCACGTAGCGGCGACGGTATTGGGTTTCGGCACCGTTGAATATCCCGGTCGGAAGAATGTGCTTCCGGTTGCCCTGCCGGAGCTAAATTATCTGGTTGTGCCCGATGCGGCGTTGGTCAAGGCGCGGCTGGCGGCGCGCTATTTCACGGATCGCGGTATGTACACCGAGGGCGATAACTCGTTCGCGTTCGCTTCGGAAAAGCCGGAGGATGTCCCGGGGCGCGTTTGCCGTATAACGATGGCCGAGCCCTACTCTCCCAAGGCGTTTAAGAAATACGGCCTGAAACGTGCCGATATCATGGTGCGTGATTTTCCTCATACGGCGCAGCAGGTGGCACGTTCGCTCGGCCTTAAAGAGGGCGGAATAGACAAATTGGCCGTCGCGCGTATTGGTGGCAAATTGTGGATTATGAGGCTCGAATAGGAGAGGCTTTCGAAAACTTTTCGTAACTTTACATTTTGGAAGGCTGTGGAAAGAAAGAAATAAAATAAACGATATGTTCAGGAAGATTATCTATTTTTTCCAGCACGGTGTCTGGGAGGGCGACGATGTGGTCCGCCCTTTCAAGATCGCACTTTATACTATGCGAGGCATCGGGCAGCACGATGTTTTTCTGCGTGCGTCGGCGCTCACCTATTATACGATATTGTCGATAGTCCCGGTCGCGGCGTTGATCTTCGGGTTTATGAAGGGTTTCGGGTTCGACGAGAAACTGTGGGAGTGGATCTACGACAGGTTCCCGGGCGACACCGCGTTCGTCGATACTTATATGCGCACGTTTATCGAGAAGACGTTGGTACAGACGCGCGGCGGTGTTATCGCGGCATTCGGTATTGCGGTGCTGTTCTGGGCGGTGATCAGGGTTTTCACCACGGTCGAGGATTCGTTCAACAACATCTGGGAAGTCAAGCAATCACGCTCGATCGCGCGGCAGTTGAGCGACTATTTGTCGGTGGTAATCGTGGCCCCGATACTGCTTATTTCGGCGTCGGCACTGACGGGTGTAGTGCGCGAACACCTCGAACCGTGGGCTTGGGGATGGATGCTGGAGGTGACATTCGCGTTGATGGAGATAATCCTGATGTGCCTGTTATTAGCTTTTGTCTTTTGGGTTATGCCCAATACGCGGGTCAAGTTCAAGGGGGCTGTCATCGCCGCCATCATTACGGGTACCGCGTTGTGGGGGTTTCAGAAAGCATATTTCGTCCTTCAGGGTTCGTTGAGCTCGAATAATGCGATCTATGGTACTTTTGCCGCTGTGCCGTTGTTGTTGGTGTGGGTACAAACGAGTTGGGTTATAGTGTTGGTGGGTGCGGAACTGTCATTCGCTTATCAGAATATCGACCGATACCAATTGGAGCAACAGGCCATTCTGATGAATATCACTAACCGGCGTAAGATTACCGTAGCGGTCATGGCCGTCATTGCGCGCCATTTTACCAGCGGCGGCGGGGCGGTAACATCCGAACAAATCGCGACGGAGCTGGAACTGCCCGTGCGTTCGGTGCGCGATGTGGTTTACGAGTTGGAACAGTCGGACCTGGTCGTGACGGTGAGGACCGAGAACGACGGTAAGACACACTCCTATATGCCTGCACGGGATGTACATGAGCTGACGGTTTATGATGTGGTGAATAGCGTCGAGAGCGATAACGCGACCCATCTGGACGTGAGCGCGATGCCTGAGCTGAGTGATATCAGCAAGTTGCTGGACAATGCGAGCAAGGCTATGCGCGAGGCGGGCTTGACGGTTAAGATCATAGATTTGGATGTGCCCGCACGGGGCTGATAACATAGTCGTGAAGATCGTCATTATAGGCAGCGGAAATGTCGCGGCGGCGCTGGCTGGTGCTCTCGCTAAGGCGGGGCTTCGGCCTGTGCAGGTGTGGGCGCGCGACAAGGCGGGTGCGGCGAGGACTGCAACCCTTTGCGGATGCCCGTTCACCGACGATCCAGGAGGGTTGGCGGCCGCCGATCTCTACCTGCTCGCCGTTTCGGACAAGGCTGTGAAAACGTTGAGGCTCGATTTTGGCGACGGGGTGGTGGCCCATACCGCGGGGAGCGTTCCTCTCGATGCGCTGACGGCGAAGAATCGTGCCGTATTCTATCCGTTGCAAACTTTTACCAAGGGCCGCGAGGTCGATTTTCGCAATGTGCCGATATTGATAGAGGCTAATAACCGGCACTCGCTGGCGGTGGTACGCGAGGTTGCGGAGGCGCTGTCGGACAACGTTACGGAGGCCGATTCGCAACGGAGGCTGATGCTACACGCGGCAGCGGTGTTCACCAACAACTTCACCAACCACATGTATACCGCGGGCGAAGAGTTGGCGCGCGAGGCAGGTTTCGATTTCGGGATACTTAAGCCGTTGATAGCCGAAACCGCGGCAAAAGCCCTCGATGCTGCTTCGCCGACCGATGTGCAGACCGGCCCCGCGGTGCGCAACGATTTCGAGACTCGCAGCCGCCACGTGGAAATGCTCGCCCAGAAACCCTATTTGCAGAACTTGTACATTAACATAAGCAAGAATATATGGGAAACTTCAAAGAAGACATCGCGCTGATCGAAGCCCTGGTTTTCGACGTCGACGGGGTGTTCACCGACGGCGGGATCACTTTGATGCCAGACGGCGATTTCCTGCGGCAATATAACTCCAAGGACTGTTATGCCCTGGGGCGGGCGTTGCAGGCAGGATTGAAGGTGTGTATCATATCGCGCGGCTGGGGAGGGCTTATGGAGGAGTGGTTCCGGACGATGGGTGTCGAAGAGGTTCATATGAGGTGTATGGACGGCAAGGCGAAGTACCTGCACCGGTTTATGGAACGCCACGGCCTGCGCCCGGAACAGGTGCTTTATATGGGCGACGATGTGCCCGATGTGGAGTGCCTGGAGGCTGTGGGGATGCCCGTGTGCCCGGCCGACGCGGTGACTGAAGTGTTGGCGGCGGCGCGCTATGTGTCGCAATTTGAAGGCGGTAGGGGATGTGTACGCGATGTGGTGGAGCAGGTGTTACGCGCCCGCGGATCATGGACTGACGCATGATGTTATCTATAATTATTCCTGTGTATAACCGTCCCGACGAGGTGGCGGAGTTGCTGGCGAGTTTACCAGTCGGCAACAAGTCTTTCGAAGTGATCATTGTCGAGGACGGGTCGTCTATTTCTTGCGAGGACGTTGTTCGGCAGTGGAACGAAAAATATCTGCTCGGTGCGAGCACGCACTACTTTTATAAGCCTAACTCCGGCCCCGGGCCGGCACGGAACTATGGCGCCGAGCGTGCGCAGGGAGATTATCTGGTATTTCTGGATTCCGACGTTATCGTGCCAGAGGGTTGGTTGGAGGCTGTTGAGCGCGAATTGCCGATGGACTTTTGGGGCGGCCCCGATCGCGCGGCAACTGATTTTAACCCGCTGCAAAAGGCGATAGATTATGCAATGACGTCGCCCCTGACGACCGGAGGTATTCGCGGCGGCAAACATAGGGTCGGACGGTTCTACCCGCGCAGTTTCAATATGGGTGTGCGGCGCGAGGTTTTCGAGGCTGTGGGCGGGTTTGCGCCGATGCGTTTTGGCGAGGATATAGACCTGAGCTACCGTATCGCCGAGGCGGGTTTCGAACCGAGATTGGTGCCCGACGCATGGGTCTACCATAAACGCAGGACACGCTGGAGGCAGTTTTTCAAACAGGTTTTCAATTCCGGTGCGGCTCGTATTGAACTTAGCAGGCGCCACCGCGGGACATTGAAACCCGTGCACCTGCTGCCTACGGCATTCGTCGTGGGATGCGTTGGACTTGTCGTGGCGGCATTATGGTGGCCGTGGGCGTTATCAGGCTTCGCTGTTTTCGGGCTTACGATAGGCGTCGACGCCACGGTACGCACACGCAGCATTTATGTAGGGCTACTCTCCATAGTGGCCTCTTTCGTGCAGCTGACGGGCTACGGCACCGGATTACTCTACGGCCTGCTGCTCGGCCGCGGCGCTTTCGCCAAGACTTTCTATCATTAATCTATTTTTTCAAATCCGGTGACTTCGGTCGAGATCTCGCCGAGCCATCCGGCTGAGACGAGAACTCCGGTCTGCACCTTCACGAAGTCGATGCATGGCAGCGGAGTATCTGTGTTATCGAGGTCGAGAGCCACTCTGCCACGAGAGTAGTCGAGACCGAAATTATCGGCGTAACCCCATTCGAAATTGGCGTTGTTCCAATTCTCGCCACTGCCCGTGGTGAGCGACGGCAGGCGCGATCCTTGCCATTCGTAGCCGTCGGGGAGCCATGAGGGATAGTAGCTCGGCTGGGTGTGTGACGCGTTGCGCACGATCCTGCCTGTCGCACCGTCGCTGCCTTCCCAAATAACCTCGCCGCCCGAGCGGGTATAGATTATGGAGTAGGGCGTTGTCTGTTCGCTGCCGTGGAGTTCGTGCCACTGCTCGCCGTTGTGGTTTCCGTCGCCGTCGGAGTCCTGCGCAACCCACACGATCCCCGGTTCGGAGGAGCTCGCGAAGGCGTTTCCGCCGATAGTCAGATCGGGGCCGGCATGGTTATCCACCGCAAGCGCAACGACTATATAGCCACCGAAAGAACCCAAAGATACCATGCGGCCCGCGTCCAATTGCTCCTGCGCCCATGCGACG
>QMCE01002430.1_pt1 | contig 10250 bp, 13 predicted proteins | sample 1821851 | NCBI WGS metagenome assembly QMCE01 (sample SAMN09453174, study PRJNA476694) | Termite gut metagenome, whole genome shotgun sequencing project. | isolation source: worker | host: Odontotermes sp. | place: South Africa:Pretoria | collected 2016-01-28
CGGCGCGGATATAGACGGCGCGTGCGGGCAGCTGCGGCGTGTTTACAATGGCGGCGAGGTTTGATAGAATAATGGGCATAGTAAGCCTGTGTTAATGCGAGTTGAGAGGGGTTTGCGTTGGAACAGTTTCCTAGAATCAGCCATGATATAAATATTATGGGGGGCAAAGCCTGCATAAAAGGAACGCGCGTTACCGTCGGAATGATTATGACGCAGCTTAGCGACGGAATTACGACGGACGAGTTATTGGGCGATTATCCGTATTTAGCCCGGGAAGATGTCTCGCAAGCGCTGAAATATGCGGCTTGGGTCGTTAACGCGAAAGAAAGCGCAATTCAATCGGTATGAAGATATTAATCGATATGAATCTGCCGCTCAGACTGGCAAAGCTGCTTTCGGACAGACATATCGAATCATCGCACTGGTATCATATTGGTGCGCCGAATGCCAGCGACAAAGAACTGATCGCATACGCGCAAAGCAACGATTATATTATTTTAAGCTGCGATTTGGATTTCAGCGCGATACTATCCTCTTCGCACGGGCAAAAACCCAGCGTGGTACAAATTCGGGCAATGGATTTCAATCCTGAGCAGATCGTCGTATTGCTGTACGATGCGTTGGTTCAGCACGCGGAAGAGCTGGAAAAAGGCGCGGTTATGACCATCGATATGAAAAAAGCGAGAGTGCGCTTGTTACCTTTGTAGTAATTATACGGAGCCATTATTATGATCTTTGCCCTCTGTACCCATATCGGCCAGACGCGCTCGCGCAACGAGGATAACGCGTATATCCCCGTGTCCGGCGGGCCTGTTTTCATCGCGGTCGCGGACGGCATGGGCGGGCATAACGCCGGCGAAAAGGCCTCCGCCATCGCGATCGAGACGCTGGCCAGCTGCCTGTCAAAAGAAAACCGCCTGCCCGCGAAGGCGCTCGTGAGCGCGATCCGCGAGGCGAACGCCGTCATCTTCGCGTACGCGAAGTCCACGCCCGCCTGCCGCGGGATGGGGACGACGGTTACCGCCGCCATCTTCGAGGATAATACGCTCTATACCGCTAACGTCGGGGATTCGCGGGCGTATCTGCTCTCCGGCGGCGCGTTCGAGCAGCTTACGGTCGATCACTCGCTCGTGGAGGAGCTGGTTTTGAGCGGCCATATCACGCGCGAAGAAGCTCAAAATTCCCCGCAGCGCAACATAATAACCCGCGCGCTCGGCACCAGCGCGGGCGTCAACGTAGATATCTTCGAGGCCGTTTGGAACGAGGGCGATATCCTGTTGCTCTGCACCGACGGCCTGACGACGCATCTCTCCGACGCGGACATCCGGCTCGTACTCGAAGGCGATAAAACGCTCCAGGAGCGGGCCGAAGCCCTCGTCGCCCTGGCGAACGAGCGCGGCGGGCGCGATAACATAACCGTCGCCCTCGCGGAGCGAAGGGAGGCGGGCGTATGACTGGGCGCGTTATCGGCGGGAAGTACCTCGTCACAGAGCTCATCGGCTCGGGCGGCATGGCAAACGTCTACAAGGCTGTGGACCGCGAGACAAAGCGCACCGTCGCTATCAAGGCGCTAAAGGACGAATTCCTCGAGGATCAGGAGTTCGTGCGCCGCTTCGAGCGCGAGGCGCAGGCCGCGCAAACGCTTTCGCACGACAACATCGTGCGTTCGCACGGCGTCGTCTCCGAGGGCGGCGGGCACTATATTATTCTCGAATACATCGAGGGCCAGACGGCCAAAGAGATGTTAAAGGAGCAGGGGCGCTTTGAAGCGCGCAGGGCCATCCACATCGCGACGCAGATCTGCGACGCGCTGACCCACGCGCACGAGCGCGGCATCATACACAGGGACATCAAGCCGCAAAACGTCCTGATCAACGCGCGCGGGCGCGTAAAACTCGCGGATTTCGGCATCGCGCGCGACGTGAGCGCTTCCACCGTGACGTTTTCGGGGACGAACGTTTTGGGCAGCGTACACTACATATCCCCCGAGCAGGCGCGCGGCGAAGTCGTAGACGCCAAGAGCGACCTGTACTCCCTCGGCGTCTCGCTGTACGAGCTATCGACGGGCACGCTGCCGTTTACGGGCGAAACGAACGTCGCCATCGCGCTGAAGCATCTGAACGAACCGATCGAGCCGCCTATAGAGCGCTATGCCGAGCTGCCCAAGAGCCTGAACGATATCATCCTGCGCGCGACCAACAAGGACCCTGCCAAGCGCTACGCCTCGGCGCGCGAGATGAAGCAGGATCTTTTGCGCTCCCTGCGCGAGCCGGACGGCAAGTTCGTCAAGCTCGAAGCGGATACGCCGGAAGCTAAGCCCAAGCAGCCTTTAGCGACGCCCGTACGCCTCGCGTTTATGCTCTTCATAGCGCTGGGCTTGCTCGCGGTGGTCTTCTTCATCGCCACGCGGCCGCGCATCGACGAAACGCAGCTCTTCGTGCCGAATCTCGTCGGGCGGACGGAGGAGGACGCGGCCGATCTCGGCGCGCGGCGCGGGTTCGTCATAAACGTCGGCGCGAGAATAAACGACGAGGGCAGCCTCCGGGGAGACGTCATCGCGCAGAACCCCGAGGGGGGCGTTCCCGCGCACGGCGGCGAGATCATCACGATCACCGTCAGCGAAGGGCCGAGCGTCATCTCCGTGCCCGATCTATACGGCCATACGCTGGACGACGCCGTCTCGCGCCTCGAATCCGAAGGGCTGCTGATCGGCGCGGTGCAGTACGAGCTGGTGGAGGGCGAGCCGGAGGGCGTCGTCATACGCCAGGATCCCATCGCCGGCGAAGAGTTATTAGCGGACGAGCCGATCAACATTTGGATAAACGAAGACCCCTCCGACCACGTAGACGTGCCGTCGCTCGCGGAGCGTTCGCTCGAGGACGCGCTGCTGCTTGCCGAAGGGCAGGGCTTCGAAAACATATTTGTGCGCGAGGTGGAAAGCCGCGAAAACGTGCTCGAAAGCACGGTCGTCGGACAATCGCCGTCGGCGGAGGAGATCGTCCCGAAGGAGACGCCGCTGGAGCTGCAGGTCACGGAGGTCGTGCAGCGCGATTACTCCTGCGACATCTCGTTCAACCTCGAAATCGCGAACGCCGGTACGCGCGTCCTCGTCACGTTTATCGACGCCAACGGCGCGCAATATATCGTATACGACGAGGCGCTGCCGGTCGGGATGCAGACGGTGCCCGTGCGCGTCGAATCGAACGACGAGAAGGATAAAACCGTAATCGTCTACGAGGACGGGCTGGAAACGCGCCGCGAGGTCTACGCCATGACGCCCAAAAACGCGCCATGATCAAAACCGGCATAATCCTGAAGGGCGTTGGCGGCTTCTATACGGTGCTCTCCGAGGAGCGCGAGTACGTCTGCAAGGCGCGCGGGCGCTTCCGCAAGGACGGCGTAAAGCCGCTGCCGGGCGATATCGCGGATTTTGAGGACGGCTATCTGCTGGAGCTGCACGCGCGCCGGAACGCGCTAACGCGCCCGGCGGTCGCGAATATCGACCAGCTCGTCGTCACGGCCGCCTTTTCGCGGCCCGCGCCCGATTTTCTGCTCGTAGACCGTCTGCTGCTCCAAGCCGCAGGCCATGCCATAGACGCGATTCTGGCCTTCAATAAATCCGACCGAAAGGACGACAAGACCCTGCTCGCCGCAGAGGGCTACCGCGCGGCGGGCTATTCCGTCGTGATCTGCTCCGCGAAGAGCGGCGAGGGCCTTGATGAGCTTACGCCGCTCTTGGCGAATAAGACGAGCGCTTTCGCCGGGCAGTCCGCCGTCGGCAAGTCCTCGCTGCTAAACGCGCTTCTGCCCGCGCTGAGCCTGAAGACCGGCGATTTAAGCGCGAAGACGGAGCGCGGAAAGCATACCACGCGCCACGCCGAGCTGATACCGCTGCCTTCGGGCGGCCTGGTCGTGGATACGCCGGGCTTTTCGCTTTTGGAGACGGAGACAATCGAGCCCTGGGACTTGGCGGCGCTCTACCCGGAATTCAAGGAGTATATCGGGCAATGCCGCTTCAGCGAGTGCCTGCACCATACCGAGCCCGACTGCGCCGTAAAAGCGCATATGAAACCCGAATCGAGCGCGCGCTACGAGCGCTATTTAATAATCTTGGAAGAATTGACGGAAAAAAGGAGACACAGATTTGACTAAAACGATCAAGATTTCCCCCTCGATCCTCACGGCGGATTTCGGGCGGCTGGGCGAATTCGTCGCCACGCTTGAAAAGGCGGGCGCGGATATGATCCACCTGGACGTGCTCGACGGCCAGTTCACGCCGACGATGACCTTTGGCCCCCCGATGGTCAAGGCCTTGAAGAGCTACACCTCGCTTCCGCTGGACGTGCACATCATGGTCAACACGCCCGAGCGCATCGCGGGCGCGTTCATCGACGCGGGCGCGTACTATCTGACGTTCCACGCCGAGGCGACGGTTCACGCGCACAGGGTCGTGCAGCAGATACGCGCGGCGGGCGTGAAGGCGGGTGTCTCGCTCAACCCCGGCACGCCGCCGGAGGCTGTCGCCTATCTTTTGCCCGATATCGACCTCGTGCTCGTTATGACGGTCAACCCGGGCTACGGCGGCCAAAAGCTCATTCCGCAGGCGCTCACTAAGGTGCGGGTCATACGCTCCTGGCTGGACGAGATAAACCCGCAGGCCGAGGTGTCGGTGGACGGCGGCATAAACGAGAAGACCGCGCCGCTCGCGATCGAAGCGGGGGCGAGTGTTTTGGTCGCGGGTTCGAGCGTCTGCGATGCTCCCGACATGGCCGCGATGATCGAAAAGCTGCGCCAATCGGACGAATAGAGATGAAAGCGCTGCTTTTGGGAAACGGCGAGCCGCCCAGCGCGGAGCTTTTCCGCCGGGAGGCGGAGGGCGCGCTCGTTATATGCGCCGACGGCGCGGCGGAATTCGCGCTGGAACACGGCGTTTGGCCCGCGATGGCCGTGGGCGACTTCGATTCGCTGGACGCGGACATCCTAACGCGGCTGCGCGAACGCGGGGTACAGATCGAAACGCACCCGGCCGAAAAGGACGATACCGACATGCAGCTCGCCGCGGAACGCGCGCTTAAGCTCGGCGCAGAGCATATCGTCATGCTCGGCTGCGGCGGCAAGCGCCTAGATCATACGCTGGGCAATATGCAAGTGCTGGCGTTTCTTAGGGAAGCGGGCGTTAAAGCCGAAATGATCGACGACTATTGCGTTACAAGGCTGGTCAAGGACGAGCGCACCGAAATAGCGGGGGAGACAGGCGGCGAATTCTCGCTCGTACCGATGGGGGAGAACGTGATCATCCGCGAGATGTCGGGCGTAAAATATCCGCTTAGCGATTATCGCCTCGTACAGACGCGCCCGCTCGGCATTAGCAACGTGCTGCTGGGCGAAAAGGCCGTGCTGGAGGTTGAGGGGTGCGTGGCTGTTATTATGGTAAACGCTTTTGAAGTGCCAGAAGAAACTATTAGACTGCGTAAGAAATTGGAATTAGCCGAGGAATCCTATATCGCTGCGGATCCATCGTTTACGCTGGAAGAATCAAGAGAGCGGTTAGCAAAGATATTTGACGGCCGCACTGATTATCCGAAGCATATGATGGACTTGGAGCCGTAATATTTTGTTTTGGACGTTCATGGCGCTCATAAGGTTCGCCGTCATGGGCATAGCGGCTTACTTCTTATACAAATCGCTGTGCGTCCCCGTTCGGGTAAGCGTAAGTGTTACTATATGCCTTTCTATCCTATAAATAAGCAACCAATCAGGATTTAAGTGACATGACCGATGCCCTCCATAGTTTCCGGCCAGCGGGTGATCCTTATACTTTTCGGGCAAAGGCTCTTCTTGGCGAAGATATTCGACCGCTTCTTCAAAAACGTTTATGTCGCAGCCGCGCTTCAGAATGACTTTAAAATCCTTTTTAAACGCGGCGGAATACCTGACTTTAAGCATGGAGCGACCTCATCAGCTCTTCTATGCTGTCAAAGGCAGGGCTCAAATTCCTTTCATTATTAACATCGTCAATCGCCGCGAGCGTTTCGGCGTTATACTCCGGAACCTGCATTTGGAATGGAAGCCCACGCTGCATAAGGGACTGGTGAAAAAAGATATTTACAGCGTCCGAAACCGTAATGCCAAACTGCGCGAATAGATGCTCAATCCGTTGCTTTATTTCCGGCTCGGTGCGGATATTAATATTAGCGGTTTTCGCCATGTCTTTCGCCTCCTTTGCCTATCGGGTTAATAGTAGCACATTCGTTGCACAAATACAATACGTTTGGACACTTCGCGAATGGAAGGCAGCATGATGATATAGGAAATAGCGGGGACGCGAGATTATTGGAGTAACCAAAACCCGCCGCTCAGCATAAAATGAGAGCGGAGGCGGTTTTTATGCGGAAGGGCTTCGCGTGCTTTGGGCGCAAGCGCCGGAATATCCTCGGAGCGGTGTTTATAGCGGTCGGTCTATTGATTACGCTTATCTGCGTGCCATTTTGGGCGTTTATGGCGCTCGTAGGCGCGGCCGTCATGGTTGTGGGCGCGTATTGCCTGCTGCGCCGCTGAACATCCCATTGCGATTATACACAAAAAAGCCAGCGCAAAGCTGGTTTTGTTGTACTCTCCCTATTTATGGGAAAGCGGAAGCGCAAATGGCTTATACGCGCGAGGCCTTTATCGAGCGCAGGCAGCGCGTGCAGATATCGACGCGCTTTAGCGAGCCGTTCACCCAAACGTGCGCGCGCTGAATGTTCGGCGCCCACGAGCGGCGGGTCTTGCGGTTGGAATGGCTGACCTTATTGCCGGACATAACGCCCTTATTGCAGAATTCACAAAACTTTCCCATTATCTCTACTCCTTTACGAAAGCGGCTCAAAATATCAAGCCGCGTTATTGTATCACGCTTTTTCGCGCTTTGCAACCCGGATTTCCGTGGAATTTTTGCTTTCCATACCTGCTTTAGACTGCTATAATGCAGTGTAATATATAATACACAAAGGCGGAACACCGATGCAAGCTGCCGAATTCGGCGAAATCTACGATGTCACCTACGTGGAACTGCAAAAGGGAGCGCCCGCGAAGCATTGGCGCGCGCTGCTTCCGTGGATTTGGCCGGTATTTACGGCTCCGCTGACGTACCTTTTGGGGCTTTTGCTCGCGCTGTTCCCGCATTCCGTCGAGCTGGTCTATTCTCGTTTCCTCTACAAGCTTCAGACTATGGAATCGCTCATCTTCGGCGCGGCCCCGTTTTCAGTGGGCGAAATCGCCGTTGTCGCGGCAGTGCTCTGCATGTTCGGCTGGTTCATATACCGCCTGATACGCGTAAAGCGCTATCCCGTGCGCTTTGTGGCGTGCGTGCTGGGCATTCTCAGCGTCATAAGCGTCTGCGGAGCGCGCTTTACGTTCGCGTGGGGGCTGAACTACCATCGCGCGACAGTCGGCCAGATACTCCGGCTGGATGTGCGCGAGCGCCCGATCGAGGAGCTTGAAGAGCTTGTGGCGCGCTTGGCTATAGAAGCGAACTATATGCGCGTCTATTTGCCCGAGGATCAGTATAGCGTCTTCGATCCCGGATCAAGCGATGAAATCTTTCAGGCCGCAGCCGAAGCCTGCGCCGCGCTCGGAACCCGTTTTTCGCCGTATGACCGGCCGTTTCCAAAGGCAAAGCCGCTGCTATTTTCGCAGGCATTCTCTAAAATGGGCATTTCGGGCATCTACAATCCGCTCACGGCCGAGGCGAATATAAACGTCGCCCAGCCCAAGCTCCTTCAGGCTTCGTCGGCTTGTCACGAGCTTGCGCATATGGCGGGCTTCGCGCGCGAGAACGAGGCGAATTTCCTCGCGTTTTTGGCCACGCGCTATGCGGGCGCCCTGCACGTGCGCTATTCGGGAACCGTAATGGCGCTTATACACGCCGGAAACGCGCTTTACGCGCGCGACGCTGAACTCTATGACGAAGTGCGCGAAATCTTCTCCGAGCAGGTGGAGCGCGATCTCGCGGACCACAGCTCCTATTGGCGCGCGCAGGAAGGCCCCGCGCAGGAGGCGGTGGAGGAGCTGAACGACGCGTATCTGAAGTCCCAGGGCGAGAAATCGGGCATCGGCAGCTACGGCGAGATGGTGGATCTATTGCTGGCGTTTTATGAGGGGCGGTAGGCTACTCGGGCGGATACGATGTTTGGTATGAATTTTTAAATAATTGCTTGTAAAACCCGGACAGATTGCCTATAATAGAAAAGAGGGAGCCGCCAAGTTCGGTTGTTCCCTACAATCTAGGTTTATTTAGAGAAACAGCCATCACTTAGGACGTGGGCGGCTGTTTCTCGCTACAATCAGCAATACGATCAACGTTAGCATGAATATGATGATCGCAGAAGCATCCATAACAAGCACCTCCTTTCCTCCCATACGGGGGAAACTCGGTGAACAACAGCAACTCAACCGGCTCCCATAGTACATACACGTTCGCGTATGCATATTTATTATAGCATATAGTTTGAATTATCGGCATAATTTTTACATTACAATTACATAGTATACTTTAAATTGTTGGCATTACATATTTTTTACACACAACACCTTGACGCATATTGGCGCATATGGTACTGTATACAGGAAAATTGAATATCGCCTTATCCAGAGAGGTGGAGGGTTAGGGCCCTGTGAAACCCGGCAACCTGCTGAACAGCATAGCTGAAACAGTGTGGTGCCAATTCCCTCGCGGCCGGCAGGCGCGCGAAAGATGAGGTTTTTAGTGTAAAGAAGCTCTCATCTGAATGAGAGCTTTTTCATTACCAGCGATCCGATTTGGGTCAGGGGCGGAATTCAATCATAATAACCGAAAGGAATGATTTTATGAACAGGCTCTTTACTTCCGAATCCGTCACGGAGGGGCATCCCGACAAGGTATGCGACCAGATTTCCGACGCGGTGCTCGACGCGATTATCGGGCAGGACCCAAAGGCGCGCGTCGCGTGCGAATCCGCCGTTACGACGGGGCTGGCGCTCGTCATGGGCGAGATCACGACCGATTGCTACGTTGATATCCCAGCGGTCGTGCGCGATACGATCCGCAAGATCGGCTACGATCACGCCTCCTACGGCTTCGACGCGAATACCTGCGCCGTGCTGACGTCCATCGACTCGCAGTCCCCCGATATCGCGCTGGGCGTGGATAAGTCCCTTGAGGTCAAGCTCGGCGAGAATACCGACCGCTTCGCGACGGGCGCTGGCGACCAGGGCATGATGTTCGGCTTTGCCTGCGACCAGACGCCGGAGTTCATGCCGATGCCTATCGCGCTGGCGCATTCGCTGTGCCTGAAGCTCGCTGAGGTCCGCAAGGCGAAGCTGGTAGACTTCCTGCGGCCGGACGGCAAGTCGCAGGTAACGATCGAGTACGAAAACGGCAAGGCGGTGGCGGCGAATACCGTCGTCATATCGACGCAGCACAGCCCGGACGTTTCGAACAAGGAGATTGCGGAGGCCGTAACGGAGCTGGTCATCAAGCCCGTCGTGCCGAAGGAACTGATGAAGAACACGCGCATCCTCGTGAACCCGACGGGCCGCTTCGTCGTCGGCGGGCCGCAGGGCGATTCGGGGCTCACGGGCCGCAAGATTATCGTCGATACATACGGCGGCTACGCGCGCCACGGCGGCGGCGCGTTCTCCGGCAAGGACCCGACGAAGGTGGATAGGTCAGCCGCGTACGCCGCGCGCTACGTCGCGAAGAATATCGTCGCGGCTGGGCTGGCCACGGAGTGCGAAATCGAGCTGGCGTACGCCATCGGCGTCGCGAAGCCCGTTTCGATCCTCGTGGAGACGTTCGGCACCGGCAAAAAGAGCGACGATGAGCTCACGGCCCTGATCCAGAGGCATTTCGACCTGCGCCCCGAGGCGATAATCGAAGCGCTGGGCCTGCGCAAGCCGCTCTTCAAGCAGACTGCCGCCTACGGGCACTTCGGCCGGAACGACCTCGACCTGCCCTGGGAGAGGCTTGACAAGGTTGAGGCGCTGCGGCAGGGTTAATTAGAAGTTAGGAATTAGGAAATAGGAATTAGTAACCGCCTGCGGGCGGGAAAACACCCGCCGCCTGCGGACGGCACCCTCTTTATAAAAGAGGGCAAGGGTCGCTCGAAATCGGGGACTGACAAGGGGCAAAGCCCCGTATAGCTGTTAGGAATTAGGGAATAGGAATTAGTAACCGCCTGCGGGCGGGATACGGGGTTAAGGGGGCGAAGCCCCCTTAATATAAAATAATC
>QMCE01002431.1_pt1 | contig 10249 bp, 9 predicted proteins | sample 1821851 | NCBI WGS metagenome assembly QMCE01 (sample SAMN09453174, study PRJNA476694) | Termite gut metagenome, whole genome shotgun sequencing project. | isolation source: worker | host: Odontotermes sp. | place: South Africa:Pretoria | collected 2016-01-28
AAATCTTGCTCATAGTGATTGCAACCTCTTTTTTGAGAAAACTCAATAGTAAATGGAATATTATTTTCCAAACATTCAACATAATTGTCATAAAACAACTGTTTACCAAGCAAATGCAAATAAGTTTCCCCCGAACAATTAACTTCTTTCTTGTGTGCAAAATGATGAATTTTTATTTTACCAAGTTTGGCAATCAATTCACTACCACATACAATGCAAAAAAACTTAACATTATTTCTATTTTTTTCATTTAGGCTGTTAATGTCAATTATATTTCCGTTTTCATCTTTTGCATATTTATATTTAATCATCTCACAAAGTTATTTTAATTTTCACAAAGATAAACGATTTTTTCCGCAAGTTGAAAAACCCAAAATTTCTTACCTGTTATCTGTACGAGCCGAGACTGTCTACAATTGCAGCACAACGTGCGGGCGACTTTGCATTCGGGCAGGAAACTAACGTTCAATTATGCACAACACTTTCCGCGTGACTATTGTCGACTTTGCGTGAAATTGCAAGTTGTACGCTCGGCGTTTGTTATCTCGCATATTATATTTTCGTTTCCCATTTTATTTTCTTTCGTACTATTCGTGTTTAATGATGTTGAGAATTATGACAATTCTTACAAACAGATACGAGCCATTCAATAGGCTCTCGCCCAATGTTCCTTTTTGCATATCGCTTGTAATGAACTTGGGTAGCACGAGCACCACAATACACGCAAGTCCAATTATCTCGTTTGAGAACAACATAACGTTTTCGTTTCCAAGCATCCGATTGAAGATAACTTCTATAATAATCTCTACGTTCCCGGAGTCTTACATTGAAAGACCAACGTTTAATTGCAAATAATCCTATTGCAATAACTATTACAAAAATTAATGTAAGAAAACTCTGATAGTCCATATATTACTTCCCATTTATTAACTTTTCAATTCTTCGTGTCATCACCGCGCTTTCCCCCGCATTACTACCATCTCCCAAACCAACACCAAAGATATAATAATTTCTACAATTACACAAAATTATGCAACTGATTTAGTACCACAATTTTAATAATAGCATAATAGCTTCTTGACACTCTCCGTCGACTTCCAAAGCTCTATTTTTCAGAGCAAGGCATTAATAGAATAAAAAATATCCGGTGTTTAGCAACGCCCCTATTTACTTCTCTTCCTTATTTTCGCCACCAATTGATCGGCTAACAAATTGGCTTCGGGAGAGATTTTCATTTTGTAAACCGCTACGATTCCAATGGTTAGTAAAATCAATGAGCAGAGAACACGATCGGTAATCATAAGAGCCACTTCCGAGATACCCAAAGAGCTGCCTAACGGAGTAATTAGAATCGTCCAAAGGTAGTTGAGCAGAAAAAGTACCCCCAATAGGAGTAGTACTTTGAGTTGGTTGAAACTGAAAGGCGTGATTTTGAACTTTATATAGACAAACAATAGAAGCGCGAGGAAGAAGAGAACATAGGAGACTACGGTTGCCATAGCCGCGCCGTTGATCCCCCACAGCGGAATCCACCATAAGTTGAGCAGGATAGCGCTTACCGTAAGAGCAATGGTAAAGAACAGGGAGTAGTAATAGTATTTGGAGTAAGCGAGAACAGAGGTTCCTACGGAGAAAACAGAGTTGAAAAGGCGTGAAAAAGCGATGAGAAAGACTGCATATTTTCCTACGGCATAGCGCTCTCCTTCAGGCAAGATCTGAAATATAGCGTCTATGTTAATCCAAATCAGGAATAATATAAAACAACCGACTAAGAGTTGGTGTAACGAAACGTTTTTGCATAGCTGTTCCGCTTTTCCGAAATCGTTCTCTTTAACAGATTCCGAAATCTGTGGCTGGGTGATAGCACTCAACGATCGATACGGAATTTCAACAACGGTGGCAATATAGGTCGATACTTTAAAAATACCGGTAAATGCTAAACCCAGATTTGCGCTGATAAAGAACGTATTGAGCATCGGAGTAATCGTCCCGCTCAACGCCACCAATACTACAAAAAGCGTATATTGTGTTACCTCTTTTCGTAACGGCTTGCTAATATGATTAATATCGGGTTTTAACGAAACCTTCTGTAAAGAAAATGTATATATGATATTTAGCAAGAGTGCAATGCCGTAAACCGAACAGAAAGCGACAATAAATTGATTTAGGGTTAAGACTTTGAAGCCATATAAAAGATAGACGATAATAAGGAGAAGCCTTATGGCAATTTCTCTAATAAACTTAGGTATAACAATTCTCATCAATACATTGGAATTGGTCTCAAAGACTGCAATATACATGAGAAAGAATGCCATCGGAATGACATAATTATAGTAGTTTACAAAGAGTTGCGAGTTTTTGGCGAAGTATGCCGTTATGGGATCTTTAAAAAGTAGAAAGAAAAAAAGTACGATCAAAAAACCGATAAGCGGAATTAGTAGTGTCCAAAAGAAAAAACCGTGATCCTTTTTTTCAGCATCTTTAAAGTGGGGGTAAAAACGGATAATGGAAGAGTTGGTTCCTAATTGTGCTAAGCCCGCAAACAGTAACCCCGCATCGATCAAAACACCGACCAGTCCGATCTCTTCCGCAGTAAGAAACCTCATCATGATAAAGAAAGTCATGATGAAACCGCAAAAGGAACCAATGTAGTTGACAATAGTTCCTTTTATACTTTGTCTTATAATTACCCCCATAAAAACTACAGGTTATTTTTCGATTCTAATTCGGGCATCTACAGCCGTTAAGCTGTCGGGAGTTCCTAATAGCGGGTTCAAGTCCATCTCCGCAATTTCGGGTGCTGCCGTCACTAATGCCGAAACTCTGGCGATTGTTTCAACAAAAATATCTTCATTCACCGGTTCCTGCCCGCGCACGCCTTGCAAGATCTTGTATCCTCTCAACCGTTTCACCAAACTCCTCGCCTCCTCCATAGAGACCGGAGCCAATGCAGCGTTCACATCTTTTAATACCTCAATAAAGATACCGCCCAATCCGAAGAGTACCTGATGTCCGAATTTATCTTCGCGAGAAGCACCGATAAACAGCTCCGTACCGAACAGCATTTTGTAAACCTCAACAGCATAAGTATCTTGAATCTTCATCAAACGATCAAACTCTCTTATGATCGTCTCTTCGTCTTTAACATTGAGAACAACGCCGCCCACATCCGATTTATGAACAGGACCAACCACTTTCATCACCAACGGATATCCCTCTTTACGTGCATACGCCAAGATCTCCTCCACTTTGTCACTCTCCACCTCTTTCTTTCTTCCAATGCCCGCTGCATCAAGTAATAGTCTGATGTTTTCCAGAGAGATATAACCATTCTCACAACGCTCTATCACCTCGCGAATCGTTTTCACGTCAATCTCAGGCATTTCAGGATGAAGAGGCTGAGGTTTAGGTGTATTGATCACTTTCGCCAAAGCATTGCCCAAAACGCACTCATCGGGAAAATTGATTCTGTGACGATTGTGAATGAAGTCTTCAATCTCCTCTTTCGAGTTATAAATGGACGGAAGAACGGGGAAGATCGGCTTTTTGGATGTCTTCATCTTTTCATCAATGAGGCGATAAGTTTCCCAATTCTTGAAAAGTCCCGGATTCCCGAAAATAATACAGATTGCATCAATATTATCAAATTTATCATTGCAATAATCAATGATATAGCCCAACTGTTCCGGAGTTCCGGTGGCTAAAAAATCAATGGGGTTCCCTACAGAAGAGCCGTGAAAAAGTTTCGAAAGCAGTTCTTCGGCATCAGTACCTTCCAGATGAGGCACTTCCAAACCATTGTTGGAAAGTACGTCTGTCATCATTACAGCCGGACCTCCCGCATGAGTTACTACTGCAATATTGCGTCCCTTCACTTCGGGGTGCATAAAAACAGAGGCAACGGCTAACAACTCTTCACGATTGTGGCAACGCACAATACCCGCTTTGCGGAAAAGTGCTTCAACAGCAACATCTGATGTTGCCAAAGCGCCTGTATGAGAAGATGCTGCACGACTTCCGGCGGCTGAACCTCCCGATTTAATACCGGCAATATGACACCCTTTACAGATCAAAGAGGTAGCATGTTTTAACAGTTTTTGAGGATTATTTACCACTTCCATATAAAGAAGGATCACTTTTGAACTTGTTTCCGGATTGAAAGTTTCATCCAAATGTTCTATTACATCCTCTATACCCACTTGTGCGGAATTGCCCACTGCCCATACACTATTGAAAGCGAGACCATTGATGAGTGCGCGCTCTTTAAAGAAGACAGCCAATGCACCGGATCCCGAAACGAAATCGATACCCTCAGGGCTTAACGGAGGTATGGGAGCGTCAAAAGCACCGCAATAATTAACATTCAAGAATCCGGTGCAGTTTGGTCCAATCAGAGATCCGCCCACGCTGTTAACTGTCTCTACAATATCGGCTTCCAATCTCGCGCCTTCTTCACTCTCTTCACCAAAACCGGCAGAAAGGATAATAAAACCACCTGTCTCTTTTTCTCTCGCCAGCACATTTACCGTATGCGGGCAATATTTCGCTGCAATAGCTAAAATAGCACAGTCTGTTTGCGGAAGATCTTCCACTGTGGCATAGCATCTCAAGCCTTGAATTTCGGATTCTTTAGGGTTTACCGGATAGATTTCACCTTTAAAATCGCTATCTAAAAGATTTTTCAATACATTTCCTCCCGGTTTACCGGTCTCATTAGACGCGCCGATTATGGCGATACTTTTCGGATTTAATAATTTCGGATTGATCATTGTTTTTTATAATTCTAGTGATTGTTTACATTTTTCTATTCTAATATCCAATAACATCTCCACCTCTTCTATATTTTCAAAATCTTTCGCGTCTTCCCTGACGGAAAAATAGAATTTTATCTTCGGCTCTGTCCCTGACGGACGCACCGTAACAATCGTTCCGTTTTCGGTATGGTACTGAATAACATCCGAAACCGGCAATTTTAACGCAACTACTTCTTTTTTAATAAAGTCAAAAAATTTCCTGCTTTTATAATCAAACATCTTAACTACAGGACTGTTGGCAATCGTATCGAGAGGGGCATTACGGAATGTTTCCATGATGTTCTTAATCTCTTCCGCTCCATTTTCACCTTTCTTAGTGATAGAGAGTTGACTTTCTCTATAACAACGATAACGACGATAGAGATCATGCAAAAGGTCAATCGCTGTTTTCCCTTGAAGCGCCACATAAGCAACCATTTCGGCAAAGAGGCTGCAAGTCGCATTCGCATCTTTATCTCTTACATTATCGCCGATCAAAAAACCGTAACTCTCTTCTCCGCCACAAAGAAACTGCTTTTTTCCTTCATATTTTTTGATCTTCTCCGCGATATACTTGAAACCGGTTAACACATCAAAACAGTCCACTTTAAAATCGTGTGCAATATCTCGAATAAGCTCTGTTGTGACAATAGTTTTCACAATAAAATCGCCTTTAACCAACTCTTCACGTTGCTCTTTTTGCGAAAGGATGTAATAGGTCAGCAAGGCTGCCATAGAGTTTCCATCTATCAACACCATTTCTCCGTTATGGTTTCGCACGGCAACTCCAACTCTGTCGGCATCAGGGTCAGTTGCCATTACCAAATCGGCTCCAATTTGGTCGGCTTTTTGCAACGCCATCTCTAAAGCACTCCTCTCTTCAGGGTTCGGATAGGGCGTTGTCGGGAAATTCCCGTCGGGAACAGCCTGCTCTTCTACCAAAACAACATTCTGAAATCCAAGTGCATCCAATACTCTAGGAACCATCACAACACCTGTTCCATGCAGTGGCGTAAAGACAATCTTCAAATCACTCTTTGCCCGAATAGCCTCAGGATTGATAGAGAGTGAGGTCAACATTTTCAAATAGGCATCATCTATATTTTTCCCAATAATCTGCACTTTAGACGCATCTCTTTCTCTTTTCACTTTGTCTAAGCTATCCACTTTATTAACCTCAGCGATAATATTCTTATCGTGTGGCGGAACCAGCTGTCCTCCATCTTTCCAATAAACTTTATAGCCATTGTACTCTTTCGGGTTGTGAGAAGCGGTGATTACGATACCGGCTTGGCAATGCAAATAGCGAACAGTAAAAGAGAGTTCCGGTGTAGAACGCAAAGCGTCAAAGAGATAGCAATGGATTCCATTAGCAGATAAAACATCTGTCGCGATACCGGCAAAATAGTCGCTTTTTAAACGGGAATCGTAGGCGATTGCCACCTTTATCTCTTGACCTTTAAACTGCGCGTTAAGATAATTTGCCAAACCTTGCGTAGCCGCTCCAACCGTATATTGGTTCATTCGATTGGTACCTACCCCCATGATTCCACGAAGACCGCCGGTGCCAAATTCAAGATTTTTATAAAAAGCGTCTTGCAGAAATTCGGGGTCTTCCCGCCGCAAACGGATGATTTCATCTTTCGTTATAGAGTCATAATCCTCTTTAAGCCATGTATTTATTTTGTAATCAACACTATTCATTATAGTAAAAGTTTGCTGCAAATGTACAAAAAAGGAGTTAGTAATTGACTATTGACAATTAATTATTAGCTTATCAACTGATTTTTACTATTTTTGCACACTTTTAGAAAAGCCAAAAAAAGCTATGGAGATCATTACATTAGGTGATAAGAAATTTGTTCAATATATTTCGGCAACGGATATTGATGCAGCGATAACCCGTATGGCGGCTCAAATAGATGAAGATTATAAAGAGGACAAGCCTGTCTTTATTATCACTTTGAACGGAGCTGTTTTTTTCGCGGTTGAGCTTTTGAAAAAGCTGAAAATTGATACGTATATTACGTCAATTCGCCTCTCTTCTTACGAGGGAACCAATTCTACTTCAGAAATTAAAGAAATCTTAGGATTGAAAGAGGACCTCAGGGGCAGAAGAGTAATTGTATTGGAAGATATTGTGGATACAGGAAAAACATACGAACACATTCTTCAACTTTTAGAAAAGGAGAGCGTGAAAGATGTCAGGATTGCTACGCTTACTTTCAAACCCGAAGCCTATAACAAGTGCCACCCTGTTCACTATGTCGGTTTCTCGATTCCTAATAAATTCATTGTCGGGCACGGTCTTGATTATGACGGAAGAGGAAGAAATTTGTGCGATATTTATCAAATTGTTGTAGAATAATTTCATTAAACATTAAATTATTATGAAGGAGAATACTCTCTTCAATATTGTGCTTTTAGGCGGACCGGGTTCGGGAAAAGGCACGCAAGCCCCTCTGCTCGCCGATCATTATCATTTGGTGCACCTCTCTACCGGCGCCCTTTTTCGCGATGAGATTGAAAAAGGAACAGCAATAGGAAAAGAGGCTAAACTATTGATTGACAAAGGAAATTACTGCCCTGATGATATGGTGCTCAACTTATTGAACAGTCATATTGTTGCTGAAAAAGACGCATGCGGCTTTGTCTTTGACGGAGTTCCTCGCACATTGGAACAAGCACAAATGATGGATGGGATCAACTGCCCGTATCTTGTGCCGGTAACTGCGGTTGTAAATTTGCAAGTAGATGAAGATGAAATTATTCAACGAATAAAGAGACGCTATTTTGAAGAAGGACGCAGTGATGATCAGTTCAAAATTTTGCCGCAGCGTATGAAAAATTATCGTACCCTTACAGAACCTTTAATTGATTATTATCGGCAACAAAACAAGTTAATTCAAGTGAACGGAATGAATAGCGTTGATGAGGTATTTCAAGATATTATCACAAAGGTTGAGGTTTTTTACTCCCTCCATTCATCATCCACTCTTTAAACTCTGCGGATCTGTTTTTACTCACATAGATCCTTTCGGGGGTTTCAACATTAAGGGCGACCAACAATCGACGGTCGAACCATATTGTAATGTTTTTCACACAATTCAACGAGATGATAAATTGTTTATTTGCCCTAAAAAACAGCTGCGGATCCAAATTTTGCACAATAGAGTCTAATGTTTTATTGTATACATATTTTTCGCCATTGTTTAAACAGATTGTCGTTTGATGTTTAGAGGTGTAAAAATAGGCAATCTTTTCAACAAGTAACGGGATCAAGCTGTCTCGATAGGAGATCAACAGCCTTTTATAATAATTTTCATTGGAGTTGATCTCAATTTGACGAGAGACATATTGACCTATTTCCGATGAAGTAAGTTTACGGAACTTCTCGATAGCTCTCCGTAAATCCTCTTCTTGGATGGGTTTTAACAGATAATCTATACTATTGACTTTAAAAGCATGGAGCGCATATTCATCATAAGCCGTTGCGAAAATAATCGGGGTTTCAACTGCAATCAAGTCGAAGATAGCAAATGCCGAACCGTCCGAAAGGTGAATATCCATCAATATGAGATCGGGTGAAGGATGGGTTTGCAACCATTTCACCGTTTGAAGAATACTCTCGGTAACTGCCAAAATCTCTATTTTCGGGTCTACCTTCCTGATAAGTTTACTTACATACTCATAAGCAATGGTTTCATCTTCAACAAGCAGTACTTTCATCTTCAGATTTTTTTAAGGGTAAAACAACCGTAAAACGGTCTTTTTCCTCAGTTATTTTTATATCCTTATCCATCAACAACCTATATCTTGCAGAGAGATTTGACAAACCTATTCCGTGAGATTCCTCCGTGTTATATTTGCGATAAATCGGATTTTTCACAATCAGCTCTCTCTTTTCGGACACTCTGATATCTATATCCATTTTATGTTCACTATCAATAACATTGTGTTTAATCACATTTTCAATCAATGGCAACAGAGATAGCACCGGCATTTGTAGTTGTAAGTCAACTTCTTTCATTGTAATGGTGAAAAAAATTTTCCCGCTATAACGCACTTCAATCAAATATTGATAAGCTTTGAGAAAATTTAACTCATCCTCTACATTAACCAATCCTTTTTTTTCACTTTGTAAAATATAGCGAAAAATAGAAGACAGTTTATTGACATATTCCAATGTCTCTTCATTTCGATGATCTGCCACAAGGGCGGTCAGTCCGTTTAAGGAGTTGAAAAAGAAATGCGGATTAATTTGATTGGAAAGGGCATCCACGCGGCTTTGAAGGTTTTCCGTCTTCAAACGTTCCATCTCTTTTTGAGTCTCTTGCTGAATAACGGTCAAATAGTATACCTGCCCTATCAAAACCGGCGCCAACCATTCGATAAGAAATTGTAATATAACGGTTTGAGTAAAGCAATCCAAACGAATCGAATATGCGATATTTTTACCGATAACCACATACACAAGATAAGCGCCTACAATGATGAGAAATGATTTCCAAAACCGTTCATTGAGTTTTTGGGCAGCCTGCTTTACATTTAACCTGATTAATAGAAAAGTAAGTCCTACAAAAAAGAGATACCGATAGATGAAGTAGAGTGTAGTTGATACATTTATATCTACCGTGCAATGATGGTTCGGAGAGAAAAAAGCCCATAAAAACTCTCCAATATTCGGATATATAACAATCGCACTTATGGCAAGCGCCCACCAAACGGCTGTTCGAGGTAATTTTAATGATTTAAAAAAATTCATTATCAAATAATTTATGCAAAGATAGTACAATTAGTTTTGTCCTAAAATAGGTTTACACAAAAAAGATCTGTGAAAATCAGCGTCATCCGCGTGCTAAATAACGGATAACTTTTAAATCTTCAAATTTTTGAATCTTTGAATTATTGAATTTTTGAATCTTTGAATTTTTATGGCGTGCCCCTCGCTGCCTGCCCACAAGCTTTTATCTCCCTTACTGTCAATATTTCGCATCGTAATTTTTAATTCGTAATTCGTAATTTTCTGTTTGCCTGCGCACGCTCGGGTCGCGGTGGCTTCGGGGTACGCTGTCGCTTCCGTGCTCGCAAGCTCGCACCGGCTACGCCGCCCTACGCCTCGCTCACGCGATTTGAAATTTGAAAAATCAGCGTCATCAGCGTGCGAAAAAAAAGCCTGTCATTATAAGCATGCAGATAACACGGATTGGACTGATTTTCACGGATTTTTGATATTTATGATGCCTATGCCTTTGTATATGTCCGACATAATATTTTATCTCCTCTTTGGGTGCATTCTTAATAGAATGCAAGGCTAATGCTATTCGTGGTTTTTCTACCGAGCGAGGCATTCCGAACGGAATGCACGCCGTATTGCAGATTTTTGTTCTTTCAGTGTAATTTTTCATATTATCAACAAGCCACAAATTTGCGGCAACCATGTATCGCCTTATTCC
>QMCE01002432.1_pt1 | contig 10249 bp, 14 predicted proteins | sample 1821851 | NCBI WGS metagenome assembly QMCE01 (sample SAMN09453174, study PRJNA476694) | Termite gut metagenome, whole genome shotgun sequencing project. | isolation source: worker | host: Odontotermes sp. | place: South Africa:Pretoria | collected 2016-01-28
ATGGATTATTATTCCATAATGAAAATGGAGAGACTCTGTTCAAAATAGATAAAACGAAATGTGATCCAAAGAAATGGGAAAAGTTCTTGTGTGATACTCGTAAAGAGGGAAGAATCGACGGAACAATTAAATTATCTAAAAATGAGAATAAGTATAGTGCTCCTTCCGCGGAAGCAGGTCTCTATAAATCCGCTTATATTATTCTATTCAAATATATCGGATATAATTTTCTTCTCGATCCACATTATAAACCTTTAAGGGAGCAGATACAACATCCCAACAAGGAGTTTCCTCGTGTATATACACCTCAAGCTCCCGCCGACATATCTGATGGTGTTTATTTGTGTGTTGAAGATAAATTCCAAGGATTTTTCATCGTTCTTACATTATGTGAAATGGCGAAAAATCGTTTCACTATACTATTTCCAACACCCGACTACTCTTTTGGACAGACAGAAGAATTTACAAAATCTATTACATCACAAACGCCAGTAAAATGCGTGCAACTACCGAATGATTGTATCCTAAATGCAGATGACATAAACCAACTCCACACGCTATTACTCAAACCACCAACCCAGTGATTTTTGTATTAAGTTTTCATCGACATGGAAATAACTCCCAAAATAATCGTAAATCTAAAATCATAAATCACTTTTTATGGCCAACAAAATACCGCGCGTACCCGTGCGCGAACAAGACCCCGCACAGCGGGCGACCAATTTCGAGGAGGTCTGCTACGGGTATAACCTCGAAGAGGCGACATTAGAGGCCTCACGCTGTCTGCGCTGCAAAAATCCACGCTGCGTGCCCGCCTGCCCCGTGCATATCAATATTCCCGATTTTATCGCGGCGTTACACGAAGGCAATTTGCAGCAATCCGCCGACGTCATCGCCGAAGCAAGCACGCTCCCCTCGATTTGCGGGCGCGTCTGTCCGCAGGAGAGCCAGTGCGAGGGTCAGTGCATCCTCGGCATCAAGGGTGAGCCGGTCGCAATCGGCAAATTGGAGCGTTTCATCGGCGACTGGCGTTTGGACAACGGCGCTACCCCGCCGCCGCCCGCACCCCGCAACGGGCACAAAGTAGCCATCATCGGCAGCGGCCCCGCAGGTTTGGCCTGCGCGGGAGATCTGGCCAAAATGGGCTACGGCGTGCATATCTTCGAGGCGCTGCACGAAGCGGGCGGCGTTTTGGTCTATGGCATTCCCGAATTCCGTCTGCCTAAGGAGCGCATCGTGGCTCGCGAGATTGCCGAGGTGGTGAAATTGGGGGTCGAAATCGAGACCAACGTCATCGTCGGACGCACGATGAGCATCGACGAACTCTTCGATGTGGAGGGTTACGAGGCGGTATTTATCGGTTCGGGCGCGGGTCTGCCCCGTTTTATGGGCATTCCCGGTGAAAATTTCAACGGCGTAGTCTCGGCCAACGAGTTCCTCACGCGCGCCAACCTGATGCACGCCTACGACAGCTCGTACGACACCCCGATTCAGGCCGGAAAGCACGCCATCGTGGTCGGCGGCGGCAATGTAGCGATGGATGCCGTGCGCACAGCCAAACGTCTAGGCGCTGAGGCGACGATCGTCTATCGTCGCAGCGAAAAGGAGCTGCTGGCACGCACAGAAGAGGTGCATCACGCCAAAGAGGAGGGCATCCACTTTCGGATGCTGACCAACCCTGTCGCCGTTTTGGGCGACGAAAAGGGTTGGGTACGCGGCGTTCGGTGTATAGAGATGGAGCTGGGCGAACCCGATGCCAGCGGTCGCCGCTCCCCTGTCGAAAAGAAGGGTTCGGAGTTCGAAATCGCCTGCGATGTGGTCATTATGGCGCTCGGCACTTCGCCGAACCCCGTGCTCGCGCAAAACACCAAAGGTCTCGAAACCACCCGTCGCGGCGGCCTCGTCGCCGACGAACACGGCGCAACCACCCGCGCGGGTATCTTTGCGGGCGGGGATGCCGTGACGGGCTCCGCCACTGTCATTCTGGCTATGGGTGCGGGCAGAACGGCGGCAAAAGCCATCGACGAATACATTCAAAGTAAAAGTTAAGGTTGCGGATTTATGAGTAAAAACAACTGCAAAACACAAAAATTTTGCAGTTGTTTTTTAGATCATTCAGATGTCAAAGTCACAAACAAACAGGTGCCATGATATCGCAGCCCTCTTGTATCGACCTAATGACTACGCTTATACAAGACACGATATTCACGTATGGCAATTGTATCCCCTTCTTTTAAGGTTTTGGGAAACGACGGGTCGAATCGATTATTTGTCAAAAAAGTACTGATATAAGAAGAGGGATCTCCGGAACCGGAATAAGAAAAGAAGTCTCCGTTCAAAGTAGAGATATCTCCGGAAATAAACAAACAGGCAATATAAGGCCTATATGTTTCAGCGAAATAGTCCTCGAATATGACATAAGCAAATTTCTCATACAAAGGGCCGGCAGAAATTACAGCTACCGGTTCGGGTGAATCGCCAAACTTGTATTTCAACATGGAATACGATTTTCCATCAAATGTTACGAAAGACTCCGTAGTTCGGAAAATCCGCCCGCCGTCCATATTTTTCCAATGGGCATATTCAACATTTTCTCCGACAAAATGGCACGTCTCCATATTATCAAAATGCAATGTTGAAAAATCAGAAAGCTCCGGCCGGGGCAACATCATTGTCTGATTCCATATTTTATTTTCGCGTGTCGCAAATACCCGCGCCTCATCGGCAGGCAAGGCCCTGCCACCTGCCACAAAGACCTGCGCTTCCGATGTAACCGGGACTATTTCAGATGGTATTAAATCCATTGACATTGAATAGGAACCCTCATCATTTTTCGAACACGCACAACAACATAGTACAACCAGAAACAGGGAAAGAGATTTCATATGCTAACCTTTTTATAACAAAGATAAAACAAATTCCAAATAAAGCAATATCATAAGGCTTATCATGATCCACACCTCGGTTCCTTTCGTATGCATAAAAAAGGTTCCGCAAACAAATTGTTTGCGGAACCTTTGAATAGTAATAGATCCTGATAGAACTTACATCTTCTTTCCTACATTGGTCTTTTTGGCCACTTTTGGTGCGGCAGCCTTGCCACCCTTCGGAGCGGCGGGTTTCGCAGCTCGTGCAGCAGCCGGTTTGGCAGCTTTCGGAGCAGCCTTCTTCGCAGGCGAAGCCTTCTTCTCCTCGCCATCTACGACTGTGGCATCCTCGACAGCATCCACCGACTTGGCAGCCGCTGGTTTGCGCGAACGGCGGGTCTTCGGTTTCGCATCGGAAGCCGCAGGCGCGATCCCCAGCGTATAAGCGTCATTGAAATCGACGAACTCGATGATGCACATATCAGCAGCATCGCCTGCGCGGAAACCGGTCTTCAAGATGCGTGTGTAACCACCCGGACGGTCTGCAATTTTAGGTGCAATCGTACGGAACAACTCGGTCACGGCCTCTTTCTGTTTGAGGTACGAGAAGACGATACGGCGCGAATGGGTCGAATCCTCTTTCGACTTAGTCGCCAGCGGTTCGATAAATTGGCGCAGTGCCCGAGCTTTGGCGATGGTCGTCTCGATGCGCTTATGCAGGATCAGCGACGACGCCATATTCGACAGCAACGCCTTGCGGTGACCGGCCTGACGCCCGAGATGATTGTAATTTTTATTGTGTCTCATGATTCCTTAATCTTTGTCAAGTTTATAAATCGATACATCCATACCGAACTTCAAGTTGAGCGACGTAAGCAGCTCGTCGAGTTCCGTCAAAGACTTCTTGCCGAAATTGCGGAACTTCAACAAATCGTTGCGGTTCAGCTTCACCAAATCTCCCACCGTATCCACATCGGCCGCTTTCAGACAGTTCAGCGCGCGTACGCTCAAATCCTGATCCGAGAGCTTAGTCTTCAGCAGCTGACGCATATGCAGTACATCCTCGTCAAACTCTTCCGTACCGCCCGTGTCTTCCATATTGACGGTAATCTTTTCGTCCGAAAAGAGCATAAAATGCTGGATCAGAATCCTCGCGGCCTCTTTCAGCGCCTCTTTGGGATGAATCGACCCGTCGGTGGTAATCTCCAGGTTCAACTTTTCGTAGTCGGTTTTCTGCTCGACACGATAGTTTTCGATGGAGTAATTCACGTTTTTAATCGGCGTGAAGATCGAATCGATCGGCAGTACGCCGATTTCGGTTTCGGCAGGAGCGTTTTCCTCCGCGGGTACAGAACCGCGACCCTTGCCGATCGTGAGCGTCATCTGAATCTTCGTACCCGGAGCGAGGTGACAAATCACCAGGTCGGGATTGAGCACCTTGAAGAACGAGAGATAATTCGAGATATATCCGGCAGTCAGCTCCGTCACACCCGCCACATGGATCGATACCTTTTCGGAATCCTGGTTATCGACCGTGCGGATAAAACGCACCTGCTTCAGGTTGAGGATGATGCGCAGCATATCCTCCATCACGCCCGCAATCGCGGCAAACTCGTGATTGACCCCGGCGACCTTGACCGTCGTGATCGCATACCCTTCGAGTGAGGAGAGCAGAATACGACGCAAAGCATTGCCGACGGTCATGCCGAAACCGGGTTCCAGCGGACGGAATTCAAACTTTCCGAACGAGGAAGTGGATTCGAGCATAATAACCTTTTCAGGTCTTTGGAATGCTAATATTGCCATAATAAAAAATTTGTTTAATAACTACTTCGAGTACAACTCGACGATGAGCTGCTCCTTGATGTTCTCCGGAATCTCCGCGCGCTCGGGCTGCTGGAGGAACTGGCCGCTCATAGAGGCGTTGTCCCACGCGAGCCACGAATAACGGATTTTCGACGAACCGGACAGAGAGGCTGCAATCACCTCCAGACTCTTCGATTTCTCGCGGACCGATACCGTATCCCCCGCGCGCAGCGAGTAAGACGGAATATTCACGACGTTGCCGTTCACGCAAATATGGCGGTGCGAAACGAGCTGACGGGCTGCCGCACGTGTCGGGGCGATGCCCAGACGGTAAACCACATTGTCCAGACGGCATTCGAGCAACTGCAGCAGATGCTCGCCGGTGATACCGCCCATACGGGCAGCCTGTTCGTAGGTGCGCGAGAACTGCTTTTCGAGCAAGCCGTAGGTGTATTTGGCCTTCTGCTTTTCGCTGAGCTGCGTTCCGTATTCCGACACTTTCTTACGCTTGCGCGCCAAACCGTGCTGTCCGGGAGGATAGTTGCGTTTCTCGAGTACTTTGTCCGCACCGTAAATAGCTTCGCCGAATTTTCTGGCGATCTTCGATTTTGGTCCTATGTATTTTCCCATTGTTTTGACTTTTTAATAACCTGATATATATCCGTCGCTGTTCAAATTATACGCGGCGGCGGTTGGGAGCGCGGCATCCGTTGTGCGGCATCGGCGTTACGTCGATGATCTCCTGCACCTCGATACCGGCGCCATGGATGGTACGCACAGCCGACTCACGGCCTGCACCCGGTCCTTTGACATAGACCTTCACCTTGCGCAGACCCATATCGTAAGCCACTTTCGCGCAGTCGGCCGAAGCGGTCTGTGCAGCATACGGAGTATTCTTTTTCGAACCGCGGAAACCCATCTTGCCGGCCGACGACCAGCTGATGACGTCACCATTTTCGTTGGTGATCGTGATGATTACGTTGTTGAAAGTCGAGTGAACGTAGGCGTTGCCCATGGCACCGACCTTAACGACCTTTTTCTTGACTGTTCCAGTTTTCTTTGCCATAATTTCTTCAAAAGATTACTTCGTTGCCTTTTTCTTGTTTGCCACGGTCTTCTTGCGGCCCTTGCGGGTACGGGCATTGTTCTTGGTCGACTGACCGCGTACGGGAAGTCCCAGACGGTGACGGATGCCGCGGTAGCAGCCGATATCCATCAACCGTTTGATATTGAGCTGAACGGCCGAACGGCATTCGCCCTCCACTTTGATTCCCATATCGGCAATGGCCGAACGGATCGCGCTGATCTGGTCATCCGACCATTCATCGACTTTGAGATCGTAGCTGATCCCCGTCTTGTCGAGGATCTTGCGGGCCGTCGAGCGACCTACACCATAGATATAGGTCAGGCCGACCTCGCCCCGTTTGTTTTTCGGTAAATCTACACCGACTATACGTGCCATATAAATTCTTTTTCTACTTTAATTAGCCGTTTCAACATTAACCCTGGCGCATTTTGAACTTGGGTGTTTTTTTGCAAATGACATACAGTTTGCCTTTGCGCTTGACGATTTTGCAATCCTCGCTTCTCTTCTTGATGGATGCTCTAACTTTCATAATTTCAAGTCATCTAATGTTATTTGTACCTGAATGAGATGCGTCCCTTCGACAGGTCGTAGGGCGTCATCTCCACTTTTACTTTATCTCCGGGGAGGATTTTGATATAATGCATACGCATCTTCCCCGAGATATGGGCGGTCAACACGTGGCCGTTGTCCAGCTCGACGCGAAACATCGCGTTGGACAAAGCCTCGATAATCGTACCGTCCCGTTCGATAGCAGCTTGTTTTGCCATAAAGTCTTAATTAATTGCCCGTTCGATGATACCGAAATCCGTCAGCACGTCGGGACCTGCTTTGCGAATCGCCACGGCGAATTCAAAATGCGCCGCAGGTTTGCGATCGCGCGTACGAACCGTCCAACCATCCTCTTCGAAGACCACCGCTTTGGTACCCATATTGATCATGGGTTCGATGCAGATGACCATACCCTCTTTCAAGAGCGGTCCCCGGCCGCGGGCGCCGTAATTGGGTACACCCGGGTCTTCGTGCATCTTCCGACCCAAACCGTGTCCTTCCAATTCGCGTACCACGCCGTAGCCGAAACTTTCGGCATATTCCTGCACGGCCGCCGACACATCGCCTACGCGGTTGCCGGCTTTGGCCTGCGCCGTACCTTTACAAAGAGCCTCCTTGGTGACAGCCATCAATTGGCGTGCCTCGTCACTCACTTCGCCCACGGCGAAAGTATAAGCCGAATCACCAACAAACCCCTTCATAAACGTACCGCAATCGACCGAAACGATGTCGCCCTCTTTGAGCACACATTTCGAGGATGGGATACCGTGAACTATCTGCTCGTTTACCGAAATACACAACGATGCGGGATAGCCCTGATACCCGAGGAAAGCGGGAACTGCTCCGTGGGCGCGGATAAATTCCTCGCCGATTGCGTCCAACTCTTTGGTCGTTACACCCGGCCGTATGTGGCGTCCCACTTCGGCCAGCGTCTCCGACACCAGGATATTGTTCTCGCGGAGCAGCTCTATCTCCTCGTCTGTTTTAAGATGTATCATTTTTTTATTGTAACATTCCCTGCATTGCCTCCGTCCGCGCACTTTGTACTTTTCAGACCCTTCGCGTCCCAAGTTATCTTCGTCTCGTGACGCTTCGTGTTCCTCAAGCCCGCGTACGTGCCCGTCCGCCTTGCCTTTACCTCTCCGGTTATTCGTTAAGACCTCCCTTTCGGGAAACTTATTAACTGCGTCCCTGAATACGTCCCGTCTTCATCAGACCGTCATAGTGGCGCATCAGCAGGTAGCTCTCTATCTGTTTGAGAGTGTCGAGTACCACACCGACCATAATCAGCAGCGACGTACCTCCGTAGAAGTAGGCAAAAGACTGCTGAATACCCAGAAGCTTCATCGCCAATGCGGGCAAAATCGCCACGATGGCCAGGAAGAACGAGCCGGGAAGTGTAATACGCGTCATAATGGTATCGATGTAATTGACGGTCTGCTTGCCCGGCTTGACACCCGGAATAAAACCGCCGTTGCGTTTCATATCATCGGCCATCTGTTGAGGATTGATGATAATCGCGGTGTAGAAATAGGTAAATGCGATTACCAGCACTGCAAGCGTGAAGTTGTACCAGAATCCGGTGATCGAGCTGAAAGCAGCTGCGACGGCCGTACCTGAGAACAACGCCGGAATAAACATCAGCGCCTGCGCGAAGATGATAGGCATCACATTCGCAGCATTCATCTTCAAGGGGATGTACTGTCGCACACCACCGTACTGTTTATTGCCGACGATACGCTTTGCATACTGTACAGGTATCTTACGGACTGCCTGTACGAGAGCGATCGTTGCCATAAAGACCAGGAAGAGAAGCACCAGCTCCAAAATCAGCAGGATGATGCTGCCGCCCGCAATCTGAATGCGCGCATTGACCTCGGCCAACAGCGCATGCGGAAGACGTGCCACGATACCGATCATAATGATCAGCGAGATACCGTTTCCGAGTCCTTTGTCGGTAATCTTCTCGCCGAGCCACATAATAAACATCGTGCCGGCGATCAGGATTACCGTCGCATAGGCGACAAAGCCCAAAGAGTTACCGTAAACGAATGCAGCAGGCGACTGGTGGTAAATGTTTTCCAGGTAGGCCGGTGCTTGCAGAATCAGCACGACAATCGTCAGAAAACGTGTCCACTGGTTCATTTTACGGCGTCCGCTCTCACCCTCCTTCTGCATCTTCTGGAAATACGGAATCATCATCCCCATCAGCTGGATGACGATCGAGGCGGTGATGTACGGCATGACACCGAGTGCAAAAATCGCAGCGTTACCGAACGCACCGCCGGAAAAGACATTCAACAGACCCAAAAGTCCGTTGCCCTGCAGCTGGCTGGCATACGCCGACCCCGCGCCCAGCGCGTCGGGGTTGATACCCGGAATCACAATGAAACAGCCCAGACGGAAGACCAGAATCAGCCCGATCGTGTAGATCACACGTTTGCGCAGCTCCTCGATCTTGTAGATATTCTTGAGCGTTTCGACTAATTTCTTGTTGGTGGCCAAAAGCACGATTACTACCAAAAAGACGATACCAACAATCAGATATTGCTTCATAATTTTCGGTCTCTATAAGGTTCTTATAGTTTTTCGATGCTTCCGCCGGCAGCCTCAATCGCCTTTTCGGCGCTCTTCGAAAAGGCATGCACCTTTACGGTCAGAGGTTTCGTCAGCTTACCGTCACCGAGAATCTTCACCTTGTCCTTCGACGAAATAAAACCCGAAGCAACCAGCGTGTCGATCGTGATTTCGGTCAGCGACTTCTTGGCCGCCAACTCTTCGAGTGTCGAGAGATTGATCGGTTTAAATTCCACACGCTTCAGATTGGTGAAGCCGAATTTGGGCAGACGGCGCTGCAACGGCATCTGACCACCCTCGAAGCCCAGCTTGTGCGAAAAGCCCGAACGCGACTGCGCACCTTTGGTACCCCTTGTGGCCGTGCGGCCGTGCCCCGAACCGGCACCGCGACCGATACGTTTGTCGTGGTGGGTTGAACCTTTTGCAGGTTTGAGATTATTAAGTTCCATCGTAAAATACTTCTTGCTGTTAAACTTATTCTGCAACCTCGGCTGCGCTCTGCGCAGTTTCGGCTTTCTTGGCCTTGGGTGCGGCCTTCTTCTTGGGCGCCGCCTCTTTGGCGGCCGCCTCCTCGACGGTTACAAGGTGTTTCACACGCTCAAGCATCCCGCGGATAATTGCCGAATCGTCGTGTTCAACGCTCGCGTCGACCTTTTTCAGACCCAGTGCGTCCAAGTTGCGGCACTGGCGCTCGGTGGCGCCGATGCGGCTACGGACCTGGGTTATCTTCAATCTTGCCATTTGTCTATCCAAAATTAACCGTTAAACACCTTCTCCATCGAGATACCGCGCAGACGTGCCACGCTGTATGCATCGCGCAGTTCGCACAGCGCGCCGATCGTCGCCTTGACCAGGTTGTGCGGGTTCGACGAACCCTGACTCTTGGCCAGCACGTTGCGGATACCCGCCGACTCCAAAACGGCACGCATCGCACCGCCGGCGATAACACCGGTACCGAGCGCTGCCGGACGGATCATCACCGCCGAACCGCCGTAACGGAACTCCTGCTTGTGGGGAATCGTACCGTTGATCACGGGCACTTTGACCAAATTTTTCTTGGCATCTTCCACGCCTTTGGCAATCGCCGCCTGCACTTCCGAAGCCTTGCCCAGACCGTATCCGACCACACCCTCCTCGTTACCGACGACGACGATGGCCGAAAAACTGAATGTACGGCCGCCCTTGGTTACCTTGGTAACACGCTGAATGCTTACGAGCCGGTCTTTCAACTCGAGGTCGCTGGTGCGTACTTTCTTTATGTTGCTGTTTGCCATATCGCTTAGAATTTAAGACCGCCCTCGCGAGCAGCGTCTGCTAACATTTTCACGCGTCCGTGATACAGACAGCCGTTGCGGTCGAACGC
>QMCE01002434.1_pt1 | contig 10246 bp, 5 predicted proteins | sample 1821851 | NCBI WGS metagenome assembly QMCE01 (sample SAMN09453174, study PRJNA476694) | Termite gut metagenome, whole genome shotgun sequencing project. | isolation source: worker | host: Odontotermes sp. | place: South Africa:Pretoria | collected 2016-01-28
TTCAATTTTGCAAAAATTTTTTACTAATTCCAAAAAAACACAACTGCCTGCTTATGAAGAAAAGAATCGCATAATGTCTTTCGCTGACTATTTATCGGTTTGAAATCTATGATACTCTCTATCTTACATAAAAAACAAATCCATTTATTTTTTTGAGAAAAATATCAATTTAACTAAATATGAATCAGAAAAACTTAATCAAAAAATACACTTATGCGGGTAAATTTATTTTATCCGTAGCATGCCTTATCTGTTCATTAGGTTTATATGCCCAGAGTGGAAAAATGAACGTTTCCGGAACAGTAACCGATGATACGGGAGAACCCCTGGTTGGCGTGAACATTGTGGAAAAAGGCACCACAAATGGTATCTCTACGGATATAAACGGTCAGTTTACGTTACCAAACGTACCATCCGACGGAACGCTCGAATTCAGATACATCGGATTTGAGACACAAGAAGTAAAAGTAAACGGACAAACAAATCTGCTGATTACAATGAGCGAGAGTAGCGCCTTACTGGAAGAAGTAGTCGTTGTGGGATACGGAGTTCAGAAAAAAGTCACACTGACGGGATCCGTTGCCGCTGTTACGAATGATCAGATTATAACGACGAAAAATGAGAATATCCAAAATATGCTCACCGGTAAACTGCCTGGGGTGCGTATCGTCCAGAAAACCAGCGAACCGGGATCTTTCAATAACGATTTCGACATACGTGGCATGGGAAGCCCTCTTGTCATCGTCGATGGTGTTCCCCGCGATAACTTTAACCGTTTCGATGCGAATGACATAGAAAGTATCTCGGTTCTCAAGGATGCTTCCGCCGCCATTTATGGGGTACGCGCCGCAAACGGGGTGGTACTTATCACCACCAAAAAGGGAAGCAGCGGAAGCCTTAGCCTTGAATATGCCGGAAATGTGGGATGGCAGAATCCAAGCGGAGCGCCTAAAAGCGTGAGCGCCGCCGACTGGATGGTACTGAAAAACGAAAGAAGCATGCACAATGTAAACGGAGGCTTCCGTCCCTATAGTGATGAAAACATCGCGGAATACCGCAATGGCTCCAAAATCAGTACAAACTGGTGGGACGAAGTCATGCGTAACCTGGCGCCTCAGACACAACATTCCGTAAGCGCTACCGGCGGCAACGAAAAACTTAATTTCTATGCAAGCGCCGGCTACCTGTATCAGGAATCTTTCATGCGAAGCAACGACCTGAATTACGAACGCTTCAATATCCGCTCCAACGTATCCGCAAAAATAAGTAACCGCCTGACGGTCGATCTCAATATCAGCGGAATCATGGACGAAAAAAACCAGCCATGGGAAAATGCGGATTGGATGATCCGCGGTATGCAACGCGCCCCGGCTATACAACCGGTATACGCCAATAATAATCCGCTTTATTATCAATTCGGATACATTGAAGGAGTGAACCCGAAAGCGCAAACAGATGCCGATCTGACAGGACACAAGAAATATAACAACAAATGGTTTCAGTCTTCAGCGTCTTTCACTTACGATGTACCATACATCAGCGGGCTGAAACTGAAAGGTATTTACAGTTACGACTACCAGGTAAAAGACAATGAAGAATATCAAAAGAAATACATATTGTACGAATACGATGTGGCATCCGGCAAATATGATGCGAGAGAACAAAACAGCATCAATAAGTTAAGAAGGCAATTTTATACAAATAATTCAACATTATATAATCTGGCCCTTGATTATAACAAATTGTTTGCCGAAGCGCACAATGTAAGTGCATTCTTTGCGGTGGAAGGCAGTTGGAGAAAAGGAGATAACTTTTTTGCATTCAGAGAAGTAGAGCTTGACCTCCCCTATCTGTTCGCCGGAAACACCGAAAAACAGGAAGGCAGCATGTCCACGAAAGACGATGACAAAAACAAAGACCTGTACGAACAGGCAAACCTTGCATGGATAGGCCGCTTAGGATATGACTACAAATCAAAATACATGATTGAAGGTAGTTTTCGTTATGACGGTTCTTCACTCTTTCCGTCCAATAGCAGATGGGGATTTTTCCCTTCCATATCCGGAGGATGGAGAGTATCCGAAGAAGCATTCTGGAAAAACTCTCCGCTTGCGTTCATCAGCAATTTCAAACTACGCGCCTCTTACGGAAAACTGGGGGATGACAGCGCCGCCAAATACCAGCATCTTACAGGATTCAGCTATCCCGCACAGAGCGGGGGTGATGCCCTTGACATCGGCAGCAACCGCTTGCCGTCGGGATATCTTTTCGATGGAACTTATGTAAACGCGATTTCAAATAAAGGCATTCCGAATACAAGTATAACATGGTATGTATCAAAAACATTGGATGTCGGCCTTGACCTCGAAGCCTGGAACGGCCTGCTCGGATTAGGATTTGATTATTTTGAAAGAAGAAGATCCGGACTATTGGCAACGAGAGCGTTAAGCCTTCCGGTTGTAGTAGGCGCCGCTTTGCCGCAGGAAAATCTCGAAAGCGACCTGACCCATGGCATTGAACTGGAGTTGTCACACCGCAACCGCATCAACGATTTCAGATACAACATAAAAGGAATCCTGACAATCACCCGTGTCAAAAAATTAGATGATGAAAGAGCCAGAGCCGGTAATTCATGGGAAAACTGGAAAGACAGCAATCAGGATCGTTACCTGAACCGTCTTCGCGGACGTGCAGCAGACGGACGCTGGTTGTCTTACGACGAGATCGCAAACAGCCCTATTTATATTGACCGCGGCGCCCTTCCCGGAGACTACCGTTATCTTGACTGGAACGGAGACGGGCGCATTGACGATGACGACTCGCATTATTACGCATTTGAAGAAAGCAAAACCCCATTCATGAATTTCAGTATAATCACAGAAGCCGAATGGAAAAATTTTGACTTCAATATGCTTTGGCAGGGATCTGCACTCGGCAATGTCAGATACATCGAACAATTACGCGAACCGATGTGGGGGCACGACCAGTCCAATGCCTTATATTACTTTATGGACCGTTGGCATCCGGTCGATCCGTCTGTAGATCCATACAATCATACCACACAATGGATAAGCGGAAAATATGCGTATACGGGGACGCTCCCCGATGAATGGTCGGGACATAATGTCTATAAATCCGACTATCTGCGTCTGAAAAGTCTTGAATTAGGCTATACATTACCCAGTAATATCACCGGTAAAATCGGCATAAAAGGAGCCCGCATCTATGTAAACGGATATAATTTACTAACTTTCAAATACATAGAATTAGATCCGGAACACAACAGTGATAACTATGGAAATACATATCCACTGAACCGGACATTCTCCATTGGAGCAAATATTAAATTTTAATTGTGCACAGATATGAAAACATTCAAATATATAATTACATGTATCGCCTTTATCCTTACAGGCATGCCGTCATGTACCGATCTCGACATCGCTCCGATGAACGTAGTACAGGATAAAGATATTTTTGGCAGCGAAAGCGGGGTTAAGAGTTACCTGGCCCGGATTTACGGACAAATGCCGATAGAAGACTTCCGTTATACTCCGCGTCGCGGATTTAACCATTTCTGGATTATCGATCCGTTTCCGACGATTACCGGAGAAGCTATGTGCTCCAACCAGAATTCCGCAGAAACGGAAAGCGACGATGCGCGCCGTTTCTTCAGGGATGCCTACAAATTGTTACGGGATGTCAATTATTTTATTGAAACACTCCCTCAACAGGCCGGATCCGGTAATTTTTCGGAAGACCAGGTGAACATGTGGATGGGAGAAGCGTACCTGATACGCGGATTTACTTATTTCGCTTTAGCCAAACGTTTTGGCGGAGTGCCGATCGTTAACGATGTATTAAAATACCCGGAACAGTCCGTTGAGGAACTCCGGGTCCCCCGTTCATCCGAACAGGCGACGTGGGAACAGGCAGCGGCAGACCTTGATAAGGCTTACACCTTATTACCCGAAACAAATCAACGCGGACGCGCTAACAAGTATACAGCCGCAGGCTTCAAATCGCGTGTCATGCTATATGCCGGTTCCATCGCCAAATACAATACGGTTTCACTCTCGGATAACGACGGAAACAGACTATGCGGTATACCCGAAAGCAAGGCCGCCGATTATTTCCAGGAGGCTTATGACGCCGCCAAATTGATAGAAGGGAAATATTCCTTATACAAAGCCGGATGGAAAGCCGACGACAAACAAGCTCAATACCAGAATTATACAGACATGTATTTCGACAAAAGCAGTCCTGAAAATCTGTTTGTCCGTGAATATCAATATCCCGTATCCGTACATGGATACGACTCATACTGTATCCCTTACCAGTTTATGGTGCAAGGTTATACATCATCTGTCAATCCGACGCTCGATTTTGTGGAAATGTTTGACGGACTTCCCAAAAACGCGGACGGTACCATCAACGTTTATGACGAGAACGGTAAATACCTTCTTTTCGATTCGCAGATGGATTTCTTTGCAAACGCCGAACCCCGCCTCCGGGCCAATGTCATTTTCCCGGGTGATGATTTCAAAGGAAACGAAGTCGAAATATGGAGAGGTATCTATACCGGCTCTGTAGACGGAGGTATTTCCCGGCTGATTCCGGAAGGCACACGCGACACATACGAAAATTCGTCTGCGGCATCCGTACTTGTCACTTCCGCCAATGATGATCAGACCCCGCATACATTGCCTGACGGCCAACTAATGAATCCGGCCGGACGTAGCGGACATTTTTACGATAAACGCGCACACGCCCTTACCGGTTTCACCGTACGTAAATGGTTAAACCCGAATATGGCGGCGGCCGACGTCCGTGAAAACCAATCCGACCAGACATGGATCGAACTCCGTTATGCGGAAATATTGCTTAACCGCGCAGAAGCGGCTTACGAGCTTCACCTGTCAGGTAAAAACGATGCCGACTATGTTTCCGACGCTTACAATTGTATCAACCAGATACGCGAACGTGCGGGAGCCGATCTGTTGACAGATGCCGGAAGCTTAAACGACATAGATATCATACGCACCGAGCGCCGCAAAGAACTGGCTTTTGAAAACCAGACCTGGTGGGATCTCCGCCGCTGGCGAATCATGGACCAAGAACAGAATAGCCGTACATACCGCGTATTACATTCTTTTTATGCGGAAAATGCCGGAAAATGGTTCTTTGACGATCGCTACGACGAACGCAACGGATATTTCACGTTCGATCTACGCTGGTATTATGCGGAAATCAAAGGTGAGTATATCAACAGTAATCCCAATTTAGTACAGAACCAAGGTTATTAATACAATAAAAATAAATTCGTTACGTATGAAAACAATTAAATATTTTTTATTCATTTGTTTACTACCTTTTGCCTTTACGGCTTGCGAAGTCGATAATTACGACGAACCGGCAGAAACCCTTTACGGTACGATAACCGATAAAAATACGGGTAAAGGCTTACAGGCAGACATGACCTGTGACAGAGGTATCCGCTTGAAACTGATGGAATATTCCTGGAGTGATACTCCGACTCCTTACTATTTCATAGGACAACAGGACGGCACTTTTAACCATACGAAGATTTTCAAAGGACATTATGGCGTGACTCCTTTCGGGCCGTTTGTACCCGTAGAAGAAAAAGAAATGGAAATAAAAGGCAAAGTCGAATCAAACTGGGAAGTGGAACCTTTCCTCAATGTAGAATGGGTAGGCGAACCGGTAGTTAATTCAAACGGAAGCATTACGGTGCAGGTTAAGGTAACACGCGGAACAAATAATCCGGCTTACCAGCAGAAAGTGACCGATATCTGGCTGATGATAAATTCCAGCAGCCCTTATGTAGGAGAAGACAACCGGGACGACCGCTACACGGCCAAACTGGAAGGTGATGCCGCCAACGATGCGTTGAATCAGGTAATAACCATGACTACTCCGGGATCCTTTTCCACGGAACGGGATTACTATATCCGGGTCGGCGCGCGTATCGACGTCAGTATAGAAGGCGCCCGCCGGTTTAACTTTAACGAACCTAAAAAGGTTAATGTACTAAACAGATGAAACCAGGTTGTACCTTTGTTCTCTATAAATAGTTGGCAGGCAGGAGATTGAAACATAAACGTTCTCAATCTCCTGCTTCATTGCCGGATAGCCGTTCATTTATTTCGGATTTTTAACCATCCGTTCTCTAACAAGTAAATAATTTAACTATCTTAGCATCCAAAATCACTCTATCATGAAGACAAATTATATCTATATTTCCATCCTGCTTTCCGGATTTTTATTCTCAGGATACGGAAATGCAAACGCACAGAAAAACGAAAATGCGATCAAAAAAGAAAAAACCGTATTCCAGACCTCACGCGAATGGCGCCCTACGATCGACAACCGGGGAGATGCCGCTATCATCTATGGCGTAGGCGGAAATCCCAGTGATAAATCCAAACGCATTCCTTTTGAAGAACGCGTCAGATCATGGCAGGAACGGGGATATACCACCCATTTCATGACCGGAATCGCCTGGGGGGAATATCAGGATTATTTTACCGGCGGATGGGACGGCAAATGGCATCTCGACGAAGGACAGGTAGAACAAAAAGGCGACACCATCTGGCACGGACGCATGGTACCCTATATTGTTCCTTCAAAAAATTTCCTGGCCTATCTGAAAGAAAAACACGTAAAACGTGTCATAGATGCAGGTATAGACGCGATCTACATGGAAGAACCCGAATTCTGGGCCCGCGCAGGCTATAGCGAAGCCTTCAAAAACGAATGGCAGGCATATTATGGTTTTCCGTGGCGTCCTCAGCATGAATCGCCGGAAAACACCTGGCTATCCAACAAATTAAAATATATATTATACTACCGCGCGATAGAAGATGTATTTAACTACGCCAAAGAATACGGCAAGAGCAAAGGAATGAATATCCGTTGTTATGTCCCGACTCACTCGTTGGTAAACTATTCCCAGTGGAGTATTGTAAGTCCGGAAGCAAGTCTGGCATCCCTGCCTTGCGTGGACGGATACATCGCACAGGTATGGACAGGCACTTCGAGAGAACCCAATTATTACCAGGGAGTCCGGAAAGAACGTGTCTTTGAAACCGCCTTCCTTGAATACGGATGCATGGAATCTATGACGGCTCCGACAGGACGTAAAATGTTTTTCCTTACCGACCCGATAGAAGACTGGCCGCGTGACTGGGAAGACTACCGGCGTAATTATCAGGCGACGTTCACAGCGCAATTACTCTATCCGGGAATAGATAATTATGAAATAATGCCCTGGCCGGAAAGAATCTACGAAGGGCTGTACAGCGTATCGGCAGGCAGCAGCGAAAAAGCGCGTATTCCACGCGATTATGCCACACAAATGCATGTCATGATCAATACGCTCAACGATATGCCTTTGTCGGATAACAAAGTGAGCGGCTCACACGGCATAAGTGTTCTGATGGGCAACTCTTTAATGTTTCAACGTCTACCGGTACACGACGGCTATGAAGATCCCCAGCTCAGTAACTTTTACGGACACGTACTTCCATTTCTGAAAAGAGGTATCCCCGTTCACCTCGTACACATCGAAAATCTTCCGTATAAAAATACACTGGCAAACACAAAAATACTCCTTATGACCTATTCCAATATGAAGCCCCTTGAAAAAGAGGCGCACAAGCATCTTGCAGACTGGGTGAAAAGCGGGGGGATACTTGTGTATAACGGAAGTGATCAGGATCCTTTCCAGCGTGTACCCGAATGGTGGAACCAGCATCCTTACCATTATCCTACCGCTTCGGCGCATCTGTTCGAAACCCTTGGTTTGAACCAAACCCCCGCAGAAGGAACGTATAATGTCGGCAACGGTATCGTTTGCATCATCCGCCATGACCCGAAAGAATTTGTATTAACCTCCGGTTCGGACACCAAGCTACTGGATAAAGTCTCCGGATTGTATGAGAAAGCGAACGGAAAAAAACCGGAATTTAAAAATAATTTCTACCTGCGTCGCGGACCATACGAATTGATTTCCGTTCTGGACGAAAGCGTCAACGACAATCCCTTTGTCATAGAAGGACTTTTTATCGATCTATTCGATCCCGCACTACCTGTATTAAGGAAAAAAACGATTCTGCCGGGAAATCAGTCCTTCCTTTACAACATAGAAAACATCGCCGATACACATAAACCTTGCGTACTGGCTACCGGAGCGCGCGTAAGCAATGAAAAAATAGCCGGAAACAGTTATTCCTTCATAGCCAAAAGCCCGGTTGAAACAACCAACGTGATGCGTATATTCGTACCAAAAAAACCGAAAGAATGCACGGTTTCCTACAACAACAAAACCATTTCGCATGATATCCCCGCTTGGGAATGGGATGATACGAGCAAGACCGTTCTGATGCATTTCGAAAATCATCCGGATGGCGTAACCATAAAAATAAACTATTGATAGTTGGTTTTCAGGCGTATCCTGTTGTCGAAGGTTTCTAAAAAATATAGTGAACGATCATAAGCTTATGATTGATGAATAATTTAAAACAATCCTATGCTTTTAATAATATGGAGGCTGTCAAATGAAAATAAAATACCTTTATAAACAGTCTCCATTATTTTCTTTATTCTCTGAATAAACAATACAATAAACTATTGCAAGCAAGCGTTTAGGAATAGAGAAAATTAACAATAGAATCCAAGTTTTATTTTATAATAGTAAAAAAATGGAAATTAAATCATTAATAAAAACAGCAAGAAAAGTTTGGCCAGAATTATTTTTTATAATTCCAGTAGGAATATTCTTAATTAATATGTTTATAATGCATCCGGAAATGTTTGAAGATTGGCTTGGCATAGCCACAATTTGTTTCCATTTAATTCTGTTTACTTGTCTTATTATACAATTTTTTTGGAAAAATACGGTTTTGTCATTTATCTTAATTCTATTTGTAGGATTATATTCTATGTTTTGGATTTTCGCGTCCATATATATGCTGATAGAAAATCCCAATAAAATGCTGTCAACTGCAATATTAACTGTCGCGTTATTTTCAATTTTTCCAGCTCTCATTATGACTGTAAAGAAAATAAATGTATAGTTCAACAAAAATAAAAAAAATCAGCATCTACTATTTTTCGACTTATCAAATAGAAAGTAGGGATAATTCATTTAGGGCTCCCTGAATACATTCATCATCTTTGATGTCAAAAATATATAATTGTGAAAAGAATACATACAATTTTAGCAGTCATCCTGTTGGTGATATTCGCAGGATGTGGAAACAACAAACATTCAAACGATAATTTAATCATCGTTGACGTTTCGAAAAGTTATCCTAAAAAGGAACTGATTCTTCAGGATCTTATGGATGTGGAATATATTGCGTTGGAAACCTCTGACGAATTTCTTACACAAGGGGTGGTGCAAGGCGTAGGAAAGAAGTACTTAGTGGTGAAAAATCGGATTAATGATGGGGTTATTTTTATTTTTGACAGAAAAACCGGTAAAGGAGTAAGGAAGATAAACCGGCAAGGGCAAGGGCCGGAAGAATATGCAGGAATTAATAAGATTATTTTTGATGAGACCAATGGCGAACTATTCGTACAGTCACCGGGAAACAAAATCATGGTTTACGATCTATATGGAACATTCAAACGGTGTTTAAGTTTTAGCATGGAAATTTCATCTGTTTTTGATTACGACAAAGATAACCTGATTTGCTATGATATGTCGGATTATTATAGTAAAGGAGAGGATAGAAGCAAATCATACCATATTATTGTATCAAAATCAGACGGAAGTATAACCAAGGAAATCTTTATTCCTTTCAAAACAATCAATACGCCGATTATCACCGAGGGAGATCAGGTTGTAGCAGGTTATTTTAACCAACTACGCCCAAGTTACGACAACTGGATACTTATGGACACATCATCCGATACCATATACCACTATATGCCGGATGAGAATCTGAGCGCGAAGCGTATAGCCATCGAGAACCTCAAACCCGGGATGGTATTGGCAAGGGACCTTGTTAATGAGCGCGGCGCCGTAATCCTGCCAAAAAATACGGTGTTAAACCGAGAAAGTTTTAACGTTATCCTCCTTAACTCCAGTTCTTATGTGCTGATACTGGAGAATTCAATTCTGCAGGACCGCCACAGCTTCCTGGAGGTCAACGCCCTGGGGAGCGTTGTACCGGCGGACATTCCCGTCCGCGACCAGGAGGACTTTAAGGTGTTCCTC
>QMCE01002435.1_pt1 | contig 10246 bp, 1 predicted proteins | sample 1821851 | NCBI WGS metagenome assembly QMCE01 (sample SAMN09453174, study PRJNA476694) | Termite gut metagenome, whole genome shotgun sequencing project. | isolation source: worker | host: Odontotermes sp. | place: South Africa:Pretoria | collected 2016-01-28
AAGCGACTCCGGCTGTGTTATAACCGTACCTGTAAAAGTAACCGTACAGGAGCCGGCAAATATTGCAATAAGGGATAATGATACCATACCAATTGCTTGTGCGGGAAGTGACCTTGTTATTAGATCATTGGGCACAGCACAGTTGCCGGTAGCATATTCATGGAGAAAATCGGAAGACGGAGGTTTAACATGGATAGATGTTTCCAATAGCACAAAATACTCCGGAGCTACAACGGCAAATCTCACAATAAAAAATATAGATCTTTCCGATAAAGATGACAGATATATTGTTTCTATAAAAAGTGTTGCAGCAACAAATGCCTGTCCTTCGGCTGAATCAGATACGGTTCGAGTACAATTGCTTGGCGAATTTGCAGCAACTTTACTTGCAGAAAATGATACCACTTGCTACAATGATGAAATAAAATTCACAACAAATTTTGTATCAAGCATAGGTACACCAAAGAAGTATTATTGGTATGTAAACGGTGTTTATAAAGATAGTACAGGAAGTAATGTTTGGACGGGTAAAAATCTTAAAAATAAAGATAAGGTAGAAGTAAGAGTAAGTTGGCAACTTTTAGCCGGTAGCTCTATGCCCTCCGGATGCACCGTGCCAAATCCGATACCCTCAACACCAATAGAACTGACAATATATAAGCCGGTAGCAAATATTGCAGACAGGTCGAATCCGACAGTGTGCGGTCTTGATGACGGTTGGGTAGAAATAGGTATTACCGATAGCGGCGCAGGTCCTTTATCTGTTCCGGGCGGTATAATGGAATATTCTTTTGATGGTGGCAGCACTTGGGTTTTTGATAATATTATTGCAAATGTTCCTGCCGGTGTTATAAATTCTGTAATAATAAGGGATGCTTATGGCTGTGTTTCGCCAATAATAAACGTTTCTCTTTCAGATCCAAACGCTCCTGAAACTCCAACTATTGCCGAAGCCGGCACAGCATATTGCATAACAGATGTGCCAACGCATATTACCATAGGCACAGGTAAGTTGGCAGACGCAACTCCAACATGGTACACCGATGCCTATGCCGGCACAATTAGACATTCCGGCGATAGTTTAGTAACCGAATCAGGTGATTTGACTCCCGGCTGGCACTCGTTTTTTGTTGTAAATATAGGTGACGATGGATGTAAGAGCGGAATGACCAAAGACAGTATCTATATTAACACGGGTCCCGTAATAGACAGCGTTGTTATTGTAGAACCCACAAGATGCAATAATCCCAATGGCGAGGCAATAATATATGCTCATGTGCCGGATCCGGTAGTTTCGCCTATGCAATACTCGTTTAGAGATGAAACTTTGGCAAATTCCTATAACAGTAATAATAGAATTACCAATCTTGCACCCGGAATCACATATAAAGCAGCTGTTAAAGATGCTTCAGGCTGTTTTATAGAGAGCACTCCCTACGTATTTGAAACAAGCTTTGACAGTTTAAAGGTTACTATTGCATCACAAAAATCACCGGCACTCAATCCTGAAATATGTGAAGGAGAAGAATTACTTGTAGTTGTGTCTTTATCTAAGAGCAATGCAAAGAATGGTGTTGAGGAATATCAATGGTATGTCAATGGAAACAAGGTTCTTACAACAACAGATACATTTGCCTTAATAGATGGTCTTAAAAATGGGGATAGCATAAGTTGCGGCTTGCTTATAGATCTTGATGAAATGGCCTATTGTGTTGGCAGTAACCCGCTTTATGCAACTCCAAAAGTAAATGTTAAAGTAAACCCGAATCCGAAAATAGAGCTTTTGGCAGAACTGCCTACTTCCTGTATAGATAACGATGGTAGAATAGAGGCAATAACATCGAACGGCACAGGCTCACATATAATAGAATATTGGTCGGATAAGGATCCGGTTCACATAGTGTCCGACAGTAATACTTCTGCGGAAGCGGGTGTTGTTTATACGTTTATGGTAACAGATGAGAATGGCTGTACGGCAAGCAAAGACACCATTCTTATCCTTGATGGTATGCCGCCCAAGCCTGTTTTAAATCCGAACGGTATAGATTTTTGTTTAACCGCTGTTCCCGACTCAATAAAAATAACAGCAGCTTCGTTGGCAGCAGATGCGTCTGCGGTTTGGTATTCCGACAGAGCTCTTTCTACCGAAATATCAAGAGGCAAAGGCATAAGAACCTCCGACTTTTTTGTAAGCCGTTTACCGCAACGTGACACTCTTTATGTACGTCAGGAAAATGGAGTTACCGGCTGTAATTCACCCGTTGCTATTGTTTCTATAGGCATATCAATAGAACCAACTGTAGATATAATATTAGTAGATATAGAAAACTGTCAAAATCCGGATGGCGAGATTCACGTGTATGCTCACAATGGTTATGGTCCTTACACATATAGTATAAAACCGCTGGAAGGCTCTCATGCATATTCTATCGATAGTTTTGCACTGAATCTAAGTACAGGCTCATATAAAATAGCGGTAAAAGATGCCCTTGGCTGTGAGTTTTATGTGGACACGGTAGATGTTAAACCTGTTTCCGGTTTTGATCCTACGGTAATTTTTGCAGAAGTAAACAAGCAAACAAATTGTGTTAATCCTGATGGTAGCATATTGGTAGAAGTTATTATGGGAGGCAGACCCGACTTTGAATTCTCCATAACTTCGGCAAGTTCCGGTTTCCAAAGCTCCAATTATTTTAGTGGTCTTACGGCGGGTGTTTACAATGTTTATGTAAAGGATGTTGTTGGTTGTGTTTATAATATCGGCGATACAAACATCTTGAATGAGGCAGTGCCTGAACCGGTTCTTTTAAACAGGGATAGCACTTATTGTTATGGTGAAGAAAAATCAATGCTTGTTGCAAAATCTCATTCGGGTGGCACTATACAATGGTTTAAAAAAGGTGATGCATCTTATTTTGCTGAAGGAGAGAGTGTTCGCATTCCTGATTATTGGACGCCGGGCGAATATGAAATTTCTGCTCGCGAATATATAAGCGATGGCAGCACAGAATGTTTTAGCGGACACAGCACGGACATAAAAATTACTCTGTTTGATAATATTTTAACAGGTCTGCCTAAGGAAGTTTTAGCTTGCGCCGGCACGGCAGAAGAAGTTTCTATGAATGAATATCCTTTGTTGGGTACAAATTCCTGGAGTTGGAAGAGAGCCGGAGGAACAGCGAGAACAGGCTCAAAGGACTCGACCTTCTTGATTCCCGATGTTGAAAGCACGGTTACCGGAATAATTACCATTACTACTGCAAGCGGAAAACAGTGTGTTGGCAGCAGCGAAATGGTTCTCAAAAACAATATAGATACAGTAAAAGTTGACTTGGATTTATGTCAATATAACGAAGCTGTAATATTACTTGACACAGGCGAGAATAAAAATAATTATCAATATAGATGGAACACCACTCCGCCTTCGCTAAACTACTATTATACAATACTTCCAAATACCCCTGCGGGCAAACACGTTTATAACGGTACATTTACAAATCTCTCAACAGGTTGTCGGATTCATAAGAAAACAACAGTTAATGTTCTGCGTAATGATACCCTTGACTACTCTATAGACCCCACGTTCTCTTATATGTGTAATCCATCGAACGGCGAAATTTACAAACTTGCCCTTACCAAGAAAAATGGTATGACTGATGGTATTGGAGTTGAATACGAGTGGTTTTATCGTATGGAGGGTATGTTTGGAGATACTTTCCATCCTGTAGCTGCAGAACGGGATACGTTTAATATAACCAACTGGCCGGGTGGCAAATATCACTTCTTTGTAAGAATAAAATCGAGTCAAAAATGTGTTATAGGCAGTCCTGCAAATTCGGATACACTTAAGATAGTTGTTCCCGAATCGCTTGTTATAAATGGTTTGCAGGAATGTTACAACGTAAAGATAGGTTACCCTGTGGCACTTGCAACTCCCGGAACATCAGGAAGCGGCGGTACGCCTTACCAGTCTTTTGCAACAGGTCCCTGCGGTCCTGAAAAGTATCGCTGGTCCTGGACAGGTGTTGACCTTAAAGCGAGTGATACCGGTATTATAAGGAATTGCCCTATGGTTACCACTGACAGAATTGATACAAGCCATGGCAGAACACCTCCTTATGTAAAGGAAAAAGCAACCCTTACTATGTATGACTCTTTGGGTTGTTATGTTTCAAAAGACGTAGAAATAACAATGATAGGTGGGGTATTTGACGCTTTGCCGCCAACAGTAGATAAACGTGGTAATGAGGCGCGTATATGTTCTAATGGGGATTCAATAACAATAACAGTTTCTGCGGTTGGTGGAACCGGAGGTTATCTCTGGCGTTGGCTTGAAGTAGGAACTACGGATACCATTGTTACTGATACCAACTCCATAAAAGTTGCTCCGACAAAGACAACCACTTATGAGGTAAAAACCATAAATGTTTATCCGGATGGTACAGAGGAAGCTGATGAAGATGAAACCTGCTTTGTTCCGCTAACAAATGCAACTCCAACTAAAGCCGATACTGAAACCCAGCGTATAACTGTTTATGTTGATCAATTGCCGGTGCTTGGAACTGTTACAGCCTTGGATACATTGCTTTGTATAGATTCGGGCACCACTCTTACTCTTGAAGGTGGTGCGGATTGCGGCGGTTATTCCTGTGATTCTTTCTGGTGGGAAGAGGATAATATGATATTAGGAAACACTTTGCGCAAGTCAACCTATGTTATTGGTGCCCTTACAAAAATTGGACATACATACCGTGTAGGTGCTGCTAATGGTGTTTGTCCTGTTGTATATTCCAATGAGCTTTTTATAGATGTATATAAGGAAGTAAGTCCGAATATAATAACAGGTCCTCTTGAGCTTTGTCCCGAAGAGACAATGATTTCTCTAAATGCAGATAGCGCACGTGAAGGAGGAGAGCTTGGAGACTACAGATATTTATGGCAGTATAGTGAAGACAGCATAAATTATGTTAATGCTCCCGGCATTAATAACGACACTTCTTATATTTGGCTTGATAAAATTGTATCTACAAAATATTTCCGCCGCGTTGTATTCTCTGCCGATTGTGAATATAGAAGTGTTCCTTATACAGTGAAAGTTTACAATACTGAGGTTGGTAATATTACAGCAGAAAATATCTCTTGCAGAGATTACGTGTTCACTCTCAGGCTAAACTTTAACCCCGATTTAGAAAATCATAAATGGTATGTTACCGGAGACACAACAACAAAACCAATCAACTGGGAATTGCTTTCAGAAGGGCACGACTTTGCTTCTTTAAGAATGCCTGATGCCGACACCACATTATTCTTCTATGTAACAGCATGGCATAGAGCCGGCTGTGATTCTACATCATCGGAAATACATTCCGTTAAAGATACTATTCCGGTTCCCACAAGCATAACAATTGCCGCAGATATTCTTGAGGGTTGTGCTGTTGCAAGTACATTTGATTTTGTTACCACGTCTATAGAAAATCCGGGAAGAACTCCGGTTGTCTATTGGCTTGTTAATGATTCGCCCTTTGATACAATTGAAGGGGAATACTATTTAGATAGCAATGGCAACTATCGCTTTACAACAAATCGCCTGCCTATAGGTTATGCTACTGTTAAAGCGGCACTTGTTTCGTCTATCAACTGCGTAAGCGACTCCGTTGCATATTCCAATGAAATAGAAGTCTTGGTTAATCAACCCGGCTTATACTCAGATTATGGCAGCTATGGCGATCAAGACAATGACTTTTATGTTTGCTCACGTATTGACACCACAATATCTGTTGGTGGAGCAGAAATTTACACTTGGTACAGTGCCACAACAAAAGACACATTGTGGAATGAAATGTCAGGTGTTACAGACTCTTTTATAACAGTAACGCCATACGACACCGTTTTCTATAGAGTGATAGCACTTGATTCTAATGGTTGTGTGGACACTGCAATTTTTAGAATATACCCATTCCCGGTATTGGCTCAAAGCCCTGACACTGTTGCTTGCGATGGAGACGAAGGAGTAAGAATTCTGGTTTCTTCGGACTACGATGACTATGCCGTAATAGAATGGGACGTAAGCACTGAAGGATATTTCTTAAATAGAGCACAGCTTTATGAAAAGAACCCGCGCTTAAGAAAGATAGATATAAGTTGGGGAGACACCTTAATCTTCCCATACACTTATAGTACAAGCTATCCTAAAGTATGCGAAATAAGAGATACTATAAGAGTTGCTGTTAACAGTATAACGATTCCCACAATAGAGATTGAATACAAGGATTCGGAATATCGCATAGACAATACTGTAACAATTGTAGAATGTAAGGTGGAGAAAGATCCGAATCGTTATACATGGAAAGTAAACTATACCGGTGGTGGCGATAATCCCGAAATACGTTGGGTTATGTCTCCGAATGATACAATTGCTGTTAATGTTGATTCTGTAACGGAAGGCTTGATTCTTTCAAAAGGTGCGCATAACGCATCTTTGCATGCAATTATAACGAGTTCTATAGTTTGTGCCCGTCCAAAATCAGTTTCTTCCGACTATATTACTTTGTTTACGAAAGAATCGGATACCGCGCAAATAAATATAAATGCTAATAAGGGCTCAAATTATTTAGATAGCAAAAATGGCTTCTTCCACGTTTGTGCTTTTGATACGGTAACTATTTTCCAGGCAGCAATCCCGAAAGATCCGCGTAATAAATACGAATGGTATCGCAAAAATGCAGGAGAAACAGAGTTTACAATGGTGTCGCACAGAGCCGACTGTCCATATCACAGTTCAGGTGCTGAAGAGTGGGAAAGAGATCATGAGGCTATTTGTACCGATACCAATTACATAAGCACTTTTAACTCCGGAGATCAGATTTTCTGTCGCTTTATTCCTTATGATGATTGTGTAGATCCACTCATTGTTTGGTCTAATATTCTTACTGCAACAACTCCGCTCACGGTGGCTCCCGCTGTGGTAATTGACGAGGTTCTTCCAAAGAGCAGCGTTTGTGCTTTCTCGGATGTAGAGTTTGTTGCCCGCACCACCAATCAAGGTGAAGATGCCGTTATAACATGGTATATAAATGATATACAAGTTCAAGTTAATGCAGGTGTTGCAAGTGGTGAATATCATTTCACTTATTATGGCGATCCTGAAGTCTTGGGCTTAAATGCAAATGGAATGGGAACGTGGCCAATTAACGCTCCCGACTCAACACCCTATGCTTTAAGGGTGGAACTAAACACCACTCATGAATGTATTCTTCCGGGTACTATTCTTGATGATGACACGGTTGTTTATGTCCGCCCTGAAGCAGGGGTTTATGTAGAAATAGACACTATTTCCAATGCTACAACAGAGAATTGTGCCAACTTGCAAAATAACCCCGTAAGCTGGGTAACAACAACCGGAACAACGGCAACATCAAGAGACTTTATTTCTGACCAGGGAACATTGTCATTTGTTTATAGAACAGATAATACAAGCAGCTATATCGGCTTGGTTGGCAATGCAGCAAATATATCAGGCAGGGGAGCACGCAATACTGTTGACTATACATACAATATAACCGCATCGGCTATAAACATTATGGAAAAGGGTATTTTGAAATATACTCTTTCCGGAATGCCTGCCGACAGTAGCATTCTTTCAATAGATATTGCTTCGGGCAAGGCATATTATCGCCTAAACGGCAAAGTAATATATGTTTCTACACTTTCGGCAAGCAATGCTCCGTATTTTGCAGCAGGCAATTTGAGCTATCCTTATGTTGCAGAGATGCTGGGACGTTACAATAACACAAGTTTTTCCGTATTGTCTTATAACCCGGGCGATAACCCGATTTTTGACTGGTATAAGAACGGTATCAAGATAAAAACACATACTACTAATATTAACGAGTGGGATCCTTATCCGGCATACTTTAAAGGCGGTGACAGCATTTGGTTAGTATTAACATCAAATTATGACTGCTTGTTTGGAGGAAATGTTGCCACCTCTAATGTAATTGTCTTTGACACACAAAACTCCGCAACGGAATATCTTACGGTTATAGCAGACACCTTCTTCTGTTCCAACGACAGCATAGTACTTTGGGCAGACGGTGGCGTAGAACACATTTGGGTGGACTTGGATACCAATGAAACTCCGATAAAACGCGAATATGCTGCGGACGGCACATTAACCAGCTATATAAAGGTAGCTCCTCTCGAAAGTGAAACTTACTATAAAGTTTTTGCAACCGACAGCAACGGATGTTCCGACTTCCGCATAATAAAGCTTGTACGCAGAGTTGCTCCGGAAAGCTACAATATGTTATCAATAAATGCCTGTGAACTTACGCCAACAGACTTTTATAGTCAGGATATAGATCAATTGGCAGTTCCGATAAGAGTTCCGGGAAAATACGTTTATGATTGGTTCGACTCTGTAGGCAACCTCGTTTTCACGGGCAACCCATATAACTTAAGCCTTAGTGATAGCACATGGTTCTCAATAAGGAGAACAGACACCACTACAACTTGTGTTGGTTATGACAGTATAAGAATAAATATACTGCCTATGCCGATTACGGCTTTAGAGTGGGAACTTAATACTTACTGTTTAGACGGAAGAGAAGGTATTTACCTTGTTGATGAAACACAGTACACGAATAATGCTCCGTATAAGGTTGACTGGTCATGGGCGAGAAAAGACGGACTTACAACGAACTTTACTTCACTGAATATTTATGACTATGTAGTTCCGGATCCGGAAACAAGCCCGGTAAACGTGGGCACTTACGAGGCACATCTCACCCTAAACGGCGGTGCGAATTATGAAAACGCCACCTACAAAGCGGTGCTCACAATAAGACGCGCCCGGCTTGTTATAACCTTGGAAATAGACAACGGCACCGGTGAACTCACCGCCACCCCCATCGAGGGTGCGGAATACAGCTTTACTCGATCAGGATCTGGAAAACGGTTTCCTGGTACTCACCGACCTCGGCCGCATCGGCTACCTCGACGCGCTGAATGCCGATCCAGCGCTGGCCAACATGCTGATCCGGCCAGTCCTCGACGCCCTGGTCAAATGGCAATTGTCATCCACCGCCGCCACCCTGCCGCCCTACGACGCTCCCCTGCTGCGCCGCGAACTCGACCTCTTCCCGGCATGGTTCATCGACCGCCACCTCGGCCTGCAACTCGACGATGACGAAAAGCAGAAACTCGACCGTACCTTCAAATTTCTGATCAACGCCGCGCTCGGCCAGCCAAAAGTATTCGTGCACCGCGACTTCATGCCGCGCAACCTGATGGTCGTCGAAAGCGCCGAGCGCCTGACGCCGGGCATCATCGACTTCCAAGACGCCGTTTACGGCCCACTCACCTACGACCTCGTCTCGCTGTTCCGCGATGCCTTCATCTCCTGGGAGGAAGAACAGGAAATCGACTGGGTCGTCCGCTACTGGGAAAAGGCCCGCGCCGCCGGCCTGCCGGTACGCGATGATTTCGGCGCTTTCTGGCGCGAGTACGAACTGATGGGCCTACAGCGCCACCTCAAGGTACTCGGCATCTTCTGCCGCCTGAAATACCGCGACGGCAAGGAAAAATACATTGCCGACCTGCCCCGCTTCATGACCTACGCCAAGAAAACCGCTAGCCGCTACGTGCAACTGAAGCCACTGCTCAACCTGCTCGACAAGCTCGACGGGAAAACCGAGCAGATCGGCTATCGCCACAAATAAATGAAGGCGATGATCCTCGCCGCCGGCCGCGGCGAACGCCTGCGCCCGCTGACCGACCGCACGCCCAAGCCGCTGCTGCCGGCCGGCGGCAAACCGCTCATCGTCTGGCACCTGGAACGGCTGGCGGCGGCGGGTTTTCGGGAGATCATCATCAATCACGCCCATCTCGGCGAACAGATCGAGCAGGCACTGGGTGACGGATCGAAGTGGGGACTCACCATCCGCTACTCGCCCGAACCGCCGGGCGCGCTGGAAACCGCCGGCGGCATCGCCCAAGCCCTGCCGCTGCTCGGTGAGGCGCCTTTCCTGGTCGTCAATGGCGATGTGTATTGCACTGTCGATTTCGGCCATTTTTTCGCGCTGCCCATCAAAGCCGGCCATGCCCACCTCGTCCTGGTCGACAACCCCGCTCACCACGCCGGTGGCGACTTCAGTCTCGACAACGACCGCATCGTTCATGCCCAAGGCGAGCAAACGCTCACCTACGCCGGCATCGGTATTTTCTCGCCCGATTTCTTCCGTTCGGT